>Ga0105054_10006290_pt1 | contig 16630 bp, 10 predicted proteins | sample BON02_FD_78091 | JGI IMG/M metagenome (GOLD analysis project Ga0105054, IMG submission 78091) | Freshwater microbial communities from Lake Bonney liftoff mats and glacier meltwater in Antarctica - BON-02 (megahit assembly) | ecosystem: Environmental > Aquatic > Freshwater > Ice > Glacier...
TTGTTTTTTTACTACTACAAAATACAACTTTTTAAACAGTTTTCCTATTTTATTTACCTTGTAAACACCAGTAAAAACAAGACTTTAATAGAAAATTAAACAAATTTTCGGGGGATGGCTAATGGAAGGTAAAGGGCTTTGTTTGATATCCATTATGGAGTTTCTTTCAGGGGGTTATATATTGTAATACGAACCAAGAGTTTAAAATAAGCTTAATTAATTAATAAACAGTGCGGTAACTTTAAATAAAGTATTAATTTTTAGTGTCTTGTTAGTCAATTTTAACAAGATTATTTCGAATACAGATAACGATAACTAAAGAGTACAAATTAGTGGGTGTATATGATTATGTCTGCGAAAAGTTTGAAAAGGATTTACAATTTTAAAGTGAACGTTTTAGTAAAATTTATAACGCACAAAGGGTTAAATATTTTTATGGTTTTGTTTTGTTTCGTTGAATATATTTTATTTTTTTTGTAAAACAGTACGAAACACTGCGAATGTTAATGGAGGAATACTATGAAAATCTTTTCTTTTCTTGATTCCTTTAATGATTTTTCAAAAGGGTTCATATATCAATTTTGGGTTATCAAAATATAGTTTTCTGTTATAGAGGCTATGCTTTAATTCAATTTTGGCTAGTATAAAAAATAATATTAAATAACTAACCGCAATAAATTAATAAAATTATGGCTCTAATTACTACTAAAAATTCATGGAAGTTTATTTGTTTTTCATTTGTCCTGTTTGGATTGATATATGGTTGTGATGATGACTTAGACAGAACCTTTAGTGAAAGTATAACGCTAAATCGATCTGAAATCACCATTCCAGCTGAAACAGCAGGAAGTGTGACTTTAGGTTTTACTTCTAGTACCGATTGGAAAGCAACTTCTGATGTGAATTGGATAACAATTGCAGACGAATTTAAGACTGGAAAAGAAGGTGGTATTAATATTGATGTCCTAGTTGAGTCGAATGAAACTGGAGAGGATAGGGAAGGAAAAGTAACGATATCTAGCCTTAATGGAAATATTACCAAAATAATGACAGTTATACAAGAAGCTGAAAAACCAGCTGAACCTGAAATTCAGACTTTATTTTATGTAAAAGTAGATGGAGATGGAAATGGTAGAACATGGAGTGAGGCTATGAATCTCCAATCTGCATTGGATTCTGTAATAGTTGGAGATACTATTTATATCGCAGCAGGTACTTATAACCCAAGTAAAACTATTACAAATGGTGACCCAGGTGATGCAAGAGATAAAACTTTTGAAATATCTAAAAACATTACTATTGTAGGTGGTTTTCCGCCAGATGCTATAGAAACTAGTGAGAGTAATCCATCAATGTATCCAACTAATCTTTCAGGTAAATTAGATAATGGAGAAAATGCATACCATACCGTAGTTGTTTCTGCTTCTATTGTACCAGAATATGAAGTTAATATTACTGGGGTTACAATACGTGATGGAGCTTCTGCTAATAAATCAAGTAAAGTTGAAATCAATAACTCACAACATGAGAGATGGTACGGAGGAGGAATTAATATTGCTAATGCAGTTGTAAATTTAACTAATGTTACAATCACAGAAAACAACAACTACTATAATGGTGAGAGTTCAAGAGCAGGAGGAGTTATGATAACAGATGCTTCTCGAGTGACTTTTAATAAATGTTTGATAACAGGGAATATAGTGTCAAGTAATCATGGAGGAATGCGTATTGATGATTCAACTGTTTATATGTTTGACACTGAAGTTTCTTACAATAAATCAGTAACCGGAGCTGGAATATATACATATGGAAGTAGTACCGAACTTTTCATGTACAACTCTGTAATTAAAGGGAATATGGGTGCTGAATATGGTGCAGGTATATATATTGCATGGGGATAGATAGCTTATATTGTTAATAGCTTTATTATTGATAACATTAGTCAACACCAAGGAAACAAAGGTGGTGGTGGATTGATGTTATATAAGGATGATTCGACAGCCTATTTAATTAGCAGTACCATTACTGGAAATCAAGCGACATATGGAGGTGCAATACTAGGACTTTCAGGGGACTACAAACTAAATGTTTATAACAGTATACTATCTGGAAACCCTACTAAAGAAGGAGGTTCAGAGATATATAAATCATCAGGAGGCTTTACTAATACCTTTAAATCTTCTCTAATAGATGGTAAGTTTTATGATAATACGGGTAGTGAACAATCCAATTCAATTGATATTGCTACTGTTATAGATTCTAATTTTTTACCAATTGGAAGCCCGGTTAATGATAAAGGAATGAGCGGTAGTGATTTAACTTCGGATACTAGTATACCGGCTATCTCAAACGAAGACTATCTTAATGTTGATTATAACTCTAACAATCGAACACAAAAAATAATGGGTGCCGTTGTAGGTCCAAAATAGTATAAAAGTTTTTAAATATTAATTATTAATTATGATTATAAAAAGATTATTACTTGCTGTATTATTTTTAACTTTTTTATCTTCTTGTGATAAAGATAGCGGTATAATTGAAAGTTTACCAGACGACGAGGAATTGCCTACTGACGAACCAGTAAAAAATGAAGATGGAACCTTGCATATTGAGAAACCTTTTTTTATTAATTCTGATAATGTTAAAAACAAAACAAGTGATCCCAAGTTCTTAAATCAAATGATTAAGTTAACAGAAAGTTCACCTAAAGGTTCTTCAATATTTTTAAGCGTGTATGGATTTGACTATGAGCCTCTTATGAATGCGTTAATAGAAGCTGACAAAAGAGGTGTTGAGGTGCACGCCTTGATTGACTCTAGCACTGTTAATCAAAGAGAATCTAATCAACTGGCGTATTCAAAATTGGGAAATTTAAAAAAACCTTCAGAAATGATCGGTGTAAATAATAACTTACAAAATGGAGCATCAGCTATCAATCATGAAAAATACATGATATTCTCTAAAGTTGAAATGGAACATGGAATTGCGGAAAACGTTGTTTTCTGTTCTTCTCATAATTTTTCTTATGGAGGATCTAGAAAAATACAAGACGGTCTTCTTATAACCAATAATAATTTATATAACTCCTTTAAAAATAATTGGCATAGGGTTGCTGCTTTAGCCCACGATCGTCTGGGCATGAAGAATTATAAATACACGGTAGATGATGTAGGTGATGGTCTTACTGTTCGTTTTTTTCCTAGAAGAATAAATGGCTTTTGGGATGGTGGAGATGATATAGTTAATGTGTTAAACGAACTGGATGAAGGAAGTTATTCGAGAACTACAGTACGTGTTATGATGGCTTTTTGGGAAAAAGATCGAAACGATATAATCTTAAAATTAACAGAAATAGCAAAAAGAGGCGGTACCGTAGAAGTTATTGCAAGAAATACATACAGGGAGGAAGTTAATGCGGAGCTGAAAAAATTATATGATTCAGGTGGTTACGTGAAATTATTGGACTTGTCAAAACATAATGTACATTCAAAATGTATGATAATTAAAGGTAGTATAGGTGGTGTAGAACAAGAGATTATTTTGTCTGGTAGTCATAATTACACTGATGGTGGTCTTAAATATGCTAATGAATTTATTTTAGAGTCACGAAATAAGAGTTATTTTGATGATTATATGCAATATTTTGATGAATTAAAATTTAAATTAATCAACTCCGCTCCTTGGTAGTATTAGTGTTTTAGATAAAAAAATAACTTATTTTGCATTAATAGGAAAAGTAAATACTGTTGTGTCATCCTTATTAAAGGTTAGGTTCTTAAGTTTAACGGAGGTTGCACTTATTACTTGAACTTACACTAAAAAAACTTATAAAGAATTGAAATTCTTTATAAGTTCAAGATGGTGGTATCATATTTATCAAACTGGAACTGATTGAAAGGATTTTTTAGAATCCATTTCAATCTGATTGATAGCGAGGTTTATCATTTTCTTAAACCGTTCTAAATGTTTCATTACCCCATTATTGGATAGCAATAATTGTTTTTTCTTATTCTTATAAGTTCTTAGTTATTTTGCACGCATAATGGATATGTTTACATCAATGGCCTTGTCGTTGTTAAGTACGCTGGAAAGCATTGCCACCCCTTGTTAGGTAAAAGCAAAAGGAGTGGTTGGACTAAATTTGATGTTCTCTGGAAGGTTATCACTATTTATGATAACCTATTTCCGCTCGTCCTTTGAAAGCTGAAACATAAAATCACCCGGAAAGCGTTTGAGGTTAAATCTAACCGCTTGTTTATAATGCGGGATATTCAAGGATTAAAAACTTATCGAGTTCTCTGATTGGTTTAAGATTGATGAAAATTGTAAAGAATAAGCAGCCTCATTAAAAAACAGAACTGTTATAAATAATTGAGATGTATTCACTTTGAGGTCTCTTACGGAAGAATTTTGCTAAGCAATGTAGTATTTGTGGTCATATTTATCTTTTTTTAGTACTTTCTCAAATAAGCTATATACACAGATTTCATTACAGATCCTTTAGTTGATTTACAGTAAAGGGCAAACGTGTTAAATTTTCATCAGACTTAGTACTTTCATAAGATGATTTTTATTCCAATTCTATTCATTAAAATTGTTTATACATGTATTGTTTTCCAAGCAAAAAAATTGCTTGCTACTTGAAATTATACTTTATCTAACCTAGCCAATTTCTATATTTAAATAAATCTAGTGAGTATTATTAATTAAAATATCAATACAATAGACTTGAACTCATTTAGTATACAGGATGTTTTATTAATACGGTTGTATCAAATTACAGCTCTGTAATTTTATTTTTTACGTTCTTCTAATATAGAAAAGAGTAATTCGGGTTCGTTGGTAGTGATAAAGTCAAATTCATTATTGAGTAGGAAAATTAAGTCCTCTTTCTTATTTACCGTCCAAGAATTTAGGGTTAGTCCAAGGTTCTTGGCTTCGGTAATCCAATTAGGATTATTCTTAAAAATTTTAAATTTATAATCTAAACCAGCAATACCATCTGCTTTAAGTTCAATAGGTGATTTTTCACCATTTAAATATTGCGTATGAAGTTTTGGATCGATAGCTAATAGCCCTTTTAAAATATTGTAATCAAAACTAATATATGACGAAATATAATTCGCCGCACCAAGCTCATCAACTAAATCTAATGTTTTTTTAGCAATTGCTAATGCTCTTTCTTTTGATGATGCTAATTTTAATTCACATACTAGTCCAGTAGTCATGTTGTTTTCCATACCAGCTTGTAAATAAGCTTTTAAGGTTGGTAAATCTTCTCCGTTTGATAGTTTTTTTTCGTTTAATGTAGTATATTTATTATTTTCAATTACCATCTCATGATATTCAGAATCGTGGTTAACAACCAGAATACTATCGGCAGTCATGTAAACATCGAACTCTGATCCTACACATCCTAATTCAATGGCATGTTTTAAGGATGCAATTGAATTTTCGGGTAATTTATTAGCTTTAAAAGCTCCACGGTGGGCTACTACTTCGTTATCTGCAAAGTTTAACTTTCCCTTATTGTTATCTTTACAAGATACACAAATAACAAGTATTAAAATAGAATTAATTTTTTCATGAAATAAAATATTATAGTGTAATTATTATATGCGTATTTAGTTTAATTACCATACCCGCTCATCAAACCATTTTAAATTCGGAAATAACAAATTTTTAATAGTTTTATTATATTTATCCAAACAATTGGTGTGTTTATCAGCATTATTTAAAGCATTGTATTTCTTACTAACATCTAAAAATTCAAGGGAATTAATATAAATTTTAATACCCTAAATCCAGTTGTGAAAAAGAGGGCTTTACCCCTTTTTTATGTTTAACATATAGTTCTTGAATTTTCTTGATTATATCTTTATGACCTTTACTAACTTCATATCTTTCTGAAGGGTCTTGATCAATATTATAGAGCAAAGGTGGATTGTGTGTTAGTGGAGATTCTTTTGAATATGATGGTTTTGTTATAAAATGAGCCTTCCAAGGTCCTTTTCTTATGGCATATATTTCATCTCGCATATAATAATAAACAATCTCTCCAGCTGACTCTTTTGCACCTGTTAATATTGGATAAATATCTTGGCCATCTAACACTTTATTCTCAGGTAAATCTGCTCCGGCAAGTTTTAAAAAGGTGGGATACAAATCCATAGCAGTAATAATTGCTCTTGAGGTTTGATTAGCTTGTATTGTTTTTGGCCACCAAGCAATTGCAGGTACTCTAAAACCACCTTCAAAGGCGGATCCTTTTCCTTCATACAAAATACCTGCGGATCCTCCATTTTTTTTTCTTTTCAACCAAGGGCCATTATCACTAGTGAAAATTACCAATGTATTTTCCTCTAATTTGAAATCTTTTAAAGTCTTTAAAATTTCACCTACACTCCAGTCTAATTCCTCTACAACATCACCATAAAGACCTCTTTTACTGACATTTTCAAAATCATCAGAAACATATAATGGAGTATGTGGAAAATTATTGGCATAATAAAGAAAAAATGGATCGTCTTTATTCTCTTCTATGAAATTTATAGCCTTATTAGTATATCGCTTGGTCAATAAGCGTTGATCCGGATCACTTTCAATAATTTTTTTATTTTCATAAAGAGGTAATTTCGGAGCAGATTTATATCTTGGTGGTAGCATATCATTAGAATACGGGATTCCAAAATAGTAATCAAATCCATGCTGTAATGGCAAAAATTCTGGTAAATGTCCAAGATGCCATTTACCTATAATACCAGTCTTATAATCGCTATCTTTTAGAGCCTCGGCAATAGTTATTTCAGATTGAGGCAATCCTCCTGTAGACCTAGGATATAAAACATTACCACTATTTTTAGAGCCAGACATTCCACTTCTAATTGGCAATCTTCCAGTTAGCAAAGCGGCTCTGCTGGGAGTACAAATACTGGCACCTACATAAAACTGAGTAAATCGGATTCCTTCATCAGCCATTTGGTCGATATGAGGAGTTTTAATTGTGGGATGACCAAAAGAACTTAAATCTCCATAACCAAGGTCATCAACAAATATTAGTATAATATTTGGTTTTTTATTTTGAGCTTTACAGCTGAAAAATCCAAAACTAATAAAAAAAATTATTATGCTAAACTTCATATGGTCTTAAGTTTTTTAAAACAACTTACTATAATTGCTAAAGTAAAGAAGATTTTTTTTAATTAAATATTTTATAATTTTAGTAATTATTCTTTAAATCTTTGGTGTCACTAACTTCTGCAAGTTGGTTTTAAAGCGTTAATTGTTTTAAATTTTATTAACTCATACTCACTGAAAATGCTTTGGGACGCACCATGCTCTCTCTAAAAACATTTCCAAAGCTATCAGTAACCTTAATCTCTAAGGTTGTATCAGGTGCTGAAGCTTTAACCTTAAATAAATGTGGTGTGTCATTGGTTACAAAAGCACTAGTTGGCGTTGCTCCTGCATTTAGTCTTAAAGCATCATAGGAAATTATGTGTAATGGATCTTTGCCACTTATTCTCTTAACATCATTTAGAGTTACACCATTTTCTTTAACTTCTATTCGCCATTTACTTTCATAGCCCCATACATTAATCAAAACTTCATTGCTAGCACTTTGTTGAGCATACAGACCTGCATATTCAGCTAACGCTTGCTCTGTTGAATTTGGTGCGAATTTTGCCGCTGTAATATGAATTGTATTTAAATCATATGCTCTAAACTGATAATCTTCACTATAACCAATACTTTTATAGAGCCATTGTATATCTTTTCCATTCATTTTCCAGATACCGTATCCTCCAGGACTTCCATCTTTACAAATGTGGTTTCCAGCATAACCATTTCTTCCCGTCCACCACCAAGTAGCACATATTGCTCCTGTATTATGTTCCATTATATTATGTTCTTCTTCCACTCTATAATTAACGTGAACATGACCCGATAAAACATTTACTTTAGAAAAGTCATTAAAGCAATCAATTAACTCGTTTCCATTAGACAAGTAAACTCGATTAATCTGCTTACCATTTGAATCAAGGGTTGGCTTTCTATATAAAGGTACGTGCATAGCAACAACAATAGGTGTACTTTTATCAGTAATAGCGGCCAGGTCTTTTTTTAACCATTCTATCTGATCCGAACTAACATTAACTTTATAATTACGACTTCCTACCGTTCCTTGTGAACCACCCGAATTAAGATACTCAACATCATCTAATACTACATAATGTACATCTCCTAAATTAAAAGAGTAATAGGTTGGTCCTAGAACTTCTCTATATTTATTTTCAGCTTCCCAATCATTGGCATAGTATGGATCATAATCGTGATTTCCAATTAAATTGAATACTGGACTGTTTAGCTTATTCATGTATGGAACGTAATCATTCAATCCAAAATTATTTCCATACCAATAGGCATCCCAAGTCATATCACCTAAAGTTAATACATATACTTTGGTACCATCAGCCGCATATTTATCAATAGTTGTATTTACATCTGGTAATACTGTATTGTTAAATTGAGCCAAATCGTTATTACGATTAGCTAAATGCCAGTCTGCCATAGAGACAACCACATGTTTCTGATTATTTACTTTAATTAATGAAAAGTCTTTCTGCTCAACAGTACTTGTACTATTACTTAAACGCTTAAAGAATTGAGGAGCATTTCCGGTATTAAATACCTCGTAATTTCCTGGAATAGAAATAAAAACAAAACCCATTTCCTTAATCGAAGGCAGATAATATATTCCCTGATCATCTGTTACAGAAACTTCATAACCATCAGAAACAACAACTCCAGGCACTCCTTTTCCATCAGAATACACAACTCCTTTTACCGTCATACCTTCAATATCTGGAATACTTCCACCAACAGTTAAATTAAATAAAGTGGTTCCTAAAATAAGACTTTCTACTCCTCTTATAACAGTAATTTCATAGTCTCCAGTAGAAAAGTTAGCTGGCACAGAAAAAGTTACTGTTCCACTAGTTACATCTGTAACAATAATTGTATATTTTATACTTGAATCTAAAGTTGATACCAGTTGTATTTTATCACCTACTTTGAACCCTTTTCCTATTAGAGTAATCTCTTCGCCTTTAGTAACATTTATATAAGAAGGAATAGAAACTCCTGTAATATTAAAATCATTTTCTTCATTAAACGGAATATCATCTTTTTCACTACAACTAGCAAAGGTAAATCCTATTCCGCTTAATCCTGCAATGGTTGTTAAACCACCTAATTTGATAAACTTTCTTCGTGTTTGATTTTTCATTAAAAATATATTTTACTATTCAATTATCTTATCTCTACTTTAATATCATCTAAGAAAATACGGTTTTTACCTGCTCCGACTCCTTTTAAGTAATAATCACCGCCTAGAAGTTTTATTTGGGTTTCTGATGTTGCTCCTGTAACAGTAAACTCGTATTTAGCAGTATTACTTTTCCAAACTTCAACACATTCTGGATCAGCAACATAATCTGGCCAATTATCAATAGTCAATGAGTTTATACTTGTAGTTCCTGGACCCAAAACACTAACATTTAAAATATTATCATCTTTTGTGCCTCTTTTGGTTTGGTAAGGCACTGCTTTAAAAGTTACACGTACTGTAGTTGCTCCGTCTAATGATGATAACGGTCTTGAAATCAAATCACCACCATAACCCGTTTTTCCTAGCTTTACAAACCCTTTACGTCCATATATCACCTTTTGATTGTTCGTAAACGTATTTTCTGTACTAGTCCATCCTTTTGCTATTTCTTCCGCTGTCCAATTATCCATACGTTCCTCTCCTTTATATTCATACAATATAGCGTTTGCGTAATTTAGCCAATTAAAATTTTCCTCAAGAATAATATTCCCTGCAGATTGCGTAATAATAATCTGTTTGTCGAGATTTGGATACTGTGAAGACTTAACGATTAATGTTGCAGAACGTTCATCTCCTTTATTTCTCTCTGAAGTTAGTTTTATTTCATTATCTGATAATTCTGCTTCGGTAAGCCAACTGCCATCACTTAATGTATATGTCCACTGAACATTGGCATTTATGTTAATACTGAAATTACCACCAATAGACGCAATAGAAATTCCTTCCTCTGCTTTATCTAAAACAATAAACGGAACATTAGCTTCTTGATCTACACGAAATAATGTAGGTTGTTCATTGCCATCGACTAAAAATACAAAATTTGTAGTACGAGCATCAAAAGTTATGTTTTCTTTGACAATAATTTTAAAAATGCCGTCATCATCTCCTTTTGCTGGAAATGCTTTAACCCAATCTACCTCTTCTTGTCCTACAATTTTCCATGAACGATTAGACCGTACCACAAAACTTTTTATTTCACCATTTACACCTACGTTCATACCAGTAGGATTTTCTTCAATTGTAAAATAAGCATCTTCAGAAATGCTATCCTCACTTTCACATGAAGTAAAGATTATAGAAATAAAGAACAATGCTGAAATACGCAACATTCTTGTAATCCTTTCGTTGTATTTATTTAAGGTTTTCATATTATTTGATTTTTATAATATATTAATTTCCTGCTTCTATAGCTTGCTTACTCCACCAAACTGGAGTTTTCATATTATTAATTCCTCCCATTCTGTCAATTGCAATTTGTGCGTTTACACTATTTGTTGCCATAGTCGTTGTTGGGTAGGCAAAACGTGTAGGTAAAATTTTATCATTATAAATTGCACCTTCACCAATTGTTAATTCAGGATATCCTGTACGACGATATTCGTGATAAGCCTCCATACCAACCCAAAATAAGGCCAGGTATTTTTGATTTCCGATGAGTTTTTGTTTATCTGGATTGTTATCCCAAGATGCCAAATCAGATGCTAGGAAAGTTGTTATATCACTCTCTACAACAGTTACTGGTATTTCACTAAACTGACCAAATTCTGCCCATTTTTCTACCGAAGCCTTAACAGCATTTTCATAATATTCTTTAGCTGCTATTTCACCTCCAGAAATGTGCCCTTTTAATGCAGCTTCTGCTAAAATAAATTGAACCTCGGCATAATCCATATAGGTTGTAGGAGCTTCAGTTCTAGCCAAAACAGCCGTATTTAGCCAAGAAGATCCTCGATCTGCCGCACTTTGATCTGATTCAGGAACTCCTGCAATTGTACCTATCCAAACATTATCAGGATTAACTGACGTATTTGTATTTTTCTTCCCAATAATTGCTATACGTGGGTCTTCATAAATTTGGTTAGCATTGCCATCTGTAAGCACAGTCATTTTTATAAGTTGTTCTGTTAACTTTCTTCCTGAACTTGTAAAACTACTTTCATTTGTATCAGAAAACTGATTTCTATATGGATCATTTCCAGAAAATATAACTGTTGCATTATCTGCATTTGATGCAAATATTGGATATTTAGATGGGTTATTTAGTATTTCTTTCATTTTTGCTGGAACATTCATTTCACTACGTCCACTCACCCTGTTAAGCAGTCTAAGATACAGTGAGTTGTTAAATTTTCGCCACTGTGACATTGATCCTCCATACATTCCATCTAGCGAAGATTTTATAAATACGGGGTTTGTGGAGTAAATTTCATTAGCCTTATTTAAATCAGCAAACATTTGCTCATACACTTCTTTTTGCGAATCGAACTTTGGTTTGGTTGTTCCATTAAGTTTTCTGGCAGTATATGCTTCTGAATAAGGAATGTCACCAAATATGTCTGTAAGATTCGACATGTATAAAGCTTTTAAAGTAAGAGCAATAGCCTCTAAAGATTTATCTTCTTGACTAATACTCAAATCGTACATATGCGATACATTATTCCCATAACGGTTGTATGCGTTCCAAACGCTACCCCAGTTTCCATCACTAATAAAATAACGATGTTCCTGTCTTGTAGTACCTCCTGTAAATGCCGTAAACTGAATTAGCTCATTATTCCAAAACCAACTATAATTTAACCAAAGTTTAGCTCCATTATATAGTAACGGTTCAAACATACCGCTAGCTTGTATTTCTCCAACGTTTGTTCTATTAGGGTTAGTATTAGTCTCTTCAAAACCATCTGTACAAGCAAAAGCTAATACTGAAACCAATCCCAATAATAATATTTTTTTATATTTATTCATAATTTAATTATTTAAAATGAAAGACTAACATTGAAACCGTAAGACCGTGTCATCGGAAAAGACATGGTTTCAATTCCCTTATAAATATTCGAGCCATTTAGCATTCCTGTTTCTGGATCATATTGCGGAAAGTCAGAAATGGTAAATAAATTAGTAGCAAAAAAGCCTATATTAGCACCTTGTAAAAATCCAACTTTTTCCAATGTTTTATTAGAAAATTTATAATCAAGACGTACTTCCCTTAATTTCAGAAAAGATGTATCAAATGTATTCATCTCTGTGTTGTTTCTATTCCAAATATAAGCATTGTAATAGGTTTGAATACTTTTGGTTATCGTGTTATTTTTTGTATAACTTACTGAACCATCAGTATTATTAACTACATTAACTCCTTTATGTACTAAACCATCAGTTCTTCCTTCTAAAGAATTTTTAAGTTTTCCCTGATAAGAGAGTGCAAAATTGGTAACAGAGAATGTATTACCTCCCATTTGCCCTGCAAACGCAGCCGATAATGAAAAATTCTTATATCTAAAACGTTGTACCATACCAGCTTTCCAATCTGGATTTACATTTCCAATTCTGCGATTAGGAGATTCGTCAAGAATTGGGTATCCATCAGAGTTAACGATATGCATCCCAGAAGCATCTATTTCTTTCCCTTCAGCACCCGTATAAACAGATCCTTCAGGTGCTCGTTGAAATCCTCTTCCATAAATCACATGCATTTCTTCGCCAATATAAGAGTAAACATAAATTCTACTTCCAACAGTGGTTCCCATATCTGTTTGAAGAGGTTCTTCAGGATTCCAGCCCTCTTGTAAACTAACAAGTTTATTATTGTTTTTAGACCAGTTGAGATCAAACGACCAATCAAAATTTGTAGTTTTAACAGGCTTAAAAGTACCTGAAATCTCTACACCATTATTGGTAATTTCTCCAGCATTAATCTTCAAACCTGTCGCTCCAGTAATCTGATCAACATCTACAGAAACTATCTGATTGGTAGTTGACGAGTGGTAATAGGTAAGATCAAATGATATGCGATTTTTAAAAAGTTTAGCTTCAATGCCTGTCTCCCAACTTTCTACATTTTCTGGTTTAATTAAGGGGTCTGGTATGGTTCCTGGTAATAAATAACCTCCAGGAAATGAACTTGTACCATAATATTGATCTAAAGAATATGGAGATGTATCATTACCTACATTTGCCCAAGAAAATCTTAATTTCGTAAAATCAACCCAAGGAACATTTGATCTAAAATCTAAAATTTTATTCACTAAAACACTCAATGAAGTTGATGGATAAAAATAAGACCAATTTCCCCTTGACAGTGTACTAGACCAATCGTTACGACCTGTTATATCTAAAAAATAGGTGTCATCCCAACTCAAAGAAGTTAAGCCATACAAACTATTTACAACTTTTTTGCTTCTATAATTATACGGATCAGGATTTACACCAGGAGGAAGGTTAGTTGTGTGATAAATTCCTTCTTCTCCAAGTTGACTCAAAGAAAGTTTACTATTATAGTATTCATTAATTCTATTATTTCCACCAACCATAACTGAAAGTCCGAATCTTTTATCAAACAATTCATTTTTTGTGTATTGCAACATAAAATCATTGTTATTTTCAAACCTCCTAACTGTTTGCTCTCTATAAAACCCATTTTGATAGCCCGCAGTATAATAAGGTCTTCGTTGTGTTCGGAATTCATCAGACCAATCAATTCCTGATTTAACATCAAGAGTCAATCCTTCCATTAAATCAAAAGTCAGTCCTACAGAGCCAAACACTCTATCTTTATCTTCTGTATTTAGGTTTTCATTTAATACACGATAAGGGTTAAAACCATTTGAAGAAGGAAAAACTAATCCTTGGCCATTCTCTCCAAGAGATGACCAATTTAAATAATTATAACGACCTTCAAAATATTCGTCTTTCCACTCATTAATACTATTTACATTAAAACCCCAAGCTAAATTATACATAGGTCCTGTCTCATCATAACCACCACTAGGCATGTTATCACTTTTCTTTTTGTAATAACTTACTTTTGAATTTAGTCGTATTTTATCATTAATTGGTGTATTAAAAGTCAAAGAAAACGACTTCTTATCAAAACCAGTATTGGGTAGAATATATTCATTTTTAAAATCGGTAACAGAAAAACGCGAAGAGGTACCTTTTCCGTTATTTCCGCTTAAAGAAACCGTATTACTAATGGTAACACCAGTGCGAAATAAACCAGTATACCAATCATCTTGATATACCCAAGGTTTTTTAGTAAACTCACCTGTTTCCCAATCTTTAGAAGCATATAAATAGCGCATTTTATTGGCATCAAATTCCTCTCCAAATGTGTAACGAGAATAACGTCTTGGTACTGCAACTCCATCTGGAGCCATTTCAGAAGTCAGCTCCCACATAGAGAATTCATTAACTCCTAAATCTGATCCATTACCGTATCTTGTTTGAAAGTCTGGGAAATAGCCTGCTTTATCAAAAGTTGTAGAAGAGTTTACAGTAACACCAAGCCCTTTACTCTTTTTACCTCCTTTAGTTGTAATAATAATGGCTCCATTAGCAGCGCGAGAACCATAAAGAGCTGCAGCTGCAGGACCTTTAAGTATTGAAACTGAAGCAATATCATCAGGGTTAATATCACTCATACCATCTCCATAATCAACAGGCGCATCTGCTTGAGCGTAATTACTTACAGAACGTGTAGATGTCATTCCTGAATTTACAGGTATACCATCTATTACAAACAAGGCTTCGTTGCTACCATAGTTTAGGGATTGATCACCACGTAAAGTAACACGAATTGAACCACTTGGCCCTGTACCTGCTTGAGTAAGAGATAGTCCAGCAACTTTACCTGCTATTCCATTTAACCAGTTTCCCGAAACTGCTTTAGTTATTTCATCTCCATCTACTTTGGCTATTGAATACCCTAACGACTTTTCTTCTCTAGTAATATTAAGAGCAGTTACCACCACTTCGTCTAAAAGGCTAGCTTCCTGCTCCAAAATAATCTCTTGAAGCTTATCAGAATTAGCACTTATTTTCTGAGTTATATACCCAAGGAAAGAAACCCTTAATTGAGATGTTTTATTTAAAACTTTTAAAGTAAAATCTCCATCAAAATTGGTAGTAGTTCCGTTTTTAGTGCCGATTTCGATAATAGTAGCACCTGGGAGAGGAATTCCGTTATTATCTAGGACTTTTCCGTTAATTTCATTGCTTTGAGCCCAGGAGCACAATGGCAAAATACAGCATAGTAGAAGTGTTGTAAAATTCTTCATTGTATTGATTTTTAGTTGATTTGTATAATAAGCGTAATTTAATAACTTTATCAATTTCTATTTCGAATTGTTATATGTCAGGACAATATTACATAATTAATTTAATAAAACAAAACAATATGAAATAAAAAAAAACTAAATAAAATTTCAAGTTTAATCTTTTATATAAAGATTACTAAGTGTTAAAAGCTATTATGTATGTTTTATCATATAAATTTATTGAGTTAGTCATTTAGTTGCTGTTAATTATACTTATGATAATCAGTTAGTTATATTGAATCTTTGTTTAAAAATTAGTAAACATATTGATTTAATCTTCTAATATTTAATAAATTTTTTCATAACTAGTTAAAAATCAGCTAAAACAAAATTAAAATTATGTTTCTTAAGTGTATAACTCAATAAATTTAATACCTAGAATTGTAAATTATATTGATTTATTAGTGATATTTGTTTATATTAACATTTTTTGTTTCGAAGTTTCGAATTGTTTTAAAATAAATAATATACAAATCTCTTTAACAAAACAAAATAAAGCGAAACAAAGAGCTAAAAAGAACTAAATAAAACTTTTAATTTATTCTTTGTAAAGTGATTACTAAACTAAGCATAAAAAAGCTATTATGTTATACTTATATTAATATATTCTCTTTAACTATGTATTTAATAGCAAGTACAGCGGGAACAGTCAAGTCCTGAAATATGAAGGTTAAAATTAAATTTATACTGATAATTTATCCTTGTGTTAGTGTTTTAAAGTCTAAAGATGAATTTATTGCGTTTATTGCGGTCAGTAGGTAATTTATTATATAGAAGTGAATAAAATAATAAACTTATGGGTATTTTTCAAGCAAAAAACATTCTAGAGTTCACTGAACACTTTAAAACAGCCGATAATTGCAAAGAATCTTTAGAGCCAATTGCTTTAGAGGAAGAAACAGAGTTTATTTTAAATACGGCTGCAAGATATTTAACTAAAGCCCTAAAGCGAAGTGACGTATTAAGTGTTTTTGCAGGTTTAAGACCTTTGGCCGCATCAAAAGGAGAAGGAAAGAAAACGAAAGAGATTTCTAGAAGTCATAAAATATTTCAATCAGCATCTGGTTTGTTAACTATGGTTGGTGGAAAATGGACTACTTATAGAAAAATGGGAGAAGATTTAGTAGCCAAAACCGAACGAAAA
>Ga0105054_10006294_pt1 | contig 16625 bp, 15 predicted proteins | sample BON02_FD_78091 | JGI IMG/M metagenome (GOLD analysis project Ga0105054, IMG submission 78091) | Freshwater microbial communities from Lake Bonney liftoff mats and glacier meltwater in Antarctica - BON-02 (megahit assembly) | ecosystem: Environmental > Aquatic > Freshwater > Ice > Glacier...
GGCCTCCGAGACATAGGCATCAGGCGAGGACGGCGGTACCGGGTTGTCGTTGCCGACTTCGCCATAACCCAGCAGGACCGAGTCGATCATCGCCTGACGGTCGACGCCGTACTTCATGGCCTCGCGCACGCGGTTGTCGTCGAACGGGGCGGTATCGACCCACATCGAGACGGTCATCGAGTTGGATGCTCCGGTCTCGAGCAGGTTGATGTCGGAGTCACCCTGAAGTGCCGGAATACCGGTGGGATCGACATTGAGCACCAGGTCGACCTGGCCGGACTTGATGGCCGAGATCGCCGCCACCGACTCCTGGGCAACCGTGATCTCAAGGCAGGGTGCCTTGGGCTGGCCATCGACCCAGTAGTTCGGGTTGGCGGTCAGGATACGCGTCGGACCGTTGGGCACGAAGGTTTCCTGCATGAACGGGCCGGTGCCGTTGCCATGCAGGCGCAGATCATCGTGCGTGGCCCCTTCGGCGACGATGTTGGAGAACTTGTTGGTGATGACCATGGGCAGCGTCGCTACCGGATCCACGGTGGTGATCGTGAAGGTATTGGCGTCCGGCGCACCGAAGGTCGCGCCTTCCAGGGCCGACATCACGGCGCGTGCGCCAAAGCCCTGATCGGGATCCATCAGACGCTGGAAGGTATAGACCACGTCGCCGGAATCGAACGTCGATCCGTCGTGGAAGGTCACGCCCTGAACCAGGTTGAAGGTCCAGGTCTTGCCGTCCTCGGAAACCGACCAGTCGGTCGCCAGTTCGGGCATCAGCTGGAAGTCCTGATCGACATCGATCAGGCGGTTGTAGACCGCGAAGATGTGGTAGCCGTCATCGCCGGACTGCATGTCCGCCGGGTCCATGGACTGTTTCTCGCCGCTCCACTCGTAGCCGAGCACGCGAACGCAATGATCGTCGGCCGACGCTGCCGTCGTGCCCCCCATCGCCATCACGGCAGCCAATCCCGCTGCCCATCCGGACGTCTTCAATCGTCGTGACATCATCGACCGTGCCTCCTTAGCGCCTGTCATGGGAGCCTCGACGAAAGGCAAACACGATTTCCGCCGATGAGCTCTGGATGCCCCCCGGTTCTCGCCACGAACCGGATTCCGGTATTTCGGAACTGTTTCCGAGATACCGGCTCAGACTAGGTTGCTGTTCTTTTCCCTGTCAAGTTGGCAAACGCCGGGCAGGAGCAATCAGAAGACGCAGGAGGTCATGCCGCCGTCGACGATCAGGACGTGGCCGTTGACGAAGGACGAGGCGCGCGACGCCAGGAAGACCACCGGCCCGGCCAGTTCGACGGGCGTGGCCCAGCGCTTGAGCGGCGTGCGTTCCGCGATCATCGCGTGAAACGCCTTGTCGGCCCCCAGGGTCTCGTTCATCTCGGTTTCGAAATAACCCGGCGCAATGGCGTTGCAGGTGATGTTGCGCGGCCCCAGTTCGCCGGCCAGGGCACGCGTCAGCCCCACGACCCCGTGTTTGGCCACGACATAGGAGGCAACACCGGGACGCGAGAGCAGGCCCAGCACCGAGGCGATGTTGATGATGCGGCCGCCGCGCGTGTCCGACATCACGGCCCCGGCCTCGCGCGCGACGACATGCAGCGCCGTCAGGTTGACGTCGAGCACACGGTTCCATTCAGCATCGTCATGTTCGGCCGCGGTCTTGTAGACAGCGATGCCCGCATTGTTGACCAGGACATCGAGCTGCCCGTGGCGTGCGGCAACCGCAGCCATGGCCTGGCGCACCGCCTTGCCGTCGGTGACATCGAACCTGCTGGCCTCGGCCGAATGCCCAGCGGCCTGAAACGCCTCGCAGGTTGCCTGCAGTGCCGCCTCGTCGATGTCGTTGAGCACGACGTGCGCGCCCGCGGTAGCCAGCGCCTGGGCCATCGCCGCTCCGAGGCCGCGGGCAGCACCGGTGACCAGGGCGACACGACCGTCCAGACCGAACAGATGTGCGTTTTCCATCATCGCGCCGCCGCCCCGGCCTGCGGGCGTTGCACCAGTTCCAGGGTGAAGCCGTCGGGATCGCGCAGGTAACAGGCAAAACCGCCGGCGTTGTTGCCGGTTTCGATCGGCACCGGCGGCGAGACCAGCGTCACGCCGTTGGCGGCAAGAACATCGCAGGTCTCGTGGATGGTGTCGGTCTCCAGCGCCAGATGGGCCGCACCGACATTGCAGGTCGCAAGGTCGAGCTGGGCGCCGCGCGGCGCGATGTATTCGATGAGTTCGAGGTGATGGCCCGAGGGCGCGCCTGTCGCCTGAGGAATACGCAGGGCCGCGATGTCGAGTTCGGCATCCTCGAAACCCACGACCGTTTCGATGAAGGTGCCCTTGCGAACCCAGCGCCCCAACAGTTCGAAACCCAGCAGGCGGGTGTAGAAGTCGATCGACCGGTCGAGGTCGGAGACCGTCCAGGAAGTATGCCAGACACTGAGCAGCATGTTGTCGTCCTCAATCCCGGTTTCGGGCGTGCATGGGGCGCACCTAGAACTTGCGGTGTTTCAGATAGGCGGCCTGTGGATCCATGCCCGCCCTGATCGCATCGCGAACCTGGTTTTCGGCAACCATGACCGCCTCCGTCGCGGTCAGGATGGCTTCTGCGTCCGGGGCCGGCAGGATGACGACACCGTCGTCGTCGGCCAGGACGAAGTCGCCCGACGAGATCGCCACGCCACCGATCGCAATCGGATCGCCCGCTCCCTCCGGCAGCCAGCGCCCGACGTTATCGGTCGGGGTGGCATAGCGGCAGTAGACGGGAAACGAGCGCTGCTGGATGAAACCGATGTCGCGGCAGCCGCCATCGACGATGTAACCCAGGATGCCGCGGAGCTGCAGCGTCTCGGCCGACAGTTCGCCCATGTGGGCCAGATCATCGTCGTTGGGCTGGCAGACCAGGACGTGGCCGGCGGGAACGCTGCCCAGCAGCCCCGTCCAGGCCAGGTAGGTGTCATGCGGGGCGATGGTCTCGTGACGGCGGCCAGAGACGGTCCAGATCGGCCCAGCCAGCCGGCGCCCCGGCAACAGGGGCCGGATGGTACGCGGCAGGACGAAGCCATCCATGCCCCGGGCGACCATGACATCGTGCACCGCACTGGTGTAGCAGGCGCCCAGCCGCTGCGTCAGCGCGCTCAACGGTCGGTGCGGTAACGCTCGACCGCCTCCTCGTTGAGTTCGATGCCCAGGCCCGGCCCTTCCGGCACGGCCATGCGACCGTTTTCGATGACCGGCTCGGGCCCGACCAGGTCGCGGCGCAGGGGCGAATCGAAGACGACGGGGGAGATGTATTCGAACAGGGGCGTACGCGGGCAGGCCGCCTGAAGGTGGCGCCCGCAGGCTGAGGTGATGCCGGTCTTCCAGCCGTGGGGGATGACATCGGCGCCGTAGAATTCGGCAAGGTCACAGATGCGGCGCAATTCGGTGAAACCCCCTGCCCGGTCGATCGCGCACTGGATGACATGGACCTTGCCGGTCTCGAGCCATTCGCGTGCCTCGAAGCGGGTCGCGCCGAACTCGGCGCCGCCGATGCGGATCGGGCTGCTCTGCGCCAGACGCGCATGGCCGGCAAGATCGTCGTGCTGCAGCGGTGCCTCGGCGAAGTAGATGTTGCAGTCGGCGACGCGGTCGAGGACCCAGCGGGCATCGGCCCAGCTCTTCCAGCGATAGCCGAAGTCGAGCGCCATGGTGATGTCGTCGCCCAGCATCGCCCGGCCGGCCCTGATGTGCCGCACCAGTTCGGCATCGCTTACCAGATCGCCGAACAGCACCTCCATCTTCACCGCATCGAAGCCGGTCGCCAGGGCCGTCTCGAACTGGCTCTCGATGATCGCCATCAGTTCGGCAATGGAGCGGTCGTGGGGCATGCCGGGGAAGATGGTGCAGTAGGGCCGCAGGCTTTCGCGGCGCGCACCGCCCAGCAGCTTGTACACGGGCACGCCGAGCTGTTTGCCGGCCAGATCGTGCAGCGCGATGTCGACGGCCGAAAGCGCATGGATGCCGAGACCCCGGCGGCCCGGGAAGATGGTGCCCTCGTAGAGCTTCTCCCACAGCGCGACGGTTTCCACCGGGTCGGCGCCTATCAGGATCTCCGAGGCATTGCGGCACCACAGGTGCTGCGTCGGCATTTCCAGGAAGGCCTTCACGACATGGGCCGGCGCATCGCACTCGCCGATGCCGGAAAGACCGGCCTCGTCGGTGATGCGCACGATCACCGTCTCGGTGGTGCCGTCGAGGTCCTGCGGATTGGATTCCGGATTGGCGAGAGGGATCACTTCGATCCCGGCAATCGGCGTCATGGACCTGCCCTCCCCGAACCGAACCGCGGCGCAATTCCGATATTTCAGATTTGCGTCCACCAATCCGGAAACGGTAGGCCCGCCCCGAGAAACCTGTCAACCCGGCGCAAGGCCCTTCAGGTCGCCGGGGCGCCGATCCTGCGCGAGAGCTCTCCGGCCGCGGCAACCACCGCCTGCACCAGTTCCTCGCGCTTGCCCTTTTCCAGGCGGTGTTCGGGCGCGACGACGCTAAGCGCGGCGACACAGCGACCCAGCCCGTCCATCACCGGGGCGGCGACACAGCCGGCGTGTTCGTTGGCCTCGTTGAGTTCGGTGGCGTAGCCGCGCTTGCGGAAATGGCGGATGTCGGCAATGACCTCGGCGACATCCATCTTGGCAAGCCCGGTCGGCGATTCGCGCATCGTGCGCGACAGCATGTCGGTCAGCACGCCATCATCGAGATCGGAGACCAGAAGACGGGCGGCGGCAGCCCAGTTGATCGGCACGCGCGACCCTACGCGGCTGATGATGCGGATCGGGTGGGGGCTTTCCTCCTTCAGCATCACCAGCATGTGGTCGTTGTCGAGGATGGAAAGCTGCACGGTCTCGCCGGTGCGGTCGCGCAGGTCGCGCACCACCGGGGCGGCCTCCTTGAGAAGGTCGATCTGGGCGCTGTAGATCATCCCCAGTTCGAACAGCTTGGGGCCCAGGAAATAGCTGCGGCCGTCGGACTTGCGCTCGATGTAGCGGCGTTCGACCAGGGTGCGGATCAGCTCGTAGGCGGTCGACTTGGGAATGCCCAGGGCCTCGATCACATCGGTCACGCCGACCGGAGCCTGGCGCTCCATCATCAGGTCGAGGATCTCGATCGCACGCACGACGCTGCGCGACGTCTGCGGCGCGGTCTTTTCGTCTGCGGCTGAAGGTTTGCGGGCCACAAGTCAGTCCTTTCAAGGAGAACGGCCCTGTGGCCGTCGGTCGGTTCGCTGTCCGGAATATCGGAATCGTCCATCCTTGTCACGACGACGATATCCCATCATAGCACCATGGTTCCGAAATCACGGCCAAACGTCCGGTATTGCGGAATAGGTTTGGGTGCCGCACGATGTCCCCGGCGGGCCATCTACCGCCGTGCGGCCGGCGGGCCGTTTGCCCAGGAACCCGAGCAGCACACCCCGAGGACCATGGCCTACGTCGACATCCGATCCGCAACCAAATCCTTCGGTGACGTCAGGGTCATCCGGGGCATCGATCTGGCGATCGAGGAGCACGAGTTCACCGTCTTTGTCGGCCCCTCGGGCTGCGGCAAGACCACCCTGCTGCGCCTGATCGCCGGGCTGGAAGAACTCGACGGCGGCGAGATCCACATCGGCGGCGAGCGTATCGACACCCTGCCGCCCTCGCGCCGGGGCATCGCTATGGTGTTCCAGAACTACGCGCTTTATCCCCACATGTCGGTCTACGAGAACATGTCGTTCGGCCTGCGCCTGGCCCATGCCGACAAGGACTTCATCCGGCAGCGTGTCGCCGAGGCCGCCGACATCCTGCAGATCTCCGAACTGCTCGAGCGCAAGCCCAAGGCGCTCTCGGGCGGCCAACGCCAGCGCGTCGCGATCGGGCGCGCCATCGTGCGCGAACCCAAGGTGTTCCTGTTCGACGAACCGCTCTCGAACCTCGACGCCAAGCTGCGGGTCCAGATGCGCGTGGAACTCACGCGCCTGCACCGCAGCCTGCAGGCGACCATGATCTACGTCACCCACGACCAGGTCGAGGCCATGACCATGGCCGACAGGATCGTCGTGCTCAACGGCGGCAACGTCGAGCAGGTCGGCAGGCCGCTCGACCTCTACCACCGGCCCCGCAATCGCTTTGTCGCCGGTTTCATCGGCTCGCCCGCCATGAACTTTCTTGAAGGCGCGATCACGGCTCTTGGTGACCACCACGCCGAGGTCGAGCTGGAGGGCGGCGCACGTACCACCGTGCCCTGCCAGCCCCTGCCCGGCGCAGAGGTCGGTGCGCCGGTGACGCTGGGCGTGCGTCCCGAAGCCCTCAACCCCGATGGCATCGGCGATGCCGCGGTATCCGGCACGGTCTATGCCGTCGAGCGTCTGGGCGGCGAAACCTATGTCTATCTCCACACCGCCCAGGGCCATGAAATCACCGTGCATGCCGCCGGCGACAGGGTCGTGGCGACGGGCGATACCATCGCCATCGGCCTGCCAGCCGAGAAATGCCATCTTTTCGCCCAGGACGGCGAGGCCTTCCCGCGTTTGCCCGATTGAACGCGCGTCTCAGGCGACCCGGTAGGTGTCGAAGACTTCCTGGTTGATCGTCACGCCCAGGCCGGGCTCCTCGGGCACCGCGATGAAACCGTCGACGACGTCGAAGGACTCCTTGGTCAGGCCCCGCCGCAGGGGCGATTCCGACATGCAGTATTCAAAGAGGGAACCGCCGCCCACACCCGCCAGGGCATGGAGCGAGGCCGCGATGGTGATGCCGCTCTTGAAGCTGTGGTTGACGACCTTCGCCCCGTGCTCGCGGGCGAAACGGCCGGCCGCCACAAAGGTCGAAATGCCGCAACGGCCCGGGTCCGGCTGGATCCACTGCAGCCCGCCCTCTTCCACCAGCGCCCTGAACTTGGCGATTTCGGATTCGGCCTCTCCCGTGGCGATATCGATCGGGCTCTGCCGCGTCAATTCCCGGTAGCCCGCGATATCGTCGGGGTGCAGCGGCTCCTCGATCCAGAACGGCCGGAATTCCTCGAACTGGTGGGCGCGCTTGAGGGCGGTCTGCCAGTCCCAGACCTGACCGGCATCGATCAGAACGTCGATGTCGTCGCCGACACCGCGGCGCGCCTGGCGGATCAGATCAATGTCGTTGGCCTCGTCCTGGCCCATGGGGCCCCAGCCGAACTTGACCGCCGTGAAGCCCTCGTCGGCATAACGGCGCGCCAGATCGTAGGTCAGCGCCGGAGTGTCGCCGAACAGGACCGAGCAATAGGCGCGGAAGCTGCCGCCCTTCTCCGCACCCAGCAGGCGATAGACCGGTTGGCCGGCCGCTTTGCCGGCGATGTCCCACAAGGCGATGTTGATCCCTGCCATGGCATGGGCGCCGACGCCGACGCGGGCGTAGTAGTTGGCCTCGACCTGCATGGCTTCCATGCAGGCGTCGATCGCCAGCGGGTCGCGCCCCTTCAGGATGTTGGCCAGGCCGTTGCAGATCTTGTGGGAAAGCGGGGCATCGACCACGGCCTTGACCACGCTGGGACAGGAATCGACCTCGCCCCAACCGATAATCCCCTCGTCGGTCGTGATACGGATGAGCGCGGTGTCCTGGCTGCCGTCGCAGGCGTCGGTGACCACGGGCAGGCGCAGTACGAAGGCCGAAACGTCGGTGATGATCATGCGTGCTCCAGATCGCAGGTTGCCCGCCCGGCCGCGTCGATGCCGCGTATCGGACCGGCCGGTTGGAAGACATGCAGCCGAAGCTGCGTCGTGATGGTCTGGCCGGGCTCCAGTGTCAGCAGCGGACCGCCCCGACGTGCGATGTCGGCCAGCCCCGTGCCGGGCCAGGATGTGCTGGGTTCGACCCCCAGCAGGCGGGCGCGGCCGAACCAGGGGGCATCGTCGGTGCCGCCCAGTTCCCACCAGAGCCAGGCGCAGGGAAAGTGCCCCGCATCCCAGGAAAGGGCGGCAGCGATGGTGTTGTCAGTCCGGCGCACGGCGACCCAGGGCTCATCAAAACCGTGCAGATAGGCCATCGCAGCGATCTTGCCGTCCAGACGGGAGAGATCGCAGTCCCCCTCCTTGCCCGCCAGGATCGGCCAGTCGCCTGACACACCGGGCGTCAGCGGATTGGCTGGAGGATCGTAGGCCTCGTCGCTCGCAACGGTACGCGCGCCGGTCGTGATCTCGAACGGACCGTCGAGCAGGTCGGAACCCAGCGTGGGGTGATGGGTCCACATCACGCGGCTCGCCCGGTCGCCGGTGTGGTGAACGGTTTCACTGATGACGAGAACGTCGTCCTCCAGCGAGAGCCTGCGCACCATCGTGACCGGCACGGAAAAGAACCCGCGCTCAAGGCACAGGGTTTCGCCCTCGCGCGTGCAGACCCAGGGCGCGATGGAAGCTTCGCCGTGGAAGCCGTGGGTTGCCCCCTCGAAGCTGCAGGCATCACCGCCATTGGGGAACAGCAGCGGCCAGCCACCGCGATAGTGGGCAAGCCAGGATCGTTCATCAGGCGCAGCGATGCCCTCATGGGGCTGTGCCGGGACATCCCAGGGCGTGACGCCCAGCACATCAGCGCCGGCGCCCAAATGGCGGATCGTGGTGATCGTGCCGCCGACATCCGGATCGACCCGCACCCGCAACACGGCGTTCTCCAGGACTGCATCGGAGCCGCATCCCGCCTCGGCCATCTACTTGATCGCCCCGGCCATCAGGCCGCGGATGAAGTACTTCTGGAACGCGATGTAGAGGATGACCATGGGCGCGCTGGCGATCACCATGCCGGCCATGGTGAGCGGGATGGCGTCGTTGTAGCGGCCCTGGAAGACGCTCAGGCCAGCCATCAGCGTGCGCTTGGCGTCATCCTGCAGGAAGATGATCGCGATCAGCAGGTCGTTCCAGACAAACAGCGCGTTGACGACGACAAGGGTGAGCAGCGCCGGCAGGGACAGCGGCAGGACGATGCGCCACAGGATCGAGAAGTCGCTGGCGCCGTCGATGCGCGCGGACTCGAAGAGTTCCTTGGGCAGGGTTCGGAAGAAGGTGGTGAGCAGGTAGATCGAGAACGGCGTGATCAGGCCGGCATAGATCACGATGGCGCCCTGGTAGGTGCTGATCAGCGAGAGCTGCGTGTAGAGCACGAACAACGGCACGATCATCACCACCGGCGGCAACGCCATCAGCGAGGTGCTGACGGCAAACAGGGTGTCCCTGCCCCGGAAGGTCATGCGCGCGATGGCATAGGCCCCCAGGCAGGAGACAAAGGCGCTGAGGCTGACCGCGCCGACCACCAGGATCGTGCTGTTGGCCATCCAGGTCAGGAAGGGGCTGTCGAGCAGCGCACTCCTGAAGTGATCGAGCACCGGATGGGCGGGAAAGCCGACCTTGTCGAGCACGTAGTCTTCCTGCGATTTCAGCGCCGTCGAGATCATGTAGATCGTCGGCACCAGCGCGATGAAGGTCGCCACCAGCAGGAAGGCATGGCGCCAGACATGCCCGATGTTGATCATCGGGCGGTGCCGGTTCGCCGCTGTCGGGTTGCTCGATGCCATGGCGCCTCAGTTCATCTCTTCTTCGCGGGCGTGACGACGCGCCGCAAAGAGCGGGAAGATGAGCAGGATCGAGACCACGAGCAGCATCACCGAGACGGCCGATGCGATGCCCGGCAGGCTGGTACGGATCAGCGCGTTGAAGATGTAGAGTTCCAGCACCCAGGTCGAGGTCCCCGGCCCGCCGCGTCCGCCACCGATCATGTAAACGTAGGCAAAGACCGCCGCGAGCATCGTGATGACGCTGACCACGACGTAGAATTCGATGACGCCCTTCATCTGCGGCAGGATGACGTAGCGCACCTTCTGCCACCAGGTCGCGCCCTCCAGGGTCGCGGCTTCGAGCAGGGATTCATCCAGGCTCAGCAGGCGTGCCAGGAACAGGATCGTGCCCAGCGCCGATTCACGCCAGATCACCACCATGATGACGGTCCACAGCGCGACATCGGACGAGCCGATCCAGTCGAGCGCCAGGAAGTCGAGGCTCATCCAGCGCAGCACCTCGTTCACCGGGCCGCTGAACTGGAACATCTTCTTCAGCACGATCGCCACGATCGGGATCGCCAGGATGTAGGGCAGGAACAACACGATGCGGTAGAGCTTCCAGCCGCGGATGCGTTCGTAGAGCACGATCGAGATCAGCAGCGAGACGGCGACCATCACCGGGATCGCCAGCAGCAGCATCAGGTTATGGCTGACCGATTCCCAGAACAGCGGCTGGTTGAGCACCAGTTCGTAGTTGCGCAAGCCGATCCAGGGTCCGTCGATGCCGCGCACCATCTTGAAGCTGAACTCGAAGATGCGGACGATCGGATAGCCGAAGACGAAGGTCAGCAGGAGCACCAACGGCAGCACGAACAGGTAAGGCGTGAGCCTCTGGGACGCAAACATGGCTGGTCGGGTCCTGCCGGTCGCGCTGGGGCGACGGTGAAAAAAGGGGCCGCCGGGGCGCACATGCTGCGCGCCCCGGTGCCGTCTGTCGATCAGGAGAGGTCAGCAGCCCATTCCTGATAGCTCTCCACGAGATCGGGGTTGAAGTCGCGCCATTCGGCAACGACCCGGGCGGCCAGATCGCCGGCTTCCTCGCCGGTCATGTCGCCCTGCACGATCTGCTGGGCGGCAGGGATCAGGGCCTGCTCGTAGAACTGCCCCGGCGTCAGGTTGGCGACATAGGGGATGTTGTCGCCCAGACCCCAGTTCTGCCACATGCTGCGCACCGCTTCGTCGGCAATGACGCTGTCGTCGAAGTTGGTGTCCGAGGGGATCCAGCCGGTGGTCTCCCAGAAGGCCTGCAGCCGCTCGGGGCTGTGCAGGTATTCGAGGAAGGCCGCAGCCGCCTCCGGGTTGGCCGATTCCGAGGAGATGCCCAGGCCCTGGACGTCGAGGATCGGCTTGCCGGCCATCTTGCCCTTGCCATAGACCGGCATGACCATGCAGCCGATCTGGCCGCCGGTCGCCGCGCTGTCTGCAGGCAGACGGCCGCCGACCGAAAGACCCATGCCAAGCTCGCCGGCCACGATCAGATCGATGCCGGGATACAGCTCCAGCGAGGTCATGTCCTTGTTGAGGAAGCCGGCCTTCTTCAGCTCCTCCAGGCGCACCCAGTGTTCATGGTACTTGGGCTCGCGGAAATCGCGGTCGCCGATGAAAAGGTCGACCGCCTCACCGGTGGTATCCATGTTCTGCGGCAGGGCATGGCCAAGATACCACTCGCCCCAGTAACCATCCTGGATGCCGCCGCCGAGCGGCTCGATGTCCTTGGCTCGCAGCGCCTCGCAGGCGTTGAGCAACTCGTCCCATATTGCCGGCGGCGTATCGGCATCGAGCCCGGCGCGGTCGAACAGGTCCTTGTTGTAGTACCAGACCATGGGCAGCGGGTACCAGCCGACGCGATAGGTGTGGCCGCCGAAGTTGCTGAGCAGGGTCGGGTTGGAGGCCTTGATGACTTCCTCGCTGACCAGGCCGTCGACCGGTGCGACATAACCGAACCACACGCTTTCCATGTGGTAGATGCCATTCCAGAAATACTGGAGATCGGGCGCCTCCCCCGCCGCCGAGGCGGTCTGGAACTGCGAGATGACGACCGAGGTGTCCTGCAGCATGGTCGAGACATTGGCCGCACTGTAGTTGGCCACCGACTCATCGACGAATGCCTGCAGGCCGGGCAGCTCCTGCTCGCCCCACCACCACATGGTGAGGTCGGTCTCGGCCGCGCTGGCCGACATCGAGGGCAGCATGCTGCCTGCCGCTGCCCCGGCGCCCAGAGCGAGCGAGGTGCCGAGCACATCCCGGCGGGAAAGACGACCCTTGGGTCCCTTGAACGATGACATCTTGAAGCCTCCCTGTTCCCCGGCCTTCTCGATCGGGTTGATTGCCTGTGACGACGTGACCTCGTTGACCCGGCTTTGGGCTAAAACGTGCTCATCAGGCCGCCATCGACGACCAGAACCTGGCCGGTCATGTAGCGGCAGTACTGCGAGGCCAGAAAGATCACCGTGCCCGAGACGTCCTCGGGATACCCGGTGCGGCGCATCGGAATCCGGTTGCGCTTGATGTACCAGTCGGTGAATTCGGGGGTCTTGGTTTCGTCGACGCCGTCGATGATCGACATCGGCGTCCACATGAAACCGGGGGCGACGGCGTTGACCATGATGTTGTGCTGGCCCAGTTCGACGGCCATCGACTTGGTGAAAGCGATGATGCCGCCCTTGGACGCGTTGTAGGCGCCGACGTCGCCGCTGGAGGCAAAACCCTGGACCGAGGCGATGGAGATGATCCGGCCGGCCTTGCGCGACACCATGTGGGGCGCGACCAGTTTGGAGCCCATGTAGACGGCCTCCAGATTGACCGCGATGGTCTTGCGCCAGTCGTCCAGATTGTCCTCGAGGATGGTCTTGTAGGCGGGGCTGATCGCGGCGTTGTTCACCAGCACATCAATGGCACCGCGGCCCTTGATGATCGCGGCAACCGCGGCGGCATAGGCATCGTAGTCGGTGATATCGAGGAGATGGCTCTCGCAGGCGCCGCCGGCCTGGACGATTTCGGCGGCGACCGCGGCAAGACTCTCGCCGTTGCGCTCGAGCAGGGCGACCGTGCAGCCTTCCGCGGCCATCTCCATGGCAATCGTGCGACCCAGACCCTGACCGGCCCCGGTAACGACCCCCACCTGCCCCGACAACAAACCCATCTTCCCCCGCATCAATCACGTCGCGCCGTCAATTCCGAAATACCGGAACCATCTACGCGATACCGGACAATCCTTGCCCGAAGTTCGCAGATCGTCAACAGTTCGCACAAGTTGATGCACGGAACCGGCAGCCGGCGATTCCACCATTCCGGAACTTGCTCTGAAATCCCGGATGAACCTAAATGGCTGCCGCAGGCAACGCGTACACAGGTGATCCCCCCGGACCGCGGCCGACGCACCCGGGGAACAGATGCCCGCAGGAGGCTCAAGTGAACGACAGCAACATGATCGAACTGACCAATCTGGGGCACAACCTCGATCACCCCGAAGCGGTGGCATGGGGTCCCGACGGCAAGGTCTATGCCGGGGGCGAACTGGGACAGGTCTATCGTTTCGGCCTGGAGGATCGTGCCTGCGAGCTGTTCGCCCAGGTCGAGGGCGGCTTCGTGCTCGGCATGGCCCACGATGCCGGCGGCAATGTCTATGCCTGCGATGAGAAGCTGGCCCGCGTCCACAGGATCACACCCGACGGCAAGGTTTCGGTTTACGCCGACGGCAACGACCGGGAGAAGATACGCCTGCCCAACTACCCCGTCTTCGACGACGCGGGAAATCTCTATGTCTCCGATTCCGGCGACTTCGGCTCCTGCAACGGCGTTATCTGGCGCATACGCCCGGGCGGCGAAGCGGAGATCTGGGATCGCTCGGCCAACGGCTTCACCAACGGCATGTGCCTGTCGGCGGACGGCCGCGCGCTCTACGTCGTGGAGTCCTCCCCCCCGCTGATCTCGCGCCTCGAGATCGGCGAGGACGGATACCCCGGGAAGCGCACGGTGATCGTCGAACTGCCGCGCCAGGTGCCCGACGGCGTCGCGCTCGACCAGGAGGGCAACCTCTACATTGCCCTGTTCAACCCCAACATTCTCTACCGCTACACCACTGGCGGGAAACTCGAGACGCTCTACGACGACTGGCAGCAACTGAACCTTCTGGCGCCGACCAACGTCGCCTTCGGCGGCCCCGACATGAAGACGCTGATCATCGCCAGCCTGTGCGGCTGGTCGGTCCATACCGCCCGGCTCGACATCGCGGGCCTGCCCGTGCGTTACCCCACCCTCGCCTGAGGACGACATCATGCTGTCCGACCGTCACATCGACGACTACCGCAACAAGGGTTTTGCCTGCGTCCAGGGTTTCGTTTCGCCCGCCTGGGTCAATACCTTCCGCGACGAGGTTGACCGCATCACGGGCATCTCGACCGTGGCGCAACACGATGATGCCCGGGTCGAAATGGAGCCGGGCCAGGGCGCGGACGGCAACAAGGTGCGGCGCATCTACGAACCCTGCACCTACTACGACAGCTTCAGCCGCTTTGCTGAGTCCTCCGAAATCCTTGATGCGGTGGAACAACTCATCGGCGGCGACATCCTGCTGCATTACAGCAAGCTCAACATGAAACCGGCCGAACTGGGTTCGGTGGTCGAGTGGCACCAGGACCTCTCCTTCTACCCGCTGACCAATCCGGACTCGCTGGCGGTGCTGATCTATCTCGACGACGCCGACGAAAACAACGGCTGCCTCAAGGTCCTGCCGGACCGCCATCGCGGCCCCCTGATGGACCATACGCGCGACGGCGTCTTCCAAGGCTGCATCGCCGACGATGTCGATGAATCCGAGGTCGAAAACATGGTCGGCAAGGCCGGCACGGCGATCTTCATGCACGCGATGACGCCACATGCCTCGGCGCAGAACCTGGGCCGGACGCCACGACGCACCCTGATCGTGAGCTACCGTGCGGCCGATGCCATGCCGATCCATGTCGGCGAACGCACCGCCGCGACCGAGACCTTCACCCGCCTGGTGCGCGGCGCCCCGGCACGCCAGGCCCGCTTCGGCTTCGAGCGTTTCCCGATTCCCGTCTATGGCGCCAAGGAGGCTTCGCTCTACGAACTGCAGGAGCAATCGCGCGCCGGCAGGAAACACCCAGGCGCCTGAAGCCGGCCCAAAGCAAACGAGGCGCCCCGGTGTTCCGGAGCGCCTCGCAGCCATTGGACATCGTAGCAGGACAGCTCAGGCGCCGCCGATACGAACGGCACCCGGCAGCTCCCGGAAGGTTACTTCGCCAGCGCGGCCGCGACGGCCTCGGCGACGGCGACGTCATCGGGGACCATGCCGCCGGCAACACCGACCGCGCCGATCACAGCGCCGGCCTTCTCGACGGGAACACCACCACCGAACACGACCATGGGCGTGCGGTGCGAGGTTTCCATGCCGTAGAACGGGCCGCCGGGCTGCACGTATTCGGTGACATCGGCGGTCTTCATGTTCAGCGAGCGGGCGGTGTAGGCCTTGCCCTGGCTGATCTCGATGCTGGCCAGCAGGGCGCCGTCCATGCGGTGGAAGGCGATCAGGTTGCGGCCCGAATCAAGGATCGCGATCGACGACGGTGAATTGATTTCCTTGGCCTTGGCAATACCGGCCTCGATGGCGGCGTGGGCCGCAGCGGCAGTGATCTCGCTCATGGGTATTCTCTCCTGTTATGGTTGGTTCAGGCGGCGGCGCTGGTGCGTCCGCTCATGGCGATGGCGAGCAGTTGGTCGTGGCTGCATTCAGTCTTGGGTGCGCGGTGCACGAGATCGCCGTCGTGGATGACAAAGACGGTCTCGGCCAGCGAGAGCACTTCCTTGACCGAGGACGAAATCACGATGATGGCGGCACCCTCGCGCGCCATGTGCAGGATGATGTCGTAGATCTCCTTGATCGCGCCGACATCCACGCCCGAGGTCGGCTCGACGAAGATGTAGACATCGGACTCGGCCGAGAGCCACTTGCCGATCACGGCCTTCTGCTGATTGCCGCCAGAGAAGAACTTCACCGCCTTGCCTGGCTGATGCGGGTGGACCGAGAGGCGGCGCATGACGCCATCGGCGTAGTCGTTCTCCAGGCTGGTGCGGATCAGGCCGAAACGCGTCAGGGTGTCGAGCACCGGCAGGCAGATGTTCTGGGCCATGGTCAGGTTGGGGAACAGCGCCTGTTTGCGCCGGTCCTCCGGGATCAGCGACACGCCATGGCGGCGCGAGGCGACCGGGCTGTCGATGGTGACGGCCTTGCCGTTGATCGAGACCGAACCCTGATAGGCAACGATACCGCCCAGGGCGAGTTCGACCTGCTCCATGCCGCCGCCGACCGGACCGGTGATGCCCAGCACCTCACCGGCACGCACCTGAAAGGAGATCGGCTTGAGCTTTTCGGTGCGCAGGTTCGCGACATCCAGCACGACGCGTTCCTGGGCGACCCCGGGATTGTAGGTATCGAGATCGCTGCGGCTGCGGTCGACCATCAGTTCGGTGACGCGATCCTCGCTGATCTCGTCGCGATCAAGCGTGGCCGAGACGACGCCGCCCCGCAGGATCGTGACCCGGTCGCAGATGCGTTTGATCTCGCCCAGGCGGTGCGAGATATAGACGATGGTGATGCCCTGATCGAGGAAACTCCTGATGATCGCGAACAGGAGTTCGACCTCCTTGCCCGAAAGACGGGCTGTAGGTTCATCGAGCACGATCAGCTTGTACTTGCGGTGGAACAGGGTCGCCAGCGTGACGAGCTGCATCTCGGCGGCCGACAGGCTGGATGCCTTGCGCTCGACATCCATGGCGATGCCGATCTCGGCAAAGATGCGCCGGGCTTCGTCGTGGATGGCCTTGCCCTTGACGACAAAACCCTTCTCGTTACCCAGCAGCACATTCTGGGCGACGGTGAAGCCATGGACCAGTTCGGCGTCCTGATAGACCGCGCCCAGGCCAAGCTTGTGAGCATCGAGCGGGCTGCTGATCCGGACCGGCTTGCCTTCCAGCAGGATCTCCCCGCCGCTCGGCGTATAGACCCC
>Ga0105054_10006296_pt1 | contig 16620 bp, 12 predicted proteins | sample BON02_FD_78091 | JGI IMG/M metagenome (GOLD analysis project Ga0105054, IMG submission 78091) | Freshwater microbial communities from Lake Bonney liftoff mats and glacier meltwater in Antarctica - BON-02 (megahit assembly) | ecosystem: Environmental > Aquatic > Freshwater > Ice > Glacier...
ATCTCGCACTGGCTCAGCATGATGGCATCGGCCAGCGCCCACAGCACGTCGAGCTTGAACTGCAAAATCTCCAGCGCGCGCTCCTGCAGCGCTCGGGTCTGGCTGAAGTAGTCGAGCGTGAAGTGCAGGCCGTGTTCCACATCGCGCCGGGCTTGCGTGAGGCGCTGCTTGAAGTAGTGCAGACCGGCCAGATCGACCCAGGGGTACTGGGTCGGCCAGGTGTCGATGCGCTGCTGGTGAATGTGCGGTGCAAAGAGTTCGGTCAGACTGGATGCGACGGCCTCTTGCCAGGGCTGGCGGCGGGCGAAGTTGACATAGGCATCGACCGCAAAACGCGCCGCCGGTGCCACATGGCGCAACGATGTCACGTCGTCGCGCGACAGGCCGACCGCCTCGCCCAGGCGAATCCAGGCTTCGATGCCGCCGGGGTCCTGAATGCCGCCGATGTTGCAGCCGTCATGGTCTAGGATGCGCTGAATCCATTCGCGCCTGATCTCGCGGTCGTCGCAGTTCGACAGGATGGCCGCGTCCTTGATCGGGATCGAGATCTGGTAATAAAAACGGTTAGCAACCCAGCCCCGCAACTGCTCAGGTGTGAGTGTGCCCGCCGCCATCATCAGGTGGAAGGGGTGGTGGATGTGGTAGCTGGTGCTCTTGCCGCGCAGTTTGTCTTCGAATTCTTGCTGGCTCCAGGGCTCGAGGTTGTTGCTCACAGTATGATCTCCATGCCGTCATAGGCCACCTCGATGCCGCGGCGCGTCAGCTCCTGGCGCTGCGGGCTGTCTTCATCGAGGATGGGGTTGGTGTTGTTGATGTGGATCAGCACCTTGCGCGTGCTGGTAGGTAATTGATCCAGCCATTCGATCATGCCACCGGGGCCGCTTTGCGGCAGATGGCCCATGGCACGCGAGGTTTTGCTCGAAGCCCCGAGCGTGATCATCTCGTCGTTGGTCCACAGTGTGCCATCGACCAGCACGCAGTCGGCGGCCTGCATGGCGGCCCAGACATGCGGCTCCATCTGGCCCAGGCCGGGCGCGTAGAACAGGCGCTTGTCGGTGGCCGTGTCGGTGATAGTCATGCCCACGTTGTCGCCCGGCTGCGGGTGATCGCGGTGCGGCGAATAGGGTGGCGCATTGCTGATCAGGGGTAGGGCAGTGAAATGCAGGCCGGGGACGTTGTTCATGCGGAAGCCGTCGCCGACTAGGGGGACATCGTGCCAGTGAACGCCGCAGTAATGGTCCAGCACCTTGAGCAGGGGGTTGCCGCTCATCAGGTCTTCGCGCACCAGTGCATGACACCACAGCTCAAGCGGCTGGCGGTGCTCGCGCAGCATATACAGGCCGGTGGTGTGATCGATCTGCGCGTCGATCAGGAGGATGGCGCGAATCGCAGTGTCGCGCAGGGCGCGCGCCGGTTGCAGGGTTGGGAACTCGCGGATCTGCTGCAGGATGTCGGGCGAGGCGTTGAACAACACCCAGTTTTCGTGGTCAGCACTGACGGTGATCGACGACTGGGTGCGTGCCCTCAGCTGTTTGTTGCCTTTGCGGTAGCCATCGCAATTGGGGCAGTTGCAGTTCCACTGCGGGAAGCCACCGCCGGCGGCAGAACCTAGAACATGGACTTTCAAATGGGGGAATCCTAAGGTCGACCCAACACACGACAGGACACCGGACTGTGGCAGCACGGGGGCTGCACAAAATCGGGGTGTTGGCGCTGGGCTCAGAAAAACGGAATGGAGCCCGCCGGGTTGCCCTGGCGGACGGGCCGGGATCAGCGGGTGGCGATGTACATCGTGATTTCAAAGCCAAAACGCATGTCGCTGGCAGCGGGTTTTTCCCATTTCATACAATTTCTCCAAGGTGCTTACTCCGCAAGACGCGGCTAGATGTGCCGGCAGCGCATCCGCCGGTACAAGCGTCATTGTGTTCTGTTTGGGAGCTTTGTGGCAATTCAGGGAAAACACGCAAGAGAGACTCATGATTTTCATGAGTTTGAAGTCGTTAGAGCCGCTAGAGTGTGCCAGTGCGCGAATCCGGGCCGTAATGAGGCTAGCATCGCGGGTATGAACGAGATTCGCTTGCCGGATGGACTGTACCCGCCCCTGGAGCCCTACCGGGTTGGCTTGCTTGGTGTGGGGGATGGGCACCGTATTTACTATGAACAATGCGGCCGGGCCGACGGTTTGCCCGTGGTCTTCTTGCACGGGGGGCCGGGCAGCGGCTGCTCGCCGCGGCACCGTCAGTGGTTTGATCCGGGGCGCTGCCGGGTGCTGCTGTTCGATCAGCGCGGCTGTGGCCGCAGCCAGCCCCGGGGCGCATTGCAGGCCAATACCAGCGACCATCTGGTGGCCGATATCGAGCTTTTGCGTCAGCACCTGGGCATAGCGCGCTGGTTGGTGGTAGGCGGCTCGTGGGGGGCGGGGTTGGCACTGGCCTACGCGGCGGCCCATCCGGCGGCCTGTCTCGGGCTGGTGCTGCGCGGGGTGTTCCTTGGACGTGCGTCGGATTTGGACTGGTTTTTTCAGCAGGCGCGCCAACTATTGCCGGATGCCTGGGAGCTGTTGGCACAGCAGGCGCCAGCTTGCGCGCGTGGGGACTTGTTGCGCTGGCTCGGCGAGGGCCTGCAGGGCGATCAGCCGCAGCAGGCCTTGGCGCGGGCCAGGGCCTGGCAAGCCTGGGAGTCGGCGCTGTCTGAGCGCCAGAGTACCGCAGCGCAGCCTGACTTGCCCACGGGCGAGGCGGCGGCGGCGCTGGTGGACAAGTACCGGGTGCAAAGCCACTACCTGCTCAACGGCTGCTTCTGGGGCGACGTCGATTTGCTGGCACGCGCCCGCGCGCTGGCCTCGGTGCCGACAGCCATCCTGCATGGCCGCCTGGACTGGATCTGCCGGCCGCAAGCGGCGTGGGAGCTGCACCACAGCCTACCAGGCAGTCGCCTGCAGTGGGTGGAGGGCTGCGGCCACAGTCCCTTTGAGTCGGCCATGGCGCGGGCTTTCACGCAGGCCATCCGGCACCATGTGACGCACGGTAACTTCATGACCTGGGGTCACGGTTTTCCGCAAGTGGGGGGTGCACCATGAGTTTGCGACTTCAAGTTAAAGTGCGCAGCCGCAAGTTGAGATTTTCAACCATCGAGCTGGCCCTTGGGATGTACTTCATGGCCTCGACTACAGCGTCAAAATGTCATGCATCAACCAGACTACCAGCGTGCGCACATCTTTGACTAGGCGAGTCAGCTTGCCGCTATAGGGTAAACGCGTACTCTGAGGGCGCGATACGGTGAGATACTCAGATTTATACGGTTGAATTTCCCTGTTGCGAAAGGCGATCGCGGTGGACCATGGGCGGGACGGGATTCGGATGAACTGTATCGAACCCAGGTCGGTTTATACGCCGATGGTCTATGCGCGCGGCGACGTGCCTGGGTGCTGGGGGTTGAGGGTACCGGGTGGGATATTGGCCAGGCAGTGCGGTTTCTGGTCTCGGTGCAGGCGCGGCTCATCACCGGGCAGGTCTTGGTTGTCGACGGCGGTGCGACCCTGGTGGGTCCGTCGCGCGAATCGCAGGAAGGATAACTGGAATGGCTTTGGACGATATGACGGTATTGGCGGCGCTCAAGGGGGAGCGGCAGGTCGCCGAGGTCTGCGCTGCGGCGGGCGTGACGACGGCGGAATTCGCTGCTGCGCGGACGGCTTGGTTGCGGCGCCACGCGGTGATTACCGACCAGCGCCTGCATGCCGACGTCGGCGGGCGGGTGGAGATCCTGCGCGACCGCGCGGGCGTGCCGCATGTCTTCGCTGGCAGCACTGCCGATGTCTATTTTGGCGTTGGCTTCGCCATGACGCAGGACCGGCTGTGGCAGATGGACCGGCTGCGCCGCCGTTCGCTTGGCCGCCAGGCGGAAATTCTTGGTGCCGGCTTCGTCGCGTCGGATAGCGTGCATCTGATCGTCGGACTGGACCGCATGGCCGCCGATGAACCGTCGCGCATGGACGGCAAAACCTATGAGGAGACGGCTGCCTTCGTGCGCGGCATTAACCGCGCGATCGAGAGCTTCGGCGCCGACCTGCCGATCGAGTTCCGTCTGCTTGGCTATACGCCGCAGCCGTTCACGGTCAGCGACGTGGTCGCGATCGCTCGTGGCTTCTGGTGGTCGCTAAACGGGCGTCTTGATCGCATCTTGGCCGCTGAGGTCGCGAAGCTGTTGCCCGAGCACCTGCGGGAGATCTATCTGACGCCGGAGGCGTCTGAGCACCTCGTGGTGCCGCCGCCGGGCTGGCCCGACATATCGGCCGCCCCGCCGATGGCCGCTGGGACCGACGACAACACTGGCAGCAATAACTGGGCCGTAGCTGGCAGCCGGGCGGTTGGCGGCAAGGCATTGCTGGCAGGCGATCCACACCAGCCGTTCTGGGTGCCCTCGTCTTGGTATGAATACGGCCTGCACGGGCCGGAAGACGATGCGGCAGGGGCCGGCCCAGTCGGTATGCCAGGCCTGTGGTGGGGCAGTAACGGACAGGTTGCTTGGGCGATCACCAATAACATGGCGATGACCCGCGACCTCTATCGCGAGGAGGTCGATCCGACCGACCCCGGGCGTTACCGCGACGGCGATTCCTGGCGGCGTCTCGACGAGCGCACGGTTTCGATCCCGGTGCGTGGCGAGGCGCCACGTGCTCTGGTAGTGCAATCCACCGTGCGCGGGCCGATCGTGAACGCCATCATCCCGCAGATGAAGGAGGGCGGCGACGCACCCACCTCTATGCGCTGGGTGGGTGCCGAGCACATGGACGACATCCGCGCCAGCATCAGTGTTGGTCGGGCGCAGAACTGGGAGCAGTTTCGCAACGCCCTGCGCGACTGGGCGGTGGCGGTCTTCAATTTTGTCTATGCCGACGCCCAGGGCAATGCCGGCTATCAGATGTCGGGTCGGCTGCCGATTCGCGGACGTGCCCAGTACGGTGTGCGCGACGCTAACGACCCGGCGGATCGCTGGCTGGGCTACATCCCGTTCGATGGGCTGCCGCACCGCTACAATCCGGCGACCGGTTTCGTCGCTAGCGCCAACCAGCGTATTGTCGAGCCCGGCTACAAGTATCCGATCTACGGCGCCTATTCCCAGGGCCATCGCGGTATCCGCATCGATCAGGCCTTTGCCGGTGCCAAGGCCGACCGCAGCCACACGATCGCGTTGCAGAACGATGTCAAGAGCGTGCGCGCCGAACGTTCGGCGCCGCAGATTGTCGCCCTGCTGAAGGGCAGCAGCGATGCCGATGCCCAAGCGGTGGCAGGGCTGTTGGGCGATTGGGATTGCCTCTATACGACTGCGAGCGTGGCCGCAACGGTGTTCGAGACTTTCATGTTCCACTGGCAACGCGCCACGCTGGGCGTGCACGTCCCGCCGCGCCTGCTGGACTTGGCGGTGCAGCAGACGAACCTGTGCGTGCATCTGCTCGCCAACCCCGACATGGAGCATTTCCCGGGTGGTACAGCGGCGGCGGCGGTGAAGGCGGCGCAGCAGAGCATGGCGACGCTGCGCAACCGGCTTGGCCCCGACGCCAAGGGGTGGAACTGGGGCACCGTCCACGTCGCGCATTGGAAGCACCCGATCACCAATGCCGACCTCGCGGCCGATTTTGACATCGGGCCCGCAGCCCTCGACGGTGGTTCGCATACCGTGCGTAATACCGGCGGCGAACAGCCGCCGCACGCGGCGAGTTCCGGCGCGGAGTATCGCATCGTCGTCGACTTCGCCGAACCTCGGCAGTTCCTGGCGGTGCAGAACATCGGCAATTCCGGCATCCCCGGCAGCCCGCACTATCGCGACCAGTTCGAGCCCTTCATCAAGGGCGAGTACCACGTTGTCCATCTGGACCGGGCCGAGATCGAGAAAGAAGTCGAGAGCACGACGCTCATCGGGCCGTGATTGGTTTTTTGGGCAGCGAGGTCGCTCGGACATTCGTAGAGCCGATAGATAGATTTTCGGTTCTGTCGCTACATCATTCTCCTTGGCCAGTTTAAGGACCTGAACAAAGACGATTTTTTGTGTCATAGTTGTCCTCATGCGTTTGAATTTCCTTCCCAGATAGCGGCCTGGAGAACATCCCGATGAACGACTTGGCGACCAGCAACAATCCGTACCTCGCCCTCGGCGTGCGCCCGTTCATCAACTGCTGTTCGGTGCGCACCATGCACAGCGGCAGCCTGATGTTGCCCCAGGTGCGCGCGGCGATGGCCGAGGCCAGTCGACATTTCGTCAACCTAGACGAGTTGATGGAAAAGGCCGGCGAGCGCCTCGCCGAGCTGACCGGTGCCGAATGGGGGCTGGTGACCTGCGGCAGTGCCGCGGCCGTGGCGCTGGGGACCATGGCGTGCGTTGCCGGCAACGACCCGATCAAAATGCTGCGCCTGCCCGACACCACGGGCATGGCCAACCGCGTGGTGATGATGAAGAACCAGCGCTTCGCTTACGACCAGGCGATCCGCATGAGCGGCACTCATATCGTTGAGATCGAGACCATCAAGGAGCTGGACCGCGCCTTTGAGGAACCGGTCGCCATGGTCGCCGTACTGGGCACGCACGAGCATGAAAGCGCGGTGCGGATGGAGGACCTTCTGGCGCGCGCCAAGCCGCGCGGCGTGCCGGTGATGGTGGATGCGGCATCCGAGCATATTGTGAAGCCGAGCCCGTGGCTGGTGCGTGGCGCGGACCTTGTCATCTATTCCGGCGGCAAGTTCTTGCGCGGGCCGCAGACCTCTGGTCTGTTGCTCGGCCGCAAGGACCTAGTGCAGGCCGCATGGCGCAATGCCTCGCCGCACCAGGCGTTGGGGCGGCCGATGAAGGTCTCCAAGGAAGACGTGATCGGCCTGCTGACCGCGGTGGAATACTGGATGGAACAGCGCGACGTGACCGAAGAGATCGCCCGTTGGCAGGGTGCCAACGCCGAGATCGCGCACATCGTGCAAGCCGTGCCCGGCGTGCGTACCGAAGTGGTCGCGCCCGATGGCGTGGTGATGGTACCGGTGCTGCGCATCATCTGGGACCGCGCCCGGATCGGCGTCGATGGGCCCGGGCTGCGCTTGGCCGTGCTGGAGGGCACGCCGCGCATCATGCTGGACGACCACTCCGCCAAGGAAGACCGCATCAACATCGACCCGTTCCAGCTCCAGCCCGGCGAGGCCGCCGACGTGGGCCGCGCCATTGCCCGCGCGCTGGAAACCGCCCGTATTGCCGCGCCACACCCTCTGGCCGAGCCGACGGTGGATCTGTCCGGCGAGTGGGAAATGCGGGTGCGTTTCCTACACGGCGAGCGTGTGCACAAGGTGACCCTGAAACAGGCGGGCAACGCGATTTCCGGCGAACAGCACTCGCCGTTGTTCGAGGGGGGCGTGACCGGCCAGATCGAGGGCGCGCGCGCGGCACTGAGCTTCGGCACCCGATATGAGGGCAGCAACATCCGCTACAACTTCGTCGGCGAGGCGGGGCCCCAGGCGATGTCGGGCAGCGTAACCCTCGGCACCTCGACCGATCACCACCAGGGTCCGCTCAACCTTGCTCAGTTCGGTACCGCCCAGTGGAGTGCGACGAAGCTGGGCACAGTGCAACTGCCACTTCTTGATCATGTGCATGGCGCCACCGGACCGGTCCGATCCACAAGCATTTTGTAGTGTTCAGGACGCCGGTGCAAGGCCATGTTGAACGTCGTCTCCCGGTACGAGCGACCCAGATCCAGGTCACACCGAGCCACGATCACTTCGTCGCCCGCGCTATTGGCGCGGGCGACGATTTCGCCGGTGGGCGCAATGATGCAGCTGCCGGCGATCATGTCCACACCCTCTTCCAAGCCGGCCTTGGCGATACCGATCACCCAAGCGCTGTTCTGGTAGGCGCCCGATTGCATGGACAACTCGTTGTGAAATTGTCCCAGACGGTCATGGCCCGGCGCTGCCGGGTGGTGCACCGGCGTGTTGTAGCCGCAGAAAATCATGTCCACGCCCTGCAAGCCGAGTACCCGGTACGACTCCGGCCAGCGCCGGTCGTTGCAGATGATCATGCCGGCCACGCCACCCCAGGCGCGCCAAGCGCCAAAACCCAGGTCGCCGACCTCGAAGTAACGCTTTTCGAGGTTCTGAAACGGTGTCTGCGGCCGGTGGTCCGAGTGCCCGGGTAGATGGATCTTGCGGTACTTTCCGATGATGCTGCCGTTGGCATCGACCAGGATGGACGTGTTAAAGCGCCGCTTGCGGCCAGCGGAAAAATCGAGCTCGCAGTAACCGAGGTGAAAGCCGATTCCGAGACGGCGCGCTTCGTCGAACAGGGGCTGCGTCGGCGGCCCCGGCATGGCGCTTTCGAACCAGGCATCGACCTCATCTTCGTCTGCAGTGAACCAGTGTGGGAAGAAAGCGGTGAGGGTCGCCTCTGGATAGGCCACCACTTCGGCGCCCATGGACTTGGCCTGGCGCATCAGCTCGATCAGGCGACGCACAACGCTTTGGCGGTTCTCGTTGCGGGCAATCGGGCCCATCTGGGCTGCGGCAATGGTTAGGTAACGCGTCATGAATGCCTCCGGTTGCAGGGTCGATCAGAATCACCGGTTGGCACTAACACCAGCGTCGTTTGCGCAGCAGTCACGCGACGTCGGTCGCCAGGTGGGCCACGCAATCACCACGTTCGACCCGGCCAAAGTGGCGCTGGCAGACCACCATGCCATCGCGGCGGAAATAACACGGCACCGGCGCACGCGCCGGGTTGTCAACGAAGTGGATCAGTCCGGCTAGGTCGCCCTGCTTGATTTCCGCTCCCAGATCAACTGCCGGCTCGAGCAGTCCGGCCTCGGTCGCGTACACGTAGTGGGCCTGGCTGGACACCTCCATGAAACGGATGTCGGTAGCCGACGCGGCTGGTGTGGCGCCCGGCAAGACACCGGCGAAATGCAGGAAGTTGTGCACGCCGCGGTCCAGCATTGCCAGGCTCGTGCGGTTGACGTCGCCGCCACCACCGAATTCGCCGCCCAGCGACACCAGGCCACGGCGTGCAGCGGCGGCGCCGGCTAGGCGGTTTTCGGGAACATAGGACCAGATAAGGCTCAGGGGCGCGCCGAAGGCCTTGAGTGCCGCCATCGAGCGTGCGTCCAGTGCGGCCTCGCCACTCTGGCGCATGGAGCAGAACGGCACGTACTTCAGCGACGAACCGCCGGAATGCAGATCGTGGTGGAAGTCGGCCATCGGGTACAGAACGCTGTCGATGTAATGTGCAATTGCCCAGGTTGGTGTGCCGTGTGCATCGCCTGGGAAGGCGCGGTTGAGGTTGCCCTGGTCGATCGGCGAGACGCGCGCGCCGGCCATGGCGGCCGGCAGGTTGGCCGCGGGCATGATGATGATACGGCCGCGGACGTGTTGCGGTTCCAGTTCGCGGATCAGCTTGGTCAGCACAATCTGGCCTTCGTATTCGTCGCCGTGGTTTCCCGCCATCAGGAACACGGTCGGCCCGGGGCCGTTGCGGATCACCGCCAGCGGTATCGAGATCGCGCCGTAAGCCGAACGTGTGACCGAATGCGGCAAATTCAGCCAATCCACCTGTTTGCCCTCGCGCTCAAAGTCAATGTCGGTGAATACCATCGTTGGGTTGGACATGTTGTACCTCGGTTGTTTTAGATCTTCAGAGCCACCAGCGGCCATCAAGTACCAGGCCGCGCGCGACAAAGCGTTTGTCGGTAGTGATCACTTCTCCCAGCACATCCTTGTGTTCGGTGGATTGGTTCAGTATCTCGAAGATGCTGGCTTCACCAACACCACCCACTTGCAGCGTGCCGAGCTCCGGGCGGCGGATGGCCCGCGCGGCGTTGACCGTGCCGCAGGCTATCACTTCGGACAACGTCATGCCCAGGGCGTGGAATTTGGCCAGTGTCTGCAACAGGTTGAACGCCGGTCCGTTGATCGACAGGAGGTGCACGTCCGACGAAATTACATCTGGCTTGAAACCGGCGGCGAGCATGGCGCGGCTGGTTCCGAAGCCGCAGGAACCGGCGCCGTGCCCGATGTCGAAAATTACGCCGCGCGCGCGGGCCGCAAGTATTTCCGGTCGCACGCCGCCATTTGGGTGTGCCGGTGCATTTGGAAATGGCCGGAAGCAGTGCGTCAGGATGTCGCCCTTGCGCAGGCGCGACATCACGTCCAGGCGCGACGGCGGTGGATGGTCCAGGTGGGCCATCAGGGGCAGGCCGGTGGCCTCGGCCACTTCGAGCGCCATGTCCATCGGAGCGATGCCAGAGGCGCCACTGGCGCCGCGCCCGACGCGTACCTTGATGCCCACCACAAGGTCCGCGTGTTCCCGTGCCACCCGCACACATTCGTTTAGGTCGAGCAAGCGCAGGTCTTCACACTCCCCCACCATCACCGTGTCCGAAAACGCGAAGATGCCGGCAAACGACAGATTCAGCAGCGGCAGGATGCGCACTGGCAGCGCCGGTTCGATCACATGTTTGCGAAAGCCCGGAAAGTTGCCCGGTCCCGAGGTGCCCGCGTCAACGAAGGTGGCGGTGGCGCTGCTGCGCGCCAGAGCCACCGCATCCACGCCGATGGAGGTACCGCCCCAGTAGACATGTGTGTGCAGATCGATTAGGCCGGGTGTCACGACCATGCCGTGCAAATCGCGCACTTCGGTTTGCGCTCCGCTTGGCAGCTTGTCGCCAATTGCGGCCACCCGGCCGCCGCGAAACTGCACATCGGTAATGCGGTCGAGGTTCTGTGAGGGATCGATCACCCGCGCGCCGCGCAGGATCAGATCGTGGTCATGGCTGGCAGCTGTCATGAAGTGCTCCGCAAGGATGTCAGGATGCAGCGGACAAGCACGGAATCGTCCTCGGGGCGCAAGGTCTGGGGGTTGATGATCAGGATGCCGGCATTAAGCAGACGTTCACCCACATGCACCGGTGGATCACCGCGCAACAGGCGTTCGACCAGCGTCGGTGCCCCGGCACCAGCGTTTATTTCCAGCAGCGGGATGGGTGCGAGATCGGTGCCGGGGACCAGTCGTGTGGTGATGCCCGGTTGCACTGCCAGCGCGGCGGCAATCGCCTGTAGGCGCTCTGCCAGTGCCTGGGCGCTGGACACCTCGTCGCGTGCGACAAAGCGCTCCAGCGCGCAGACCAGGCCGGCAATCTCTTCCTTGCCGACCTTGAAGCCACGGCCAATGCCGTGGTGCGGAATACCATGCAGCGCCTGGCGGTCGATCAGGGCCGCCGGCGACCAACTTGCCGGGTTTACATCCATGTCCATCATCTGCAACAGCGCCGAGCCGACCAGGTCGCGTCGACCGGCCAAGATGCCGCTGGCCTGTGGACCTCCGATCGCCTTGCCGCCACTGAATACCACCAAATCGGCGCCTGCCGCAATGAAGCGTTGCAGGTTGCTGCGCGGGGGTAGCTGGGCGGCAGCGTCCACGATCACGGGCAGACCATGCGCATGCACCACCTGCAGCACGGCGGGCAGTTCATGCACCGTCTGTGCTGTGGCAACAAACACCATGGCCACGGTCTGCGGCGTGATGGCGGTCGTGATTTCCCAGGGCTCCAGGCCGCGGATGCCGGCGCCAGTGCCACGGTCGTTGTGCCCGATATCGACAATCTTTGCACCGGCCAGACGGATGGCGTGGTCGTAGCTATTACGCTGTGTGCGTAGCATCAGCACTTCATTGGGCATGCCGCGAGTGTCGGGAAGGGCCGCCATGCGCGCCACGTCCCAGCGCGCCAGGCAGGCAGCGCTGGCCAGTGTCAGTCCGGCTGCAGCGCCTGAAGTGACGATGCCCGCCTGGGCTCCAGTGACCCGGGCGATCACGCCGCTGGCCGCCGTCTGCAGTTCCGCCATGTCGACCGACGCAGTGGCCGCCTGTAGCATCGCCTGCAACACCTCGGGCTCCATCAGGCTGCCGCCAAGGCGGGTCAATGTACCGGCGGCATTGATGCGGCGCACCACGCCCAGCGTCTGAAGAATGTCGGTCACGGCCGGGTTCATGCTGCCGCCGCCGTGTCTTTGCTGCGCAAATGGCAGGCCACAAAGTGCCCTGGCGCAATCTCCTGCAGCGGCGGGTAGGTCTGCTTGCAGCGTGCCTCGGCGTAAGGGCAGCGGGTATGGAAATGGCAGCCCGACGGCGGGTTCATCGGGCTGGGCACATCCCCTTCGATCACCAGCCGTTTGCGGCGCAACTTGGGATTGGCAATTGGTGCCGCCGCCATCAGCGCTTCGGTGTACGGGTGTTGCGGTTGCGCAAAGATGCGATCCTTCGGTGCCAGTTCGACGATGCGTCCGAGGTACATAACGGCAATGCGGTGGCCAATATGCTCCACCACGGCCAAGTCGTGCGAGATGAACAGATAGGCCAGGCCAAATTCGTCCTGTAGGGCGGACGAGGCGGTCTGCGCGTCGGGCATGATGTTCCAGATCACCCGGTCGAGCAATACACGTTTACCGCCGGCGATGCCACTGGCCGCTTCACTGCGTGGCACGTAGTCAGGATTGCGTTCGTACACCACCCTGCTCCCTTGCCGATACTCGGCCTCGACGAACTTGAATGGGCCAGAGCCGATGTGCCGTGTGATTTGTGTGTTCGGGTCGGTGGCGGCGATCTCCGCCTTCATCATGAAGCACATGGGCGTGCTGGTTTTGGCCAAGGCTTCGATCAGCAGCCCGTACGGTTCTTTTAGTACGATGCGGAAGGTCTTCTCGTCCACCACCGGTGTGTCGGCAACGCGCGCGAACAGGTGGGTGCCGGCACCGTCCTTGACCTGCCAGCGGCGCAGTGATGCGACACAGTCCCGTGCCGTCACAGCCGTGCCGTCGTGCCATCTCAGGCCCGGGCGCAATTCAAAAGTGTAGGTCTTGCGGTCGGCCGAGATATTGGTCTTGCCAACCATCTGTGGTTGCGGGTTGAAGTTGCCGTCGATGCCGAACAGCGTGTCGTACATCATGGCGCCGTGGTAAGCCGCCATGTTCTGCGTGGTCCAGATCGGGTCGAGCACGCTGAGGTCGCCATGCGGGACCATCCGTGCCTGCCGCGGGGGCCTTTGCTGGGCGCGCGTCACATGCGGTGCGGCTAGACTGGCTAATCCCGCTGCAGCCATACCAGCCGCCAAAATAGTTCGCCGAGAGGTTGTCATCGAAGTATCTCCTGTTGTATGGCGAAGTGTTGCGTTCACACGTGTCGCTGCGCAATCCTAAGCCTATTAAAAGACCGAAATTATTTGAGCATATTTTGGCGAGGCTGACAAGTGGCTACTCTTTTTTATTCTTTTTCTTTTGTTTCGCAACAGGAAATTACAGAATGAATGTTGCACTACCAGAAAGAATAGCGTTTACAGTCAAGGCTTTTTGTACGGGGGCGCTGGTTTGGATCAAGTCGATTGTGTTGTCATAGGTGCTGGTGTGGTGGGGCTTGCGGTGGCGCGGGCACTGGCATTGCAGGGCCGTGAGGTGATGGTGCTGGAAGCCGCCGACGGCATTGGCACGCAAACCAGTTCGCGCAACAGTGAGGTGATTCATGCCGGCATCTACTACGCACCGGGCTCGCTCAAGGCCCGGCTCTGCGTGCAGGGCAAGCAGATGCTTTACGCCTACTGCGCTGAACGTGGCATTGGCCACCAGCGCTGCGGCAAGCTGCTGGTGGCCAGCTCCGAGGCGCAGCGGGTGCAGTTGCAGGGCATCATTGACAAGGCCACCGCCAATGGCGTGGATGATCTGGTGCTGCTCACGCGCGAGCAAGCCCGCGCGATGGAGCCGCAGCTCGAATGCGTGGCGGCGGTTCATTCGCCCAGCACCGGCATTGTCGACAGTCATGCCCTGATGCTGGCTTACCAGGGCGATCTCGAGAATGCCGGCGGCATGGTGGTACTCAACTCCCCATTGGCCCATGCACAGGTATCACAGGATGGGATCATTCTGAAAATGGTTGACGGTACGGTATTGAGGGCCAAAAGTGTCGTCAATGCCGCTGGCCTTTATGCACAGGCGCTGGCGCTGCGGTTTTCCGGGCTAGATGCCAGTCTGGTGCCGCCGTCTTACTATGCCAAGGGCAACTACTTCACGCTCTCGGGCCGCTCGCCGTTTTCGCGCCTGATTTACCCGGTGCCGCAAGCTGCGGGGCTCGGGGTTCACCTGACGATTGACCTTGGTGGCCAGGCCAAGTTTGGCCCTGATGTGCAGTGGGTGGACTCACCCGACGATTTGGTGGTGGATCCGGCGCGGGGGGATGCGTTTTATGCCGAGGTGCGCAAGTATTGGCCAGCCTTGCCTGAAGGTGCGTTGATTGCCGGCTATGCAGGCATTCGTCCCAAGATTCAGTCGCCGCACGAACCGGCCCGGGATTTCATGATCCAGGGGCCAGCCGAGCATGGCGTTGCCGGACTGGTGAATTTGTTCGGCATTGAGTCTCCAGGACTGACGAGCTCGCTGGCCATTGGATCCCATGTGGCCGCGCAATTGGCTGGTCCCTGATCGTTCTCTCTTCTGGGGTTTTTGGGGTCAGAGCCCAAATTCGCCAAGCCCTTGGCTTGCCCTGCGGGCCGGTGCGGCGCACCGTAGCGAAATTGGTGTCTGACCCCAATAACCCCTAGCGGCTGTTTTTGATCAGCGTTGCCGCCTGCTTCACCAGCCCCGGCCCTTGGTAGATCAGGCCGGTGTAGATTTGCACCACATCAGCGCCGGCTTCGATCTTGCTCACCGCGTCTTTGGCGCTCAGGATGCCGCCCACGCCGATGATGGGGTAAGCCTTGCCCAATGCAGCACGCAGTTGGCGGATGACGCGGTTACTCATCTCCAGCACCGGTGCGCCTGACAGGCCGCCGGTTTCATTTGCATGGCGCAGGCCTTGCACGGCCTCGCGGCTCAGCGTGGTGTTGGTGGCGATGACGCCATCCATGGCGTGGCGTTTGAGCGTGGCGGCAATCACCTGCACCTGTGCCTCATCGAGGTCCGGTGCGATTTTGACAAAAATAGGTACGCGCTTGCCGTGTTCTTTGGTCAGTGTTTCGCGGCGTTCGGCGATCCGGCCCAGCAGTGCGTCGAGCGCTTCATCACTTTGCAGTGAGCGCAGGTTTTTGGTGTTGGGGCTGGAAATGTTGACGCTGACGTAGTCGGCGTGCGGGTACACGCCGCCTAAGCAAATCAGATAGTCATCGACTGCATTTTCAATCGATGTGGCGGCATTTTTTCCGATGTTCAGGCCCAGCAAGACCTTGTTTTGAGCCTTGTTGCTTGTACCCTGCCTGCGAACGGCAGATTTTTGTACGTTGGCCAAAAACGCATCCAGCCCGTCGTTGTTGAAACCCAGCCGGTTAATCAGTGCGTTGGCCTCTGGCAAGCGAAACATGCGCGGCTTTGGGTTGCCGTTTTGGGCCAGCGGTGTGACGCTACCCACTTCAATAAAACCAAAGCCCATGGCGGCAAGGCCATCAATGCAGCGGGCGTTTTTGTCCAGCCCTGCGGCCAGGCCCACGCGGTTGGGAAATATCAAGCCAGCCAGCGTGACCGGGTCGTCAACCCGCGCTGCGCAGTAGGCCAGAGAGAGCGGCGTGCCCTGCGTGCAGGCCAGCGAGGCCATGGTCAGCTCGTGCGCAACTTCCGGATCCAGTCCAAATAAAAAATGACGGGCAAGGGCGTAGGGCAGCAGGGACATTGGATAATTCGGGTTGTTCTTGGCGACAGCAGCCATTGTCGCAAAACCCCGCAACCTCCCAACCCCTTCTCACCATGACTCAAGACGAACTCAAAACTTTGGTTGGCCAGGCCGCACTGGCCTATGTTGAACCCGGCAGCATCGTGGGGGTCGGCACGGGCTCGACCGTCAACAAGTTTATTGATGCGTTGGCCAGCATGAAGGACAGCATTGCCGGGGCGGTGTCCAGTTCCGTCGCATCGACCGAACGTTTGGCGGCGCTCGGCATCAAGGTGTTTGATGCGGCCGAGGTTGAGGAGCTGGCTGTGTACATCGACGGTGCTGACGAGATTGACCACGCGGGCTACATGATCAAAGGCGGTGGTGCGGCACTGACGCGGGAGAAGATTGTGGCAGCGCAGTCACGCAAATTTGTCTGTATTGCAGACGATTCAAAGCTGGTACAAACGCTGGGTAAATTCCCGCTGCCGGTGGAGGTGATCCCGATGGCGGCAGGGCGCATTGCACGCCAGTTTCTGGCTTTGGGTGGCACTGCAAAATTGCGGCTAAAAGAGGGCGCGCCGCTGGTAACAGACAACGGCCAGCAGATTCTGGATGTAACAGGCTTGATGATTACCGACCCGCTGGGGTTTGAGTCAAGCGTCAGCCAATGGCCGGGTGTGGTGACGGTGGGCGTGTTTGCTTTTCAGAAGGCTAATGTGTGTTTGCTGGGCGGCGCGGGCGGTGTCAAAACTTTGGTTTTTTAAAACCGGATGCCACCTGGGTTGTTCGCCGTAGGTGAGCTGGCCGCGCCTATAGCGGCTAAAGCTACCACGCTGATGGCTAAATACTTAAGGACCCTCTGCATAACTCCATGCGGTCTGTGATCGCGCGGGCTCGGGCGGTCCACTGCGTTGTTTTTCTTACCAATAGCCGTGCTATTGGTTGCAAAAAGACGCCTTGCGGCCCTTCCCG
>Ga0105054_10006298_pt1 | contig 16620 bp, 14 predicted proteins | sample BON02_FD_78091 | JGI IMG/M metagenome (GOLD analysis project Ga0105054, IMG submission 78091) | Freshwater microbial communities from Lake Bonney liftoff mats and glacier meltwater in Antarctica - BON-02 (megahit assembly) | ecosystem: Environmental > Aquatic > Freshwater > Ice > Glacier...
AAAACGTTTTGACATTCGTGACATTCCCTGGGAAACTTTCATGGCCAACGACGTTTCCTTCTTTACAAGTTTGGTAACGTCTTCCACTCCTCGCTGTTTCGCGAAATCAACGGCCATCTTTCCCTCATTGTCCTTTGCCTTAATGTTGATACCTGGGGCGGAAAGCAATAACTTAACAGCTTCAATATTTCCACTTAATGCCACATTCATAAACGCTGTTGTGCCGCTCTAAATGGTAAACGAGTTATTGAAAGATAAGTTGAACATGAAGACGACTTACGTTATCACATGCATTCACATCTACCCCTGGCTGTGAAAGTAAAAGCATAATCACATCCTCGAATCCTCCGTAAGCAGCATTCATCAAAGGTGTCCAGTTTGACTTTTGAAAAGCAATTAATTAATCGATGTCCAATCAGCACCCGCAAGAACTACGTACCTCATCCAACGAGTTCACATCAACCTTCTTCTTGTGAATAAGGTTTCTCACAGTATCGGCGTCCCCTTCGCCAGCAGCCTCGCACAGTTGCAAACCCGACATTTTTTACTCGTTGATATAATGTGTGAAAAAGATTTGCGCGTGGAAGTGATACACACCTTTTACCATGAGGGGACCTTCCCTCTTATTGGATTTCGCAATGGTCACAAGAGTGATCGTTGGTGCAGCGACAGGATGTGTGGCTCTCGTAGCTACTTCTACCTTGATACAAGATGAGAAAGCCGACCGAAATATTATTATGCCGATGATGCGCTTCCTAATTGATGGGGAGACAGCTCATAAGTGCGGGGTCTGGGCTGCCCACCACAACTTATTCCCACGGAGCAATTACTCTCCATCGGATGCTTTGAAAGTAAAAATGGCGGGGTTGGAGTTCAAGACACCTGTTGGTTTGGCTGCTGGATTCGACAAAGATGCTGAAGGAATCGAAGGTATGGCTAGAACAGGATTTGCATCCATTGAAATTGGCAGTGTAACACCCGAGCCGCAACCAGGTACGTTTTATTCTTATTTGTATTTTTATTCTTCTTATTTTGTATATAAGGAAATGAAAAGCCTCGAGTTTTTAGACTCCCAGAAGATGAAGCAGTCATCAATCGATATGGATTCAATAGCCAAGGTCACGCGACAGTCAAAAGAAACATTCAAAATTACATATCAAGAACGGATAACACGCCGATCGTTTTGGGTATTAATCTTGGAAAAAACAAAACATCCCCAAGTGCCGAGGATGATTATTCTTCAGGAGTTAAAGAGTTCGCAGATTTAGCAGATTATTTGGTAATTAATATCTCGAGTCCAAATACTCCAGGATTACGATTATTACAAGCACGAGCAGAGCTTGACAATTTAGTTAAGAGCGTCATTGCCGCGCGGTAAGTATAACTTGGAGCAACTTTCCGAAACACTGACCTTGGCACAGCGATACTTGCAAAACTCGCCCGCCTCTGTTTTTGAAGATTGCCCCGGATTTGTCAGAAGATGATAAAATTGATATTGCAACAGTGGTGCTAGCTCGAGGTATTGATGGTCTGATCATTTCGAATACCACGATTTCTCGTCCTGATACTTTGCAGTCGAAAAACAAAAACGAAACTGGAGGCTTGAGCGGTAAACCTGTAAAAGCACTTTCGACTCAAGCTGTGTACGACATGTACAGGTTGACCCGTGGCAAAATCCCTGTAAGTTTACTGTTGAACTATTCTATTGTTCTAAACGATTTTTAGATTATTGGTGTTGGAGGCATTGCTTCAGGAGAAGATGCACTCGATAAAATAAAAGCTGGTGCTAGTTTTGTTCAGGTTTATTCTGCTCTTACTTATCAAGGTCCTACATTAGCAAAAAAAGTCACTCGTGAACTTGATGAACTGGTAGCAAAAGCAGGCTACTCGTCAATCTCGGAAGCAGTGGGGGTCTACCACCAAGAAGCCAAGAAAAATAATAAATAAAAATTTAAAAATTTATAACGGATCGTTTCGATGTGGGTGTTGTCACGATTGAGGAGAAATAAGACAAGACCAATATCAAATGAACAAACCGATACTATTACACATGCTGAAGTACCTGAGGATATCCGGGAAAACTATCTTACCACCATGTATAAGGTGTCAAAATCAATTGAACAAAAAACTAGCAAACTGACTGTAATGGAACAATTAGAACTTGATGAATTCGTCGGTTTCAAGAGTATTATGGCAGAAGAAAGAAGAATGAGTATTATGTGTAAAGATGTTAAAGAATATGAGGTTTTAGCCAACGCTCTGCTCGAGAAGCTTGAAAAAGCTCAACTGGGATTGAATACGGTGGACGAAGATGACATCTATGAAGAAATTGTATCGGTTGATGATACTGTACACAGTGCACCAAATGAAGAAATAGAAGAACATTTCGCAATCGAGCTTCAAAAGGTCGCGAGGGGCTACATTTGCAGGTCTGAATTCAAAGAAAGCAAACGAGCGGCGCAGACGATCATCAGGAGGGTGAGAGACAATGCTCGCAAGCGACAGTTAAGAAAGTCAATTGCTAAAATCCAATCAGTGGCAAGACTTCGAATAGTCCAGTCTTCTATTATCCGTGAAAAAGTTATCAAAGTACAATCTGCGGTACGACGACACCAGAGTCTAAACACGTACCGAAAAATCATAGCCAAAAACACAGCAATCAAAGAAGAAGAAGAGGCTGGACGAATATATCAAACACTATTAATCAAACGAAGCTGCCGTGACTGGAAAATCATGATTTCGAAACGCAAGCAACTAAGAATTGTCTTCGAAAGTTGCAGACGGCGAGAATTTATCGAAGTGGCATCAGCGAGTATGAAAATATGGTGGAGGCAAACGCGCAAGACTTTTAGATTGGACATTGTGGGTGGGAAAAGAGTGCTATTAGAAAATAAAGGCATGTCAACGTTTGAAAAATCTACCAATTGGAGAAATATCACCGTTCTTGAAACTGTTGATGCACGTGCGGAAGACCTGTTGCTAAAAAAAACTAGAATCGATGTAAATAAAAGGGTTCCTGGACTCTCTGTGTCAAAGAATGTTTGTGTTCCTGAATGCGTCGCAGCAAAGATTCAAAAAACAATCGACATTTCATTCACCACGTTGGACCACTACATGATACCAACATTAGGAATCTAGATATGCCGTCGTACCAATGTGAGACCATCGAGCATAGGCAACATGACCACGAACACTCGACAATCCTGTGCAATATACTTGTTGAACGTATCCAGAGACTTTGCGATTTTCTCCTTGGGATGAGGATTTAGAACCGAGCCTTTAAAAAGGGTATTGTCGAAGATCATTAATCCACTAGGATCTAAAAGGTCCCATTGGAGAATTTTTTCAAAGTATTCTTTATACATCTTCTTGTTGGCATCCCTGATAATTATTTCCAAAAATTAAAACCAAAAATGATAGATTTCAAAGAATACTTACACGAATATCAAATCAAATTTCCTATTTTCTTTCCTGCAATTCTCTAACAACTCTAATCCCCCCATATGATGAATTCTCACCATACTCTCAGGATCGGTTTTTTTCAGAAATGCTGATGCTACTTTCAAACAACCTTCATCGATATCACAGGTATGAAGCTCTCCTCCTGGTTTCATTGCTTGGATAAGGCAGCTCGCACTGAAGCCACTAAAACACCCAAGTTCCAGCACGTACTTGGCTTGGGTAGTACTCAACAAGAAACGCAACAATTGACCTTGTAAGTTATTGCTCATCATATGTGATCGCGGTAACTGTGTCTCAGTTTCATTACGGAGATCGTTCAAGTGATCCAGTCTTTCCAAAGCTGTACTGTGATGCGACGCATACAAATCGATGTCAGAATATACCGGTATTTCCTTGATATCACTTTTAAACCGAATAATGTGATCTGATTTCATTTCTCGCATGCAAATTTCATCATCGCCACAGGTACCACTGAAAGACGAAGCACACGGATTGCATTGTAACAGGAGCTTCCCACATGAGGAGCAATTCCGAAATAAATCATGTGGCACTCCACAGTTACGACAAACAGTTAATGGTTTGTCAACACCAATTCTATCACTGCATAATCGCTGATCAAAAACAAAATTCCTGCCGCGAAACTTTGAGCTCATGTTAGGCTTGTTTCGAATGAATTCTACGTATTTGACAATTCCACCTTCAAGTTTGTTTACGTGTTGATATCCTTTATATTTCAAATATGCACCTACTTTCTCACATCGAATGCCTCCCGTGCAGTATATGAATATGTTGGAATCTAAAGAATGCTTTTCCAGAATAGGCTTGAGTTCATTGAACGTCTCTCTGAACACTTGGACACTGAGCCCAGTTGATTTATCAAAGCGACCAACAGCGTGCTCGTAGTTATTCCTACAATCGATAACAAGATCCGCTTTCTCGAGACTGTCGTGCCATTCAGAAGGAGTCAATTCCACGCCGCTGTCACGAAGGTTCACATCGACTTCCAATCCGTCGTTGACTAATTTAGTTTTGTATTTGACACTTAATTTTTCAAAAGGAGCAATACCATTGATGACCTCACCCCAATTCACTTGAGTGCCCCACTCATTCTTGAGCAGCAGCTCTATTTCTTGACGAGAACTCAAAGGTACGATACACTGGCCATTGATACCTTCGGGAGACACGTACACCCGACCCAATACACCCATAGCTTTCAATGCACTTCGAACTGAAGACTTGTTATGTTTCCCAGACACATAGCGATAGAAAGAGGCAGCTTGCATCGTAGAGATACTAATACGTGTTGCTTCGCATTCAAACTATTTTAAAAAAATTCATTCGGGTGGCTGGCGACAGTTGAAAAAACGTACATGAAACGTAGTCGTGAAGTTTCGAAAGTATGTCAATGTACTCTATGCCCCCCATCAAGTCACAAGCGGTACAGGGGGTTGCGTGGGATTCGGATGCACATAGAGACAGTTCATCCTCCTTCAGCTGACCTCGCACCCACCGACGCCGAGATGTACATCGAAACATCAGCAACCGCAGCATATGAAACTGCAATGAACCCTACAGTGAAGCGCCAATACGTATCCCCGAGATGGGTGGATGCGGCGAAGAATGGTGACATAGATTTGCTGGAAACATTGAATCAAGTAAATGAGTGGAGTTTTGGTTCGACTGATAGACACGGCGCCACCGCTGAACAATGGTGTGCAGGCTCTAATCAGTTACATGCATTAAAATATTGTATTATTAAACGATATGAAACATGCAAGTCTCATTGTGCACTGATTCCATTTGAGACTGAACATCAAGGCTTTGATCCGAACACTTGCACTTGCGAAAAGCTTTTGAAGACCAGACGCGACGGTAGAAATGCTCTTCATTGGGCTTGTCGTAACGGTCATTTCGAAATCGCGATTTTTCTATTGTTCAAATGTTGCTTCAATGTAAATGCTGCCACCTTCGATGGGACCACCTGTTTGATGTACGCAGTGTTTGGTTGTCACCTCGAACTTGCAAAAGAACTTGTCAAATATGGGGCCGTGCCTGAAGAAAAGAGCAACTGGGGATGCGATTTGGCTCATTGGATCGCTATCAGTGATTGTAAAGACACCTCCAGGGTATCTTCAATGTGCGATTGGTTATTTGACGAATTGAATTTAGAATTTAGTCAAATTCAAAAAGAAGGAAGAACTCCATTGCACAAAGCAGCATATAAAAACAATATTGCTGTGATTTGTTGGTTCTTAGGACCAATGGATTCTAGTTTCATTCATGAAAATTTGAAACTACCCATTTTCATTTTGAAACAGTGCATAGCCCCGGATGCTGCTAATAAATGTCCAAGTGATCTTGCATTGAAAGCTGGTCATTTGGAATCTGCCAAGTTTCTGAGAAGCGTCGAGGCCTCAATAATCCAACTTGACATTTCAAACGCAAGGAAAATTCCAGACCTCAATACTCCAACTTGATATTTTAAACCCAAGGAAATTTCCAGGATATTGGCGCAGGTTCCTTTTCGACCATCAAATGAACAAATTGTTAGTTTGAAAATTGAAATATGATGAGATCGATTTTTATCTCTCGGACTAAATCTTGAGCGCGCGCGTGAAAAAAAAATGGTGCTCCTACCTACCTGAAACCTGGTAATGGGTTTATTCAGGTTATTTCCGAAAGTGAGTGTGTGTCGTTTGAGCAACCCAACTTTATTTATTATAAATTTTGGATTTGTACCAAACACGAAATATTCTCATTTTGTGGGGATGAATCTCATAATGCAATCCCTGCTCTGTGCCTCTGGCAAACGGCGCGCGGAGGAGGATGTTGAAGTCTTGGTCACCAAACAAGCCAAGTATCATAATAACAAGCTTTTGTTCGTTCACACACTTGAATCGTTCGTGGTTAAGGATAATAGGTGGTTAGCTGTCGGTGTTGGTGTGGCACAATTCTCCTTTGATGATGAGTTTTCAAAAATATACATGACCTTTTGCGACGGGAAAATAGATCATTTTATTGAAACGCCAGCTTGCGATCCAGAGGTTCTTAAAAAACACTTTACGTGGATGCTGCGTGGTCGCAGAAGAAACAACCAATCTCTTATGGAAGTAATCGCGCTTCGATTCACGTCCGAATCTCAAGCAATGAGTTTCACCAAACACTTGAAAATAGCGGTGTCCCAATAGAAACAGCAGTGTAAGTCCATTCCTTCCATCTCCGAGAAATCTTTTATAGAAAGCAGCAGCAATTCTTCCGTAAAGAGCATCACCTTCATCTCTCAAAAAGGTGTCATTCGAACCAAGCCCTTCAAGCGCAATCAAGATGCGGTTATTGGGTGTTTGGACAGCGATATTGCACTTGCTGGTATTTTCGATGGTCATGGACTAGGAGGTCATTTGGTTGCGTATCGAGCATCTAAAGCAGTCACTAAAAGCCTCACCTCTTCTAATGCATCTCCTACCAACGCGCTCGTGACAGCGTTGCAAGATGCTGACAATGAAATATGTTCTGATCCGCAGCTGGATATGAGTGGAGCAACGGTTGCAATCGCACTAGTTAATGGCAAAGTGGTAACTGTAGCACATATTGGTGATTCTAGGGTGATCTTGGGCTCAGATGTCAACGGAGAAATTATTTCGAAAGACCTTACTGCGGACCACAAGCCGAGTGATCAGGACGAACGGAAGAGAATAGAAAGATTTGGGGGTGTAGTAGGTACCACATGTGTCCATAATAAATCGGTTGGGCCGGAGAGACTGTGGATACCTCATAACAAGAACTTGCCGAGTCTTGGAGTTTCGCGATCTATCGGTGACATGCTATATAGACCGTACGTTGATTCCACGCCAGCTGTTACTCAGGTAGAATTGGAATGCAATGATAAGTTCATTGTGACTGCCTCAGATGGCCTCTGGGACGCACTATCCAGTCAGCAAGTATGCGACATAGTGAGTCGCCACTATAAAGATAACCCAAGAAAAGCAGTAGGAGAGCTACTAGCAAAAGCCAGTCAGAGATGGTTTGAAAGAGAAAGAGCAGTCGATGATATCAGTATCGTTCTGATGGTGATAGCATAGTTTTCACAAAAACGAAAAACAATACTTAAATTAAGGCATATAACACTACTTTTGTTCCCGTATGAATATACTTATTCCCATTTGTGCGATCCAGAAACAAACCACTCCCCCAGTTAACAAAAATGATCCAGTGGTGAGGACACCATAGAATGACAAACATTCTTGAGGTTTAGAAGTACCAGGGCAAATATCAGGGGCTTGCGACTGAATTGTACCGTCAATGATCTTTTCAAATTGGGCTATCATCACCAGAAGGGATACCAAATACACATCCATGGCGGCAAATCTTGAAAACACTGTAACATTCGTTGCCAATAAGACGAACTTTCTTGGTTCTATTTTATTGCTCGCAACAGCAGTAACAATATAACCCACCAATGCTAAGATTGGGAACACGATAACCATCAAAACGAAAACGACAATCAGGAAATAGGTTCCAGCAATAGACCCATTGCCCGACAATGCACATTCAGAAACCAAACTGAATGCCACCCCCCCGCCTGTATAAGAAAAACTTCCAGGTCCAGGAAAACCTGCTAACACACCTTCCATAACAAATTCTATCGCGGTAATTGCGAGACCTGATACTATCAATCCAAGACCTAAACCAGAAAACGAGACAATAATGACACGAAGACGAAAGTTGGTTCTATTGATAAGCTTCGGGACATGATCCTCCACCATTTCATTGGCTATTCGCTCAATCCACTCGGCTTGCACTAGAGCCATCACAGCTGCAATTGCGAACGCGTAAATCGCATAGCTGGATTCGGCACGAACCACAAGTATTTCACCACTTATTGATTTGTCAATTCTTACTCCTGCAATCAAAACAATAACGGAAAAAACGTCGACAAAGGACCATTTACCGAGTAAACCAATCCATTTAAGAATGGTCATTCTTGTATGAAAGGAAATCGGAAGAAACCAACACACGAACATTAGAATACTCTTAATATATGGCCAGGCACCTGAGGCCACAGCTATTAAGAGGGATAAACCATATGCCCCACTTTTCCATGATTCCACTACAGCATTGCCGAACGTGATATCAAAAGCGTTGTACATGGTAATATTAGAATCCTCCACTATCGTACATTGATAGTTAGATTCTATTGTAGGCGACAATGATGGGGGCCCAGCTTTAGAAATACATCCATTATAAATATATTCGGTGTATGGAATTTGTTCCAGCCCTGAACAGTGCGAAAAATCGAAACTCTCATCTAATGGACTAGATTTTGAACATTTGTCTGCCACACAACTTGCACATTTATCTTCAGGACAGCCTTGTTTTCTAAGAGACCCAATACATTCAAGAGCGCACATTGATGTTGTGCAACTAAACATGCCCGAAAAACACTTCGTACAATTAGTTGAAAACTTCCAATCTAAAGCTACTCGATTCGCCAAGCACTCTTCAGCACCCAAGCCACATTCAAGCCCATAGATAAACATGAAGTCGTTGAAGGCTACCTGTGCTGAAGTAGCATTCACGTATGGGCAGGAGCGCGGATAAACATTGAAGCCCTCCTTCGCTGCATCATCATATAAGTTCCACAGTTCGCAATTGGCACTAGCATTGAATTCTCCAGGACCATACCAATTGATTTTATCGCTGTCACTCAAGCACATATCTCTTAGTTGAAGATCTGGAGACAAATTTTCCACGGGTTCAATCGAAGAAAAAACAACAGCGTTAATCTTTATATGGGAGTAAATTTGCAACGACGTGTTGATTACAAGTCCCATGGCCATGCAAACAGACCACTTGGAGCTCTTCTTAGAGCAGAGCATGGATACTGATTCAACAGTGACCTTCCCTGCTTCGTCACGCATTTTCTGGGAAAAAGGTCCAATAATAACGTGTACAATGGGGGACCGTACCGCACTGTGAACTCCAGCTCTTTAATCAATACTTTAACAGGTATGTCCTTCAATCAAATTGAGAAGTGGATAACTATGTTGCATATTGCAATGAACACACTTTTTGTTAGTTGAACCATGAAAACGGTGGAACGGTGTTATGTTTTTCATCTGATACTAAACGGACTAAACGAGGAAGAAAGGATGACTTGAAGGCACTATTTCCAGAGGATAGAAGCCATCAATAGGTCATTTCTTATTAAAACAAGAGTGCGAGAATCTTTTGGGAAATTAATAAAATCACCTTGCATCGTAGTTGACGTATTTCAGTTGCATACATCGACTTGACAGCACTATCTTCCTCAAACGACTTACATGACGCAGCCACAAAAGCGTTTAAAGGTCTATGATCGTAGTAGTATCTGGACCTCATCGAGCACGAGTTTTAATGATAAACGAGACCAATACTGAATTCATATCATGTAGTTGACTGATTGATTGTTTCGAGGCTGAGACAATCAATCACATGGAAAGCTACTATGTTATAGAAAGTAAAAACGAGTTTCTTATTATAATTGTTAAAAGAAAAGGGGCGAGAACTCATATAAAGCCCATTGAATCACGATCCCGTGGTGGAAGTCATTCTATTCATTGATATTTGCGCCATCCAGAAGCAAAGAACACCTGCGAGTAGCAAGAAAGAGCTAATTACACCTTCAAATGACAAACACTCACTTGGATTTTTAGTTCCAGGGCATATATCTGGGGCTTTTGATTCGAGTGTTGCATCAATTAACCCACCAAACTGCGCTGTTAGTACAATCACCGAGACCAGAAAAACATCGATGGAAGAAAACCGCGCGCAAAGCTCAACTGCGTTCACAAGTGATGTATATTTAGCAGGTGACAGATTTCGTCCTGACCCTGCGACAATAATATACCCACTGAGAGTCAGCAACGGTACTACAATTACCATGCTTACAAAAACAACAACCAAAAGATAGGTGCCAGGGATGGATGAGTTTCCACTGAGAGCACAATTAGTCAGCAAACTGAAACCTACTTGAATGCCAGTGTATTCGAAGCTGCCTGGTCCAGGATATTCAGACAAAATACCTCCCATTACAAATTGTATACAAGTCGTCAACAGCCCTGCCAACAACAAGCCAATGGCTGCGATTGAAGAGCTAATAATTACAGCTTGTAAAATACCGCTTGATCGGATCATTTGTGTAGTCTTCGCTTTGAATTCACGGTGAGAATGCCTCTCGATTAGCTCGGTTTGAAGTAAAGCCCAAATGGCAGAAATTGCAAACGCATAGATAGCATGACTTGCCTCTGCCCTTACAAGCAATATTTCACCACTAATAGATTTGTCAATTCTGACTCCCGCAATCAATACAATAATGGCAAAAACATCCACAAGTGACCACTTTCCAAATCTGCCGAGCCACTTCAAGATGGTTGCTCGTCGAGTATGAGTCATCGGCATAAACCAGCATAACGCCATGATGACATTTTTAGTGTACGGCCAAACACCTGAAGCCAAAGTGACCAATATCGAAAGACCTATAGCACCACCCTTCCATGCTTCTATAACGGCATTCCCGAAGGTAACATCAAACACCGCATACAAAGTGAGACCTGATTCCTCAACCAAGGTACATTCGTAGTCCTGCTCAATAGCAGGTGCACTGGTAGCAGATGGTTCCGCGATATCACACCCCTTGGAAACGTATTGGTCGAAAGGAATTTGATCCAATCCCGAACAATACTGAAAATCGAAATTGGAGTCCAAAGGGCTCGATTTTGAGCATTTATCTACAACACAGGAGGCGCATTTCTCCTCTGCACACCCCTGTTTTTGAAGTGACGAGATGCATTCTAAAGCGCATGCATTGGTGGTGCATGAATACGCGCTTGCAAAACACTTGGAGCACGACTCAGAAAGCTGCCATTGGGAAGCCACCAAGTTTGCAATACAATCAGGTTTCCCAAGACCACACTCTAATCCATAAATAAACATGAAATCGTTAAACGCCTCTCTAGTAGAAGTAGCATTGATATAAGGACAACTTCGAGGGTACACCTTGAACCCAGCCAGGTTGTCATCGTTGTAGGACTCCCATAGTTCACAGTTATAAGTGGCGTTGAATTTACCTGGTCCAGACCAGTTAAGTGCATCTGAATCACTGAGGCATTGGTCGCGTAATAAGCCATCCGTCTCTTCAGTGTTTGACGACGGTTCGAGCGTGCTGTACACAATGGCGTTCTTACCAATATGCGAGAAGACCAGTAGCCCAGTGTTGATCAATAGCCCAATCGCCATACATAGAGACCACTTGATGCCCTTAGTGGTATGCAGACTCGCTTGTCCTCCAGCATCAACAGACTGGTCTACACCAACCTTGGCATTCTCCATGATACCAAAAATACACACACGAATTCTGAATTCTGAACTGTAAAAACGTTTTTTTTTGGTTGGTGCACGAATGCCCCAGCCTCCACTAGTTCTTTCGCATGGATTGGTTTATCCGTTGACAGCAGCTGGATTTCGAAGCTATTTCATGGGTGTTGGAGAGTAAGTCTGAAGTTCGTATCTAAACTTGTTTTTCAAGTGTGATGCTAGATTTTTGCGAGAAGAGGGATATCGTGTCCTTGAGCCTAAAGTTAGTTACATGGGACATGTACATCAAAGAGCTAAGCAGCTACAACAGCAGATTCACGACTGGTCAGAACGGGATCACAATGAAAAAGTGATTTTGTTATCTCACAGTCTAGGGGGTTTAGATGCTAGATGGCTAGTTTCCCCTGGATCAGGTCTTGATGACGAGGCTCTTGTGCAAAGTGTAGTCACGATAGCCACGCCTCATAGAGGAACCATCACTGCGGATATTGCAAGGATTGGTGTTACACCTTTGAAGTTTTTTACTGATGGTTTGGTGAACTATTCACTTCAAGGAGTTCACTGTCTCACTACAGACTTTGTTAGAAATGATTTCAATTCGAAATGCGTGGATTCTCCTCATGTTTCCTATTTCTCAGTCGCAGGGGAAAAGGGATCTGTGATTTCGAATTACTCCCCAATACTTCGGCTGCCACATGTCATTTTATATCTAACCGAGGGCCCGAATGATGGTATGGTGTCGGTGCAATCGGCTAAATGGGGGCATTTCTTAGGTACTTTCCCTGTCGATCATCTAGACCAAATCCGGAACATTAACGCCTCCCGAAACATGTAAGTTTTCATTCGACATTCAAGAAACGGTTATTTAACGATGCTCAAGGTACACACACATCTTACAAGAAGTAGTTCACTAGTTCCATTATTTCAGAAATCCATTTACACATATACTATATTTAATAAAAATCATTTACTCACTCCCGTCCATCGCGAATTGTTCATCAAAAGCGTCTGAAGCAGTTTCGTCTGCTTGAAATATCAGAGGAGATTCAGGAGGCATAGGAACATTTTCATGGACAGACAAGTCGTTCATATGCGTAGATTGGTAGCTACCGGTGAGTGAGCGAATGGTTGAAAATACATCCATGCTAGAAGGTTCTGTAATTTCTTCTTCTTCTTCAAGCACATTTTCGTTATCATCTTCAAATAAAACATCGCTTTCGTTCCAACTAACCCTTCGAGAGTTAGCTACAGAGTCGCTACGTCCACGTAGGTGAAATGTATGCAAAATAGGTTTTTGCGAGGATAAAAAGCAGTTTTCAAGTGGCGCACTTTGAGCGTAAGAAATAGGAAGAGATTGCGGCGAAGGTGGCGGTAGTTCTAAAACAGGCATTGTGGAGGAAGCCAAAAGTGACGATGCTGGAAGTGACCCAATGACAGGAGCTCGAGGCATCGGAGCGGATTGTGCTATAGACGAACTTGTCAGCCCTCTAGTGGACTTAATGGGGATAGGCTTCGATGACGCCTGCATAATATCCGGCTCAAAACAAAGCGACGGAGATGGCACAGTGTTTTAGTGGGAGGATACAACTAGTAAATACACGACCGTTGATTGGTACCAAGTACTAACTAAAATTCAAACGATTAATAATAGAATTAGAATTAAGATTGTGAGGGTACCCTCCAGCTGATCTTAATTAACGTAGACATTATACATATCCTTAGGACACAGCAATGAAGTTTAAGCTGATTTTCGTATGTTTTAAAAATAAACAAAGACAGTAGTATATTTAAAAACGTCGCCGAGAATGTAGATGATCTGAAACATTTTGCAATTCAGTTCCAACTTTGCCTCTAAATTGAATTTAAACGAGTGTCTATGAGAGAAATATATAATACTTACAGTTGTTCCAATGCTTCTCTGTGTGATTTTGCTACAGAATCGAATCCTGGTGTTGCGGCAAAATAATGATTTTGGCGACGAGTGGGGGTAGAGAAATCTCGTTTACTGGCATCATACGATATTGACGATGAGACATTACCACTTGAGGGAGCATCGTAGGACAATGAAGCCGTAATCAGCTTGCGTTGTGAATCATGCAGTTGCTGGCCCAACGAATACAAGTCCGTTGCAAGTTTTTCGTTTTGCCGAAGTAGGTGAGCCACATTGGCGGCTGATGGGCTTCTAGATTCCTTTCTCGTGTGCTCCACGAGTTCAACAACTGCCACTAAAACTTGTGAAAACCCCTCTTCCTGCCTCACCAATTCATTTCGATGAAATGCTAGATCCGTCAAGAACGAGTTATTGCCTTGATATCGCTTATCATGGGATGATTGAATGAGCTCTTGCGAGGCTTCAATTTGACGTCTTATCGTTCTTTCAAATTCATTGTCACCTACATCAGGACGGTTTAAGGCTTCTTTCAAGCGCCTATCTTTAGATTTCAACTGTTTAGCGTTCTTCTCGAGGATGCGCTCGAGCTCTCCAATGCGGTTATTCATGTCCTTAATTGTTGAATTTAGCTCTCGACATTCGACTTCTACTGCTTCCTTTTCTTTTGTCAAGTTCACTATTCGTCTGCCCCTGTCTTCAAGCTCCAGGGCCATAACCCTATTGTTCTCTTCCAAAACCCCTCGAGCTTCCTTGACTTGCTTCAGTTGATATCGAGCATCTTCAGCTGTCGTCTGTCCAGAATTAGCAATGGCCTGCAAATGCTGCAGCTCTGCGCTGACTTTACCATAATTCTCTTTGACGGTCAAGATCTCTTTATATAACGCATCCTTCTCTTTGGACACGTTGTGAAGGCTGGCCCTTGTCGAGGAATGGCTTTTTTCGGCATTGGTTAATTGGACTTTTAACTGATGCATCATCTCATTGTTGTAAGTATCTTTGCTTGTGCTATTTAATTCACTATGCTTCTGATTGACACGCGAAAGAGTTTTCATAGATTCTATGAACATCTTCAGTTGCGTTTCGGCATTAACAAGTTTCATTTCGGTCCTTTCTACGCGGATGTTGGCAGTATCAAGTCTCAATTTCCATTCTTGCTCCAGTTCAAGACTAGATGTGGCGAAAAATTCCTTGAGTGCCTTTAAATTGTCAAGTTTCGCTTTGAGATTTGAATTTTGATTCGGAATGATTTCAGAGTGAAAGGACCCAAAAGAAAGTCTGGAGTCGGAAAGCCGTTTTGATTGTGGTAGTACTTCGTCAAGCTTCACAAATATCTCATCTTCCCAAGCTTTCGTTTCATTTCGAAGTTCCATTTCGTGTTGTTCGCTTCTGGCTGACACAAAATTCAATTCTTCCTCGGCGTGTTTTCGCAGTTTCCTCTCTTTTAAAAGCTCTGCTTCAAATCGTTGTGTTTCTATCACCAATCTACTTTCCAGTTCGGCTCTCATTCTGTCAGCGGATACATCGCTTTCTCTTCTCTCTTGCTGAATATCTGACTCCAGTTTCATTTTGGACATACTAGCATCCCGCATGCTACTGTCCATTAGACGTAACTCTGTCTCGACTTCCTTGCGACGGCCCATCTCGTCCTCGGCTCTTTGGTAAGCTTCATCCCTGGAGAATTCGATGGCCGATACTTTGCCACGAAGTTCCGCGATTTGAGCCTTTAGGTCAAGTTCCCGTTGACCCATCTCCAACCGAACTTCTTCTCTTGCCAATTCTAACCTTGTGTGAACTGATTTTTCCTCCACGGAGTGCATGGACTGATAATGCACGAGATCATTTTCCAATTTGCTCAATTCGTTCTTGAAGGATGATATTTGAGTCTGAGCCTGGGATAGCTGTCGCTCTTTCTCCTCGAGATTGCGCTCGGCAATCGCACAGGCGCGTAGATTACGTTCCCTCTCTTGTTCGGATTTCCTCAACTTTGCAGATACCGAGCTCATCTTTTCTTCATACTTACCAGTAATTTCTTGAAGCTTTTGTTCCAATTCATTTTCCCTCTTACGTTGTTCTCCTAAAGACCCAGAATTTTTCGCAAGCATATCTTGGGATTCTTTCAATTGCTTTTGAAGTTTTCGTTTTGTTTCCGCAGCTTGCTGGAAATTGACTGACATATTCCTTAGATCATCAGTGACACTATGAAGATCTTCAGCAGTTCGATCCAATTCATTCTTCTTCTTTAGTAAATCCTTTTCAGCGTCGTCCATTCGAACCTTCATTTTTTCTGCCCTTCGTTCGACCTCCGTTTTCTCGTTGGTATTCGTCATGAGCTTTGACTTAAGTGAACCTATCTCGATTTTATGTTCTTTTTCTCGGACTTTAATTTCTTCTACGATCTGTTTCAGCCTGGTGATTTCCAAATTCCGCTCGGCAAGTACATGGATAGGAGCTTGTGTACTCTTGCATTCTGCAAGTTCAGCTTCACGCAAGGACAAATCAGTGTTCATTGCATCCATTGCATTCCTGGCTCGAACAAGTAGCAGAGTTTTCTCGTCGATCTCTTGTTGCTTTTCCTCCAGTAGCACTTTTTGTTCCAATATCTCTTCATGTAGACTTTCATCAGTTTCGTTACTTCCACGAGTTTTCGCGAGTCTTTCTTCTAAATAGAAAATGCGCAGTTTCAAGTTAAAGTTCTGCTTGGATAACCTGTCGACTTCACTTTGCTTGCTAGGAGATCTACTAGCAGCAACCTCTTCCATGTAACCTAACTTCCAACAATATAAGGGTCTACCGTAACCGGTAGTTTTGAACTAACTTTTCCCAACAAATGTTTCAAAAATGGTCGATTTGCTCGATATTTTTTTCAGGAGTTTCCATTTTTACGCACCAAATGTAAATGGAACAAGATTTGAAAC
>Ga0105054_10006309_pt1 | contig 16588 bp, 17 predicted proteins | sample BON02_FD_78091 | JGI IMG/M metagenome (GOLD analysis project Ga0105054, IMG submission 78091) | Freshwater microbial communities from Lake Bonney liftoff mats and glacier meltwater in Antarctica - BON-02 (megahit assembly) | ecosystem: Environmental > Aquatic > Freshwater > Ice > Glacier...
ACAATTTCGTCACCCGGTTCGGCCAGGATCAGCGCTTCCTGCAATCGTTCTTCCGCGCCTACGCCCGCGACGATCTCGGTTACTTTCGCCCAGGCGGGCTGGGCTACCAAGGCCAGCAACAACACTGGAACACAGGCCGCGTTCATTTTGGTCATGATAATTCCTCTCAAGAACGGTATGATGCGGGAAAACCGGATTAAAACCAAGACGTGAAACCAAATAGTGGGCCGGAGCGTATATGCTCGACATAAACGGGCTGCGACCCAGCGACGATCAAAAGGACTAACCATGCGAACTCCCTCCCTTGCCTTTGGCGCGATTGCCGCCAGCCTGATCGCCGCCCCTGCCTATGCCGCGCCCATGCCCATTACCGGCAACTGGAAAACCGATGACGGAACGTCGGTGATTACCTTCTACAAATGCGGTGAAGCGATGTGCGGCAAGATTGACCGGTTTCTGGTGGCGGAACCGGCAGGCGGGATCCGTGACACGAAGAACCCGGACAAGAGCAAGCGCGGCGATAAATTGGTCGGCAAACGTATTTTTTGGGGTCTGACGCCGGAAGGCACCAGTTTCGAGGGCAAAGGTTACAGCCCGAAAGACGGCCGCTATTTCAGCGCCGACATCTCGCGTGACGGGACCGATTTGAAGGTCAAAGGCTGCGTTTCAATATTTTGCCGGACGATGACTTTCACCAAGTTCTGAACAACCGGGTTAGCCGATACCCACCGCGCACAAGGCGGCAGAGCTACCGGTAACCGCAATCACTTCATCATCGCCCACCCGGCGCACACGCCTGATGTAATCGCCAAGGCCGGTTGGCTCTGCCGCCTCGTCATCCTGCGCTTGCATGTTCTGCAATTTGCGCAATTGCATGATGCTTAGCCGGTCCACCATCCGCGCCGCCATGCAGGTGGCGCGTTTTTCCGGCACACCGGCATCGACCAAACCGGATTTCACGCGCCATTCGACCACATAATCCACCGCGCCAGTGCTGATCGCGAGCGCGGCTACGCCTGCCACTAAGGCCAGAAAAATAATCAATTTGCGCATGGCTTAGTCGAGATGCTTGATGATTTCTTCGACCATCTTCTTGGCGTCGGACAGCAGCATCATGGTCTGGTCCATGTAGAACACTTCATTGTCGACCCCGGCATAGCCGACCCCGCCCATGCTGCGCTTGATGAACATGACCGTCTTGGCTTTCTCAACATCGAACACTGGCATGCCGTAGATCGGGCTGGATTTGTCAGTCTTCGCCGCTGGATTGACCACGTCGTTTGCCCCGATGATGAAGGCCACATCTGCCTGCGCAAATTCGCTGTTGATATCCTCCAGCTCGAACACTTCATCATACGGCACGTTGGCTTCGGCCAGCAAGACATTCATGTGTCCCGGCATCCGGCCTGCGACGGGATGGATGGCATAGCGGACATTGACGCCCGCATCCTTCAGCACATCACCCATTTCGCGTAAAGCATGCTGGGCCTGCGCCACCGCCATGCCGTAACCCGGAATGATGATGACGTTTTCCGCTTCTTTGAGCAGGAATGCTGCGTCTTCTGCACTGCCGCGTTTCCAGGGACGGTCGGTTTTAACGCCGTCCCCGCTGGAGCTGGCTTCCGCGCCGAAACCGCCTGCTATCACAGAAATGAAGCTGCGGTTCATTGCCTTGCACATGATGTAGCTGAGGATTGCGCCCGAAGAACCCACCAGCGCGCCGGTGATGATCATGGCTGTGTTGCCAAGGGTGAAGCCCATCGCCGCTGCCGCCCAACCGGAATAGCTGTTCAGCATGGACACCACCACCGGCATATCCGCCCCGCCGATGGGAATGATCAGCAAGAAACCGATGATGAATGCCGCCGCCAGAATGGCCCAGAACATCCACCCCTCGCCCGCGCTGCCCATCGGGCTAACCGCATAGAGGCCGGTGAGGACGATAATCGCCAGCAATGTGCCCAGATTGATGACATGCCGCCCTGGCAGCATGATTGGTGAGCCGGACATATTGCCGTTCAATTTGGCAAAGGCGATGACCGATCCGGAGAAGGTAATCGCGCCAATCGCGGCGCCGAGAGCCAGCTCGATCCGGCTGACGAGCAGAATTTGACCCGCCGCATCGACAATGCCGAATGCAGATGGGTTCATAAACGCAGCCAGCGCCACCAACACCGCCGAAAGGCCAACGAGGCTGTGAAACGCCGCGACCAATTGCGGCATTGCGGTCATCGCAATCCGGCGCGCGGTGAAGAAGCCAATGCCGCCGCCGATGGCGATGGCCACAGCGATTTCCGGCAGGCTGGCAATATCGTGAATGAGCAATGTAGTCACCACGGCGATCAACATACCCGCCATACCAAAACGGTTGCCCGTCCGGCTGGTGGATGGTGAACTCAGTCCGCGCAGGGCGAAGATGAAGAAAACACCGGCGATGAGATAGGCCAGCGCGACCCAAGCAGGAGTTCCAGCAGCTCCGTCAGCGCCTGCGGACAATAAAGAGAAGGGCATCATTTGCGCTCCTTCTTCTTATACATCGCCAGCATTCGCGCCGTGACCGCAAACCCGCCAAAGATATTGACACTGGCGAGCACAACGCCCGCCAGACCCAGCCACTTGGCAACCGGATTACCCGCCCCCGCCGCCGCGATCAGCGCACCGACGATAATGACCGAGGAAATCGCATTGGTCACCGCCATCAGCGGCGTATGCAGCGCCGGAGTAACCGACCAGACAACGTAATAGCCGACAAAACAGGCCATCACAAAAATTGAAAGAATTGAAATGAAATCCAAGGTTACTCTCCTGAGCCGAGCAACCGCTCATTGACCACTTTACCGCCCTGCGTCAGTCGCACGGCGTTGCCGATTTCTTCGTCGAGCACTGGCTTACCTGTTTCAGCATCCCAGAAGGCGCTGAGAAAATTGTACAAATTACGCGCGAACAGCGCGGAGGCATCGGCTGGCAAATGCGCGGGCGTGTTCGAAAAGCCCATGATCTTGACGCCATGACGTTCCACGACCTGATCGGGCACGCTGCCTTCCACATTGCCGCCTTGCCCCACAGCGAGATCGAAAATCACGCTGCCGGGTTTCATGGTGGCGATTTGCGCGTCAGAGATCAGGCGCGGCGCTGCGCGGCCGGGAATCAGGGCCGTCGTAATCACGATATCCTGCTTGGCGATGTGGCTAGATACTAACAGGCCTTGCGCCATTTGGTATTCTTCTGACATTTCCGTGGCATAACCACCACTGCCCTCGCCTTCGATCCCCGCGACATTCTCCACGAAAATCGGCTTTGCGCCGAGTGACTGGATCTGTTCCTTGGTGGCGGAGCGGACATCGGTGGCGGAGACCTGCGCGCCTAGCCGCCGCGCGGTGGCAATCGCCTGCAATCCGGCAACGCCGACACCCATGATGAAGGCGCGCGCGGCGGTAATCGTGCCCGCAGCGGTCATCATCATCGGAAAGGCGCGGCCATATTGATCCGCCGCAGCCAAAACCGCCTTGTACCCCGCAAGGTTCGACTGGCTGGAAAGGATGTCCATTGATTGCGCGCGGGTGATCCGCGGCATGAATTCCATTGATAGCGCTTCGAAACCGCCCTTGGCATAGACCTCAACACGGTCTTTCTGGCCGAAGGGATCGAAAGATGCGGCCACCCAAGCACCGGGCGCAGCGCCCTTGAGCAGCTTCACGTCAGGTGCCTGCACCGCCAATATTATGTCCGCACCAGCGACAGCCTTGGCCGCCGTGGATACTTGCGCACCTGCATCGACATAGGCCTGATCGGAAATCGACGCTGCCGCACCCGCACCCGCCTCGATTGCAATTACAGCACCCAGAGTAGCGAATTTCTTCACTGTTTCTGGGATGATGGCAACGCGCGTTTCACCAACGGCGCGTTCTTTCAGGACTGCAATGCGCAAGCTGTGCTGGCTCAAGGAGCGATCAATATAACGACAACCGCAGTGATCACAGCGATCAGCGGCACCGACCACTTGAGTATGCCGATGAAGCTGCCGTAAGTCTTTTCCGCAGCCTTTGTATCCTTAGTCGAAGCCATTTCCCGAATCCCTGTGCAAGAATATGCGATATTCTAAGGGTATTGGTCTATCGCGCTGCGCGCCTGGCTTCAACCCTCGACGGCGAACTTGCCCCCCAACCCGCTTTCGATAATCGCGAATGTCCTTAATCGGACCTTTACCCAATCCCGCTAGATCAATGGGCTGTACCGCAACGGGACGGTTTTGGGATTCTATGTCTGAAAATTCAACACGACTGCTGATGCTGATTGATGATGAACCGGCCCAAAGCCGTTTGATCACCGCGCTCGCTGCGCGTGAAGGCTGGCAGGTACTGGTCGTCGGAGATGCAGAAACGGCGATTGCCACGCTTGGCACGCGGCAGGGAATGCGATTATCCGCTATCGTGCTCGATCAATGGGTGCCGGGCGATGATGCCTGCGCCCTGATCGAAGAGCTGAAGGCCCGCCGCCCAGCGATGCCGATCCTGATGCTGACTACCAGCGCTTCCCCCCTACTGGCGGTTGAGGCAATGCGCGCCGGAGCAACCGACTATCTGGTCAAGCCGATCGCGCCCGACCGCCTGATGACCGCGCTTCGCAGCGCAACCCGGCCCGAAGCACCCAAGGACGAATTGCAGCCACTGACCGAAAAAATGCCGGCGGTGCTGGATTTCGATGCCATGATCGGCACTTCACAATCTTTCCGGTCAGCGCTGGCCAATGCCGCCAAGGCAGCACGCGGCCAAGGATCGGTCTTGATCGAGGGCGAAAGCGGAACCGGCAAGGAAATGCTGGTTCGCGCGATGCATTCCGCCAGCACACGCTCCAAATCTCCCCTGCGGATAATCAATGTCGGCGGGGTCGCGGCCAATTCAATCGAATCGGTGCTGTTCGGGCATGAACAAAACGCATTTCCTGGCGCATTCGACTGCCAGATCGGGGCATTGCAGCATTGCGATGGCGGCACGTTGGTGCTTGATGAAATCGACCGGCTCGCACCCCAGTTACAAGATGTGCTGGCCGAGGCATTGACCAGCGGAATAGTCCGCCCGATTGGCGCAAAACACGGTTTCCGCGTGGATGTCCGTTTGCTGGCAGCCAGCAATCTGCCGCTTACCGATTTAATCGAGGCAGGCCATTTCGACGCCAACTTGTATGAGGCGGTGTCTGCTACCAAAATCGTACTGCCGCCCTTGCGCGAGCGGCAGGGCGACATTTCCGCCCTCACCCGGCATTTTCTAACGCGGATCGGCGACCAACCGGGCCTGCGCGCGCTTTCGATCAGCGATACTGCGCTCAGCCTGCTGTCGGCCTATGATTGGCCGGGCAATGTTCGCCAGTTGCAGGCCGTTCTTTTCCGTGCCGCAGTGTTCTGCGACACAGAGACCCTGACAGTGGAAAGTTTCCCGCAATTATCCGAACTGCTGGGCGAATGTGACACGGCGCTTGACCCGATGCATGAAGGGGTGGGCATCATGCTGTACACGCCCGACGGCAATTTACGCCCATTGGAAGAAATCGAGGCTGATGTTATCCGTCTTGCGATCGGCCATTACCGCGGAAGAATGACCGAGGTTGCTCGCCGCCTGGGTATCGGCCGTTCCACCCTATACCGCAAATTGGGTGATCTGGGGATTGGCGACGCCGCTTAAACAGCCCGCCAGTGTTCGAACCAAACGCTGCTCGCTACCGAAATATCGTATTGGCGGCCAATTGTTCGACCATTCTGATCCCGGTCCTGGTATAACTGTACGGCAGCAGCGGTAACTCCGGGCCTGCTATCGTGACGTCAAGATCATTGAAGCCTGCTCCGAACGCATCTTCCGACGATCCAAGCCATTCACACAGGCTTTCAAACCGTTGGCACAGCAGCGCATTGGGCTTCTGCGTATCGCGGTCATACAATTCAAAAGAATGCGAAACCAGACAAAACCCTGGCCAATCCTCCTGCACTGCATGAACGATCGCATCACGCATTTCCACAAAGCTCAGCGCTGTTAGTTGCGCATGACGCTGACTGTCCCGGGTCTCGATTGCGCTTGCCGGGAATTCGTGAATTCCGCAATGCATCACTGGCCGACAATCACCCCGTGGCAGTGTAATTTCGCACGGGGAAACAAAGTCACCGGCGGCAAAGCTGCTATCCCATTTCAGGCCCAAGCGCGCCAACGCCCTCAACGTATCATCATTCGCACCGTAATTTCCCGCTCTGAATGCGGTCGGGCGCGGCGCACCGGCCTGTTCGATCCGGTCAAGCCCCCATTTCAGCAAAATGTCCTGTTCGCCTTCCGTGAAATCCTTGATATTCGATCCGGTCCGTCCCGGTAGCGGAGAATTTTCAGCGAACTCCAGCCATTCAGTGTGGCAATGCAATTGTACCTCGTGCCCGCGATCGATAATCGGCTTGACCATGGCATCGACAGCAGCCTGACCCCAAACCAGCGCAGGCATCGGATCAACAAAGAATACAGCCTTCACCCCGCAGCGATCAAACACGTCCATTTGGTAAAAAATGCCTGCTTCTCCGTTCGAAGAACGGCACGCAATCGCCCGATCGAAATTATCCGCGGCGTCCGTCGCATCATCGTGAGCATACAGGCCAGCGGAATATTCCGTATCAATTGTGATCAAAACAGGAAGCATGATGTCACCCCTTGCATATTCGCTTTAAGATAAGGTTGCTGTAGGGCACCCGAAATCTTTCAGGAGAGAAACACTATGCCAACCCCCGCCCATCCCCTTGATTTCACTGGTCGCAGCATCCTGATCACTGGTGCCGCTTCCGGTATCGGCGCGGCCTGTGTGCGCTGGCTGTCGGCTGCGGGGGCGGAGCGGCTGGTGCTGATTGACATTGACGCAGATGCGCTGGGTGCTTTGCAGCTTGAAACTACAGCGGAATGCCATGCCTTCGACGTATCAGACCCTGCGAAATGGGCGGAGCTGGAAGAAACCCTCGGCACGCTGGATCATGTCATAGTCAATGCAGGGATCGGCGGAAGCGGCGAATTTGCCGATCTCTCATTTTCAGCATGGCGCAAAGTTATGGACGTCAATCTTGACGGAGCCTTCCTGACTTTGGCCGCCGGGCTGCGGGCCATGAAGAAGAAGGGAAAAGGCAGCGCGGTCGTAACTGCCTCTATTACAGGAGTAAAACCGGTCCCCGGCATCGGTCCCTACGGCGTCGCCAAGGCGGCAGTTGCGCATATGGCGCGCATCGCGGCGGCGGAAAACGCCAAGAACAATATCCGCGTCAATGCCATCGCGCCGGGCGGCGTGGATACTGCAATCTGGGAAGGCTCGCCCGAATTCTTGCAAACCGTGGCTGATCACGGCCGCGAATTCGCGCTGAAGGCAATGGCCGCAACCACCCCTCGCGGCACCTTTGCCACATCAGATGAAATCGCTGGAGAGGTCGGCTTTCTTCTATCGGATATGGCTGCGAATATCACAGGCGTGGTCCATGTGACGGATGGCGGTTTTTCCTTCTAGGCGGGCGTTGGCCGATTCTTAACTATCCGACTGCTATACGGTTTACGGTATGATGGACTGGCCTTCAGGCCGCCCCAAACTATTGGAAATACTGTGAACCAAGACGCGATCGAGCAAGAATTCGACCGGTTGTCCAATACCGTGGATAGCTTCCTGTACGAACGCATTCGGTGGGACCGCGTGGAAGGCCCGCTGCTGGCCAAATTGGTTGAATTGGCACGTGCAACTTTCGCAGATCGCCCCGATTTCGAATTGACGGAGGAAGGCGCGAGCAGCGATCTTAAACGTTTCGTGCTGAAAATACACGGGAAACGGGTTATCGCGATCAAAATGTGGATTGCTGATGGCCGGGCGCTGATCGATGCCGAAGAGATCGAGCGGAGCCAATATAAGGTCGCTCCAGCCGATCAGATATCAGTAGAATTCGGCGGCGTTGACGAACAATGGATGTCAGCCAGTTTACGAACCGTGCTCAGCCGCGTGAGCAACCCCGAAGGCGCCTAATCTGCCGGGATTTCCGAAAAATCGGTAAGCGCTGCATCGCGCAGGCCGCGCCAGACATTGCGCGCCTGGACACTCGCCGCGACATCATGGACGCGCAGCAATTGAATGCCGGCATCCATTGCCGCAACAGCCAACGCAACGCTGCCGCCGAGGCGCTCAGCCGCCGGAGCTTCGTTCGATAGTGCCCCGATCATCCGCTTGCGGCTTGCCCCGAGTAATAGTGGCTGGCCCAGCGCATGAAACAATGGCAACGCATTCAATAACGCCAGATTATCCGCCAGGGATTTACCGAAGCCGACGCCCGGATCGAGAATAATGTGCTCGCGGGCGATGCCTGCTGCCAGCGCGCGATCCCGCGCCGCTTTCAGCCAATCGAATACGTCTAGCACGACATTGCCATATTCGCCATTGGCATGAAGATCGCCGTCTGAACCGGGCGCGTGCATCAGTACCACCGGGCAATTGCGCGCCGCGGCCAATTCAAGGCTGCGCGGATCATGGCGCAGCGCGGAAACATCATTGATAATCTTTGCGCCAGCATCCAGCGCTGCCTCCATTACCGCCGGGCGGCGGGTGTCTACGCTGATCGCGGCGCCCATTGCGGCGCAATATTCGACCGCGGGAATAACGCGCTTCAGCTCGTCCCCTTCCCATGTGGCCGCTGCGCCGGGGCGTGTGCTTTCGCCGCCGATATCAACAATCGCCGCGCCAGCTTCCAACATCGCGGCTGCATGAGTGCGGCCAGCCTCCGGATCGTCGAGAAAGTCGCCCCCGTCGGAAAAACTGTCCGGTGTAACATTGAGGATGCCCATCAGCTGCGGTTGGTCCAGCGGAACCGTCCGCTCGCCCAATTGCAATGCAGGGTGGGCAAAACGCAGCGCAGCCCATTGCGCCTCCGCCTCAGCCCCAACACTGTCAGGCAATTCGCCCAGCGCGGCAGCAATACCGCCCGGGGCGACCCGCGAACGTTCAATTACCACGCCATCGCGGCGCAGGATCAACGCAAAGCGGTGCGCGTAAACCATTCCGCCCGCCAACCGGACTGCATCGCCCTCCTCGCTCTGAGGGCTGACGGCGAACCCAGTCGGGCGGATGTATATCTGGTCGGTCATGGCGCCTTGGCTGTGCAGCTCAATCCTCGTTCGCAAGCAGATATAATTGCCGGATCGCATCCACCGGTTTCACATCGCCCTCATGCTCGATGTGCCAGAATGTCCAGCCGTTGCAACTGGGCGCGCCTTGCAGATCTTTGCCGAGACCGTGGATTGAACCGACCTGCTTTTCAAAGACTAATGAGCCATCAGCTCTGACTGCGGCGATCCAGCGGCGTTTCTTGTCGAAAATCTGCGTGCCGGGCTTGATATAGCCGTTTTCGACCAGCACTCCGAACGCCACTTTCGGGGCGGTCCGCTTGCTTTGCATCGTTTCGAGCGCGCTTTCATCCAGCGGCAATTCTTTCTCGATCCGCGCCAGCGCGATTTCGCGGTAAAAATCTTCCCGTTCGCAGCCAATCCAGTTGCGACCGAGACGTTTGGCAACCGCGCCAGTTGTGCCGGTGCCGAAGAACGGGTCGAGCACGACGTCGCCCTTCTCCGTCGTGGCCAGCATCACGCGGTACAGCAGCGCCTCGGGCTTTTGCGTGGGATGCGCCTTGTGCCCGTCATGCTTCAACCGCTCGCCGCCGGCACAAATCGGCATCACCCAGTCAGACCGCATCTGCAATTCATCATTCAACGTTTTCATCGCGCGGTAATTGAAGTGGTAGCGGGCCTTCTCGCCCTGGCTGGCCCAGATCAGCGTTTCATGCGCATTGGTGAACCGGGTGCCCTTGAAATTGGGCATCGGATTGGTTTTGCGCCAGACAATATCGTTGAGGATCCAGAAGCCCAGATCCTGCAAAATCGAACCGACCCGGAAGATGTTGTGATAGCTGCCGATAACCCACAGCGCGCCGTCAGGTTTCAGCACCCGCCGCGCCTCGGTCATCCAATCGCGGGTGAATTTGTCATAGACGGCAAAACTGTCGAACTGGTCCCAATGATCGGTTACCGCGTCGACCTGGCTACCGTCTGGCCGATTGAGATCGCCGCCCAGCTGGAGGTTGTATGGCGGATCGGCAAAAATGCAGTCGATGCTGTTGTCCGGCAGGCTCCGCATCGCTTCGACACAGTCACCTGACAGGATTTTGCCCAATGGCAAATCCTTGGACGGCAAATCCAATGCTGGAGCGGCAGTCTTCGCAGCCGCTTTACCGGCTGTTTGGACGCGCATCTTCGTGGTCTCCATGACCCCCATCAATCATTCCCCTTTTGAGTTATCCACAGGGTGAGTCCAACGGGACTCTACGTCAAGTACGAATAATGAAGGGTTATGGTTAAGGCTTCGTCAATTAAGAGAGAACAAAAAGAGTCCCCCACAACATGTTGAGTCTAATGACCTTCACCAGACTCGCCATGATGGGGTGTGGCCCTAAAGACTCGGCTTGAAAATCAATCGCGAATTTTCTTAACCCACGAGCAGGAATGCGGTGTTGAGCGAGAACAATGCGACCAAAGCCGCCCCGGTCTTGCGCCCTATCTGTTTACGAAATGCGATAAATCCGGTCACCAATAACGCACTGGCGATCACTATCGGCAGTTCGACATCGATCATTTCAGCCGGAATTGCTCCGGGCGAAACGGTCATGGTCACGCCGCCGATTAGCAGAATGTTGAAGATGTTGGACCCCAGCACATTGCCAATCGCCAGGTCCGAATGGCCGCGCCATGCGGCAATGGCAGAGGCAGTCAGTTCAGGCAGCGAAGTTCCCACTGCCACAATCGTCAGGCCGATAACCGTCTCGCTCATCCCGAACAGCCGCGCCAGATCAACTGCGCCGCTCACCATATAGCTTGCGCCGATAACCATTACGCCGAGACCCACCACCAACAGGCCGCCCGATGCAATCGGCGTGAGGTTGGGAGATACCGGCAAATCTTCTTCGGTGATCATTTCAACGCCTTGCTCGCGCGACTGGCGGTAACGCCAGACGATGTAGCAGGCGATAGCCATTATCAGCGCCAGCCCGATCCACACACTGCCGAGAACAAACCACGCAATCACGAACAGCACGGCAGAGGCCGCCACACCAACCACAGCATCTCGCAGCGTATCGGCCCGGTTGAGGGCAATCGGCTGGATCAATGCCGCCGCACCAAGGATCAACAGTGTGTTCGCGATGTTTGACCCGGCGATATTGCCCCAGGCAATGCCCGGTGAACCGGCCATCACTGCCTCGATCGAGGTGGCCAGTTCAGGCATCGACGTTCCAATCCCAACGACTACCAATCCAGTAAACAGGCTGGAAACGCCCAGCCGTGTCGCCAGCGAAACCGCGCCGCGCACCAACCACTCACCGCCAAGAACCAGGCCGACCAGCCCGCCTAGGCACATCAATATTGCAATAATCACGAGTGGTTTTTTCCAGTATTACGCAGGATCAATATCCCGCCGAGGGCCGATATCAGCGATCCGCTGAGCACACCCAGCTTCACTGCCGCCAATTGCTCTGGCGAGATAAAGGCAAGATTACCGATGAACAGGCTCATGGTGAAACCGATCCCCGCAATCAAAGACAAACCATAGGCCTGCATCCAGCTGATCCCTGTGGGCAGACTAGCGATGCCAGATTTCACCGCCAGCCAAGCGAACCCGACGATGCCCAATTGCTTACCCAAAAACAGGCCCAGTGCGATGCCAAGTGGCAGCGGTGCAGCAAAGGCGGAAACTTCCATTCCGGCAAAGGAAACACCGGCATTGGCGAGCGCGAAAATCGGCACCACCATGAAGGCTACCCAAGGGTGCAAGGCATGCTCCATCCGCTCCAGAACTGGCTCGCCTCCTCGGCTGGAGATCGGGATGGTCATCGCCACTGCCACGCCGGCAAGGGTCGCATGAACGCCCGATTTCAGAACAAAGAACCACAGCGCGACGCCCAGTATTATGTAAGGCAGGGACGATCCCACTTTCGCCCGGCCAAGCAGGGCCAGCACAATCAGCAGCACGCCTGCGGCGGCCAGCATCCCGACTTCCACACCCGGGGTGTAGAACAGGGCAATTATGACAATTGCACCAATGTCGTCGATCACTGCAATTGCCAGCAACAAGGCCTTAAGCGCCACTGGGACACGGCTGCCGAGCAATGCCAGAATGCCGAGTGCGAAAGCGATATCAGTCGCAGCTGGAATGGCCCAACCAGCCAGATTTTCCGGACTATTCCAATTGATCGCGGTAAACACCAACGCCGGCAGAACCATTCCGCCCAGCGCGGCAAAGAGCGGCAAAGATGATTGCTTCCAGCTCGACAATTGGCCGGTCAGCACCTCGCGCTTTACCTCCAACCCGATCAGGAAGAAAAATATCGCCATCAACCCGTCATTGATCCAGAGCAATGCAGGCTTTTCGATCCCCCCGCCGCTGACGGTCAGCGCAATTTCAGCGTTCAGGATCGCCGCATATGCCCCTGCGAGCGGACTGTTCGCGAGAATCAGCGCCGCCGCCGCCGCGATCATCAGCACCACGCCCCCGGCGCTTTCTTCCTTGAGAAAATCGCGCAAGGATTGCGCGGCATTTGCGGGTATCATTGCGATAATTCCTAGTTTTGACGAACAGCAATAGATTCAAATTCTATTGGGTTGGCTTTAATGGATTGGGGCGGCGTCCGGCCAATGTCAGCACGAACACCGCCCCATTTTATTCACTGTCGGGGAAGTCAAATTTTCAAATCTGTAAGACGGCGCGCAACCCTTGGCAGGAGGGGTTTAGCCAGAAACCGCGCGCCGCCTGCCGAACTACTTGAATTGAGCGCGCAAGATGGGATAATTACGGCCTTGCAGTTCGGCAATTTTGTCCTTGAGATGCAGGCGCACGCGCTTGAGCAGCTTCAGATCCTCCTGCTTGCCATGCGCTTTGCTGGTGTCGATCAGACGATCAATCCGCCGGTGACGGCTGCGCAAGCGCTCAAGATGATTGTTCATTCAGTCCTCCATCGCCAGCGCCACGATTTAAACCGTGGCGCTGATCGGTTTATTTTTCTGTCGAACCAGAAATGGCCTCTGAGCGGCGATAAATCCAATTGGAAGTTTGGGCGAAGTTTGATAGATAAGCTCTATCATGCCCACATTACGACAATTGCAATATCTGGTCGCGCTGGAAGCCACCTCGCATTTCGGCCGCGCCGCCGCCAGTATCCCGGTCACCCAGCCAACGCTGAGCCAACAATTGAAGGAGCTGGAGGGGCGGTTGGACGTCAAACTGGTCGAACGCGGCAAGCCGGTTCGCCTGACCCCGATTGGCCGCGAAATTGCCCGTCGCGCGCGCCGGGTACTGCTGGAAATAACCGAGATACGCCAGCTGGCTGAACATAGCCGTACCGGAATGGCAGGAACAATTCGCTTCGGTGTGACCCCCACCCTCGGCCCGTATCTGATCCCGCCCGCTGTGGTTCGGCTGCACCGGGATAATCCCGCGCTGCGGCTGTATATTCGTGAAGGCATTCCAGACGATCAATTTGCGGAACTGGCCCGCGGGACGCTGGATATGGTGCTTGCCCCCCTGCCGATCACCGGCAGCGGATTTCACATCGAGCCACTGTTTCGCGAATCCCTTTCGCTGGTTGGCGCACCTGATCATCCATTATTCGCCAAGAAAAACCTGAAAGCAGCTGACTTTGCCGGACAGCCCGTGCTCAGCCTTGATCGGCGGCACCATTTCCACCGGCAGGCCGAAAGCATTTGCGCTGAATTGGGCGCAGAACTGATGCGCGATTACGAAGGCACCAGCCTCGACAGTCTGCGGCAGATGGCCGGCTCCGGCCTCGGTTTGGCGATCCTGCCTGAATTGTATCTCAGGTCCGAAACCGGGGGCGAGGATATGGTCAAGCGCTTCGCCATTCATGACTGGTCGGCCACCCGGTCCATCGCTGCGGTGTGGCGCGAAGACGCTGCATTTTCCGATGCCTATGCCGCGATTGCCGAGGTTATCGCCGCGGAAGCGCGCGAAATGTTGGCCTAATTACAGCAGGATCATCTGAGAGACCGGGGCAAAGCTGCGGCGGTGCAGCGGACACGGCCCATGTTCTTGCAATGCCGCCATATGATCGCGGGTGCCGTAACCCTTGTTACGATCCCAGCCATATTGCGGATGCGCCGCTGCCGCCTCCAGCATGATTCGGTCCCGCCATTCCTTGGCCACGATCGACGCGGCAGAAATGCATGGTTCGATAGCGTCACCGCCAACAATCGCAGTAGCATCCCATCGCCAGCCCTCAGCGCGTCCCGCCGGGGTCATATTGCCATCGATCAGAATGCTGTGGGGCTCCCGGCCCAGCGCATCGCGCAGCCCCTGCACCGCCAGTGTCATGGCCAACATCGTAGCGCCCAGAATATTCAACCGATCGATATCATTTACATCGACCACCCCGACCGCCCATGCACATCGCTGCCGGATAACCAAGTCCAGTTCGCCGCGCCGTTTTGCTTTCAATTTCTTGGAATCATCGAGCCCCGCCGGTCTCGGCTTGCAAAGAGCGACAGCTGACGCCACAACTGGCCCAGCCAGCGGGCCTCGGCCCGCCTCATCGACGCCGAAGATAATTTCTTCGGCACCAAAGTCATCCTCGGGTGTTCCGGAAAGTATGGACATGTCACACACAAAATTCATCGCCCTCGCTCTAACCATGGCTGCCATGCCTCTCGCAAGCTGCGGGGCGCAAGCATCGGTGGAAACCATTGCCGAAACCGCGGGCGCCTTCACCGTCACCGAACACGGGACCTTCGCCCAACCATGGGCGGCTGCGTTTGAACCGGGCACGGGAATTTTGTTCGTGACCGAGAAAGAAGGCACGATCAAATTCTACAATCCTTCGGCCGGCACCACAGGCAATGTCACCGGTGTGCCCGAAGTCGATTATGGCGGTCAGGGCGGACTGGGCGACATCGCCTTCGACCCCGATTATACCGCAAATGGCGCAATCTATCTCAGCTGGGTCGAAGCAGGCGAAGGCAATACGCGCGGCGCAGTTGTCGGCAAGGGAACGCTGGATTGCAGTGCAGGCACATCCTGCGCAATCAAGGACATGAATGTGATCTGGCGTCAGGCCCCCAAGGTTACCGGGCGCGGCCATTATTCGCACCGGATAACCTTTTCGCCCGATGGCCAATATCTGTTTATCGCCAGCGGTGACCGGCAGAAAATGGAACCAGCGCAGGACCGTACCAACAATCTTGGCAGCGTAGTTCGCCTGACGCTGAACGGCGAGCCAGCCCCGGGCAACCCATTTGCCGATGAAGGCGGCGTGACCAGTGAAATCTGGTCTTACGGACACCGCAATATCCTTGGCCTGAGTTTCGATGCGCAGGGGCGCTTGTGGGATCTGGAGCATGGGCCAAAGGGCGGCGACGAACTGAATTTGGTCAAAGCTGGCGCCAATTACGGTTGGCCGGTGGTGTCGGACGGCATCCATTACGATAATGATCCGATCCCGGACAATGCAACCCGCCCGGATTTGGCCGCTCCGGCGATTGGCTGGACTCCGGTGATCGCGCCGGGCGATTTCATTTTCTATCGCGGCGAGATGTTCAATGCGTGGCGCGGTGATGCGCTGATTGCGGGCCTGGGCGCGCAGGGCATAGTGCGGGTCTCTATCGAGGGCGAAACCGCAACAGAAACCGGCCGCTATGATATGGGCGAGCGGATTCGCGAGATCGTCGAAGGGCCCGATGGCGCCATTTGGGTTTTGGAAGATTCCGAGACCGGACGGTTGCTGCGCCTGACTCCAGCGTCCTAAATCTGTCTCTGAAAAGGTCAGCATGAACCGCCGATAGGTGAATTACTGTCGACAGCGGCGCGGCAGCAACCTATCGGCGCGCTCCATTCCGGAGCAAAAATGCCGACTCTCGTTCCCCTCGCCAATGTCGATCCTGATCTGGTCGAACAATTGCTCGACCGCGCTTTCGGGCCGGATCGGCATGCGCGCACTGCATACCGGATGCGCGAAGGCACCCAATGGCTGCCCGCGCTGAGTTTCGCCGCGCTGGATGATGATGACTATTTGACCGGTACAATCCAGCTGTGGCCGATTGCCCTGACTGATCCCGAAGGCCGCGCCCATCCGATGTTAATGGTTGGCCCGGTCGCAGTTCTGCCGGAACGCCAGGATGAAGGGTACGGCAAAGCGCTGATGCTGGCCTCGCTCGGCGCGCTCGATGACGCAACTGCCCTTCCCCAAGTGCTGATCGGCGATGCGGAATATTATGGGCGCTTCTTCGGTTTTAGCGCAGAACACACCGGCGATTATTATTGCCCCGGCCCATTCGACCGCGACCGTTTGCTGCTGCGCTGCGCCAATCCAGCCGTGTTGCCGCCAACCGGAATGCTGGGGCCGTGGGGGAATTAACGCAAAGCTTATTGACCGGGCGGGATTGAATGGCCGCCTTGCCTCTGCCATTTGATAGCTAATGCCATACGAAGCCCCGCCAGAACTTGCCAACCTCACCCTCGCGCAGATTGCCGAGCAAGTGAAACAACGCAA
>Ga0105054_10006313_pt1 | contig 16584 bp, 14 predicted proteins | sample BON02_FD_78091 | JGI IMG/M metagenome (GOLD analysis project Ga0105054, IMG submission 78091) | Freshwater microbial communities from Lake Bonney liftoff mats and glacier meltwater in Antarctica - BON-02 (megahit assembly) | ecosystem: Environmental > Aquatic > Freshwater > Ice > Glacier...
TGGAAGCTTGGTTGCCCCATTCTTTATCATGCTCAACATGTTCGTGTGGACGAAACCCGCCTCGGATGCGATCTCGGACTGGCTTTTTCGCGGTCGGAGCTCGGCAATGCGATGAGCGATGAACGCCGAGACTTCGGTGCCGGCGTAGGGAGTAGTTCTGGCCATTTTCTCATTCCATTATGATCTAGCAGCGTCTTTACTGCTTACTTTCATTATAGAATTTGCGATTATGGGAATGCGTTGGGTTCAACAGTCCGCCGCATGAAATCAGTTGCGCGCACTTGTTCCCGAGGGTGAACTTATCTCGGTCACCGCCACCGTTACCTTCCTGGCTACTCCTGATACCCGCGTCTGCGTTTCACTTTGGCCTGGTCAGCAAGTGCGGCAAGGGCAAGGGCACGGGCCTCGTCTTCGTGGTGCGCAACCCTCACCTGGCCAGCCTGACCGATGCGACCGAACTCCGTGATCAACGCACCTCGGCCGAAAAGATCACGCTGCACGGTTATCAGATAGAACCGGCGCATGTTCCGCTCAGGATGGAGTCCGATGCCGGAGGGGGCAGGATCGTATCATTGAGTCGACAATGCCACTTATTTATAATGTGTTACCCGGCTTCGAATGTTAGTTTTTAAGATTCAGGCTGGTCTGTCCCGATTAGACAAATGTCTGTTTGACCCAATGCCTGTGCATTGCAAATCAACATGTTAGCGGGCAAAATCAGCGGCAGTTTTGATTGGGACAGTGAAAACCACAGCGACGGCGCCTTGTGCTACGATCCTGCCCCCTCCGGCATCAGACCCCATATGCGTGACCGCAAACCTTACAGAAACTGAACGAAAGTGGCAGGACGGGTCTGTCCACCACGCCGAGGAACGGCGGCGCTGGACCGGAATGATGCAAGTTTGCGGCCCGACCTGCCCGTATTCGAGCGTTCTGACCCATGCAAGCGCCGCAAAAAGCACAAAAGACTTGATCGACAAACAGAAATAGGCAACGTTCTCGACAATGGCCCGCCACTTAGGGGCGTCGGATCCACGGGGGATAATTTATTGACTATATCAAAAATAGTTTACACTACTTTGGCGTTACTTTCCATGTCAGCTTGTGGAAGTAGTTCACCTACTGGAAGTCCAGTTGCCCCACCCCCCGGAGGTCCAGGGTTTGGTACGTTAACTGGAGACCAGATTGTCGGCTTGGGAAATAGCCTGATTACGAGATATGGTAGCGCGCCAGCAACTGGAAATATGCCTGTAGTGGGATCAGCGCGATTCCAAGGCGCAGGGGCGGCAAGTATCGTTGGTGGCAGCCCAGAGATTATTTTGGCTAACGCAACTTCAGTTTACGAGGTTGAAGCCAACGTTAATTTCGCAACTGGAACTTTTACTGGTCAAGCTACAAATTTTCAATCGACCCAACCAGGAATTACTTTCTCGGGTAGCATACCTGTAACTGGAAGTATCTCAGGCTCCGGCTTCAACGGCAGTTTTAACGGCTCATTGGGGCAACAGGGAACAACAGTGAACTACAGCGGTTCCGTAAATGGTAATTTTGTCGGCGATAATGCAAACGGTATGGTTGGTACGGGTATCGGAGTCCAATCCGCCCCTGGCTTTATTAGCCAGCCAGTATTTAACTATTGGGGCGCAGAACGCCAATAGTTGGTACGCATAATTCTTGAAATAATGCTTTAGGCACTTGTAGGGCAATTACTTTTGAAAATCTGGGAGTCAAAAAGGTGAACATAAGAAGAACTTTTTGGCTCTCTCATTGCGTTCGTAGCCAGGTCTTGATGATTTTCGATCCCGATGCGACGCTACAAACCCAAAAGCGATTCCCCTGTAGACACTTCTGGTGTTATTAATTTGTAGAGCCAGTGACTTAGCAACTACTAACAGTCCATTTCTTATATCCACCATGGATACTGGGAGTGGAATACTTAGGCTATTTTTTCCATCCCCGATGATCAAATTTTCCCTCGGCGATCTGCACTTTTTAGGGTAAAATTGATCCTGAGGAATATTCGGAACGGAGTGCGACCATACTGATCCATCTCTACAAGCAAGCCACGACGACGCCGAAGGTGCGGGCCGCCATTCAGGCCGAAATGACGCGAGGACGGGTCCTTGCAGACCGCCTCTGAGTTACCCCACAAACCAGCTATAAGTGGCGCAAGTGCGACGGCGTCGAGGATCGCAGCCACACGCCACATCAGCTTCAGACCACATTTACGCCCGCGCAGGAGACCGTCGCGGTGATCTTGCGCAAACTCAAACCAGAGCTGTTCAGGAAACAGCCATACCACTTGCACGGATGTGACATGCAGGTTCATTGTACGTGCGCCAACAGTCCTTTTCGTGAGGTGCATATATTTCGAATTATTCTTTTCACCCTATTTTTATTTTTATTTTCAATTCCAGCTCAATTGCATGCAGATTTGTTGGCGCGTGCTGAGGTATTGATCGGGGATGGCAGGTACTCTGACGGGTTGAAACAGTTGGAGGGTTATCAACCCGCGTCGAAAATGACAGAACAGCGTGCGCTATGGGCGCGTGGTTTGGCACATGTGAAGCTAGGGCAGCCTAGCGCGGCCCTACCTTTTCTTGAACGTCTGGTCGCGCTGGCACCGCAGAATTCAAAATACCGACTGGAACTATCTGTCGCGCTTGGACAGCTCGGGCAGACCGAGCGTGCGCTGTACCATATCGAACTCGCTCGGGGTTCGGGACTGCCGCCCAATGTTGACCAACAAGTCGCAGCCTATGCCCAGGCTTTGGAAAACCCAAAGATCGTCAGCGGTCACCTTTCTTTCGCTATTGTGCCGGAAACAAATGCGGCGAAACGTACTAGTGCGACTGGCCTGGAGCTTTTCGGGCTTCCCTTTGTGCTAGATCCAAGCGCACGCGCCCAGTCTGCAACAGGGATAGAAATTTCATCTGGTGTCGTAGCCAGTCCCTTGCTTGCACCGGGCTGGCGCGCCCAAGTGGGTGTTTCCACCCAACTTATTTTTTTTGGTGGTGCGGTACCAAATGACTATTTTGGCAGGCTATATGCAGAGATAATACATGGCCATCTCGAAACAGGTCAAACGAACGCGCAGGTATTTACGACACAACGTTTTCTGGATGACAAAAAGTATTCACAGTCTTCAGGTTTGACACTCAGTCATGCACGCAGGTTGACCCCATCTACTCGCGTCGATGGCTTACTTCTATTTGAAGATACAAATTATCTTTCTGGCCAGGAAATCAGACGCATTTTTGTTTCGGCTGGTTCTACACATCTTGTTCACTCACAATTACAGTTATCATTCGGTGCAAGGATGGAGCAGCGTAGCTCTGATACTGAAACCTTAGCCGGCACTTTATTAGGTGTCAGCGTGGGTGCAAAGTACAGGTTTCAGGGCGGTGTTCAAGTTGCGCTAAATCTTGATTATGAAAAAAATAGGTTTGATGGAGTTAGCCCTACTTTTCAGATTTCCCGGAATGATAATCGTACGACAGCCCGATTTGAAGTTTCAAACAGTCATTGGAATTGGAAGGGGTTTGCTCCAGTGATGGACATAACCGCTGAGCGACAATCTTCGACGATTATCATAAATGAATTCAATAACTTTGGGGCATCATTTGGGATAACCCGCCGTTTCTAAAAGCACTACTTAGCTTTCGCATCCCGGACGGTAGTATGGCTGTTTCTTGAAAAGTTCCGGTTTGAGTTTGTGCCAGTCTTTCATGGTTTGCAAGGGCGTCTTGCTGCCCAAGGCTGATTGCGGGAGCTGTTGGTTGTAGAGCCAGACGTAGCGATCCAGCGTTGCTTCCAGTTCTTCGCTCGAACGAAAATGGTGGCTTTGCAGCACGTCCTCAATCTGGCCATTGAACCGCTCGACCATGCCTGTCCGTTGGTCTGGGGCGATCTGGGCGGCGTGAGGCGATGTTCAATATCGAGGGCTGCGCAGAGCGTGTCGAAGTCGTGCCTGCCTGTCGCGGCGCGTTTGCGCAGGCCGAAGAGCCGGTCGGTGAACTCCTTGCCATGGTCCGTCCGTCAAGATGGTGCAGATCCGTATTGGGCAGCTGCGCTCCAGATCTCGCAGAAAGCGCCGGGCGTTGGCGGCTGTCTTGGGGGTCTGAGTAGCAGCGGAACAGAAAACCTAGTTAAGGATCGCGTCGATAGCATCCTTGTTGTTTTTTCGACCGATTTAATCAGAATCGTGACAGCTCTGATCGGTTTTTCCGTGTCGTATGGCTTGCTGTGTGTCTTTCTTGGGTATACCCATAGTAGCAATATGCGTGAACACGCAAACAAGCCACTTTGGTGTATATTTCAGGTCTCTTTCGCTTTAATGAACAAGTCATGTCGGATGCACACCCAAAATGAACACATATCATGCTAAAATCGGATATGCGCGCACTTCGACTACGGACCAGAACCTCGATGCGCAGGTGAGCGCTTTGACTGCGGCAGGTTGTGGCATGGTCAGGACCGAACAGAAGAGCGGCACCAGTCTTGAGGGGCGGCCCGAGCTTAAAACCATCCTCGACTTCATCCATCCAGGGGAGACATTAGTCGTGACCCGTATTGATCGGCTGGCGCGCAGCCTCAGCGATTTGCAGACAATCGTCACTCATCTGAAATCCAAAGGGGCGCATCTGGCCGCAACAGAGCAACCCGTGGACACCTCCACCGCAACCGGCAAAGCGTTCTTCGACATGCTTGGGGTCTTTGCCGAGTTCGAAACCAATCTCCGCCGGGAGCGGCAAGCTGAAGGGATTGCCGCTGCCAAACATCGGGGCGTCTACCGTGGCCGGTCGCCAAAAATTGATGTGTCAGCCATCCAGGCCAAATTGGCCGAGGGCCTCTCACCCACAGAAATCGCCCGTAACATGGGGGTTTCGCGCGGCACGGTCTACAAAGCAAAGGCCTTGATGTGAAGAAGAACAAGAGGAGGACGGGGCCACCAGTCGCCCGGCCGCAGCTGCAGGAAAGCGCGAACAAGGCTAAGGTGCCGCCTCCCCGTAATCTGACCCCGGCGCTGTGTGACCGACTACGTCGTGACCTTCTAAAGGCTTGCCAAGAAGTGGTCGAGGCCCATGGACTTACCATCGAAGGGGGCGACCTGAGTGACATCAACTTGCGCCACGGATTTTATATTGGCTTCCGAGTTGGTATTGCGATGGCAGATGGGGCCCTCTATTCGCCGGACAAAGCCATGTTTGAAGTGCTGGCTGAGCATTTTGGCTTGAAGCCGTCCGACCATGGCCGGACATTCAAGGCCCGAGGTGAAGTCTTTCGGATCGTAGCAATCAACCCCAATCGCCCCAAGTATTCGATCAGCGTTGAACGTGTCGCCGACGGTCGCGGGTTCAAGTTCCCGGTCGAAGATATGCTCTTGTACCTGCAGGATACAGAGTGACGTCCCGTTCCCCGAATGTTCCTGTAAAGACCCAAATATGCAGCTTCGAGCCAGCTACCCCATCTAGCGATCTCCGACAACGCTGAATGGTCCCCAGACAGCGGGGTGGGACAGAAGGGGGTGGCGGTTATCATTGGCGAGACGCACCATGCTTTGTCGCATCGCCTCGCTTGTCGGGCGATCAGACCCATCGGACGCCAAGGTCAGAAAGCTTGGCACCAATAAAATCGATGACAGGCTGAGGATGGTCCAGTGGCTTGCGACCACTGACCGGGTGCCTGCACGGAAAAAGCCGGACGCAAGCCCCGATAGGCCGGGCGCGCCGCTGCGTCCCACAGGGGCGGCGGTGTTGCAGGCCGACAGAATGACAAGATCCGCAGAAAGCGATAGGCCGGAAATTTCACCTGCCGTAAGCAAGCCGTCATCTAGCGCGTTTGCAACCTGTGGCGGCGACATGATCAGGGCGGGTTCCAACAACATGTCAAAATCACCTGCGACAATGGCATGTGTCGCAAAGGCAATCACGCTTGTTTCTCCAAAATCCATACGTTTGACCTGAGTTTCCGTTGCAAGTTCGCGCAGAAAAATTTCAGCGTTCCCGCTACGCTGGATTCCTGCCAGCGCGCGAAGTTCATCTGCCGTATCTTCCAGAGGCTCGAACATCTGGGAAATGAGCCTGGGTTCGGCAAGGCCGGATATCCGGTTGATTGCCGCCCTTGGTCCTCCACCCGGTACAGATGCGCCTGTACCTTCAAGCACGGGGTCGCCAAAACCGACAAAGCCGCCTTTCAGATCAGGGGGCGGAAGGCTGCGTAGCAGAACGAATGTGGTGGGCGACGGCAACACCGCAAGGGCGTGTGTCAGCCCAAGATACCGCAGATCGCCGATTTCCGGGCCCGCTTGGGGATGCGAGCCGGGTAAAGGGCGCGCAAGAATACCAAGCTGAACTTCCTGGGATGCCAAGTCCGGCACGAGATAAAGCCGGGAAATCGAAGCAAGTTCGGCTTTGAAACCGCCAAAAAGAGCCGTGAAAAGCTCTTCGGACGCGGCAATATCAAAGGCAGGTAGCCCCCCTGGCGCCAAAACGTCGACCGATGCGCGCAACCTGTCAACAAGATCGCGCAACCGGCTTTCAGACAGGTTCGCACGACTAAGACTGATACCGTCGCGGCGCAAAAGGAACATGAAAGTGTCGGTGCCAGAGGTGGCTTGCATCCAGAGGGCTTCGTCTGGTGCAAGTGCGGCTTGCATCTGTGCGATGTCGACCGGACGCTGTGCCAGCCACGCCATTGCCTCGGGTTCATCCCGGGCCAAGTCACGATCAATATGGCTGATCGTGTTGCCAAGCGCGTCAAGTTTCGCAAGCATCTGTGCCGCGTCTTCGGGCGATAGTTCTGCCAATGATGCTTTGGAAAGGGCCCGCATTTCCACCAGCGCCGCGCTTCTCTCGCGCAGCGCGAGCCCCAGACCATCCTGATTTAGCGATAGCCTGCGCATATATCCCGTTGCTGCCCGGGTTGTTTCCGTCATGTGCAGCAATTGTGCCGCACGAAACAATGTTTCGGTTTGTGCGGATGTCTGTTCTGCGGCAGGCCAATGCAGATCGAGCATCTGGCCGACCTGTGCGCGCACCGCATAGGGGGCGAAGTCCGACAGCCGCGAGGGGTGAAGTGCCAGAAGTGCCAGCCGGTCTTCCGCAAGCGCGATATTATCGGCCGCGATTCTCTTTGCGCCCTCGCGATCGCCAGACATTGCCAACCCTGCTGCCAGCATCCTGCGGCTTTCACCGATACGGTCAACCGTCCTGGCCTCGGTGCGCTGATGAATGCTGATGGCCTGACGCGCCAAGGCGATAGCATCGGCGGGTCTGTTCTGCGACAGACGAATTGCGGCCAAGGCATCCAGTCCGGGCGGAAGGTCTATGGTGCTATAGTTTCCAGCGCCCCAGCGGGCCAGCGCATTTTCCAAGGTATCTGCCGCTGAAACCCGATCGCCACTGGCGTGCAACGCGAGGCCCAGTGCTGCCACTGCGAGTATACGGTCATATTCGGGAATTCGCCCTTTCGGATCGGCTTTTTCAACAAGTGCACGCGCGCCGAGAATTGCCTCTTGATGGCGGCCAAGGCGCGACAGCGCCCTTGCCTTCTCTGTCAAGGCGTTGAATTGAAACTGGCTATCGGAGCCCAGTGCCTTGGAAAATATTGTGCCCGCTTGATCATAAATAATCAAGGCTTCTTCAGGATCACCTATTTCCTGCAGTATGATTGCACGCCGTAATAGTATTTGACCGATCAGGAAATGCACTGTGCCGTATTCGGCGGAATACGAAAGTTCAGCTTGAAGGTTGAGATCTTCGGCTTCTGCAAACCGCCCGCGCTGAAACTCGATCTCTGAAAGGTTGTACAAGGCCGCCGCGCGCATCAGACGATCTTCGCGAACGGGTGAAAGTGAACTGGACAATTGCGGCAACAGCAATTCCGCCGCCTCGGTTCCCCGCCCGATCCGTGTAAGGCGCTGCGCTTGCAAATTGCGGTTTTCGACAGCCAGCCAACCGGGTATACCGTCACTTGTCAGGGCGGTAGCTTTGCGAAGGGTATCTTCGGCATCGTAATCCAATCGCTGGGAAAGCTGGCTGCGTGCCAGCGCGTGCAGCACCATGATCTGTTCTTGGTAGCTGTTTGGGGGCGCCTGATGCAACGCAAGTGTCAATATGCGTATGGCCTCAACATGATTGCCCTGAACAATCAATACTTCGCCAAGTCTGGCGGCGGCACGCAATTGCAGTGCGCCGTCTGCATCGGCTATGACCCGGGCAAATACATTTACCGCATAGTCGAACATCTGCATGTCGCTGGCGGCCAACCCCTCGTTGTAGAGGTAAACCGTGGCGGCGGCTTTGCCACCCGCCGCCCCCTGTCGTTCAACGGCTTTCCGAGCCGCGTTCAGAGCCTCTTGATAGCGCCCCCTTTGCCGTTCGGTTACAGAAATTTCATTCAGCAGAAAGGCAGCGTTTTCTTGGCTTGTCTTGCCGATCAGGGAAAGGGCTGCTGAAAAACTATCTATCGCTTCGGCATAGTCGTGGTCGGCACGCGCGGCCTGGGCGGTCTGGACAAGAACCACGAGTTGTTGATTGACGCTCTGGGCCTGGGGGTGGGCCACAGCAGGAAAGACCGCGAGCAGGATCGCAACACACATCGTTGTAAATAAAGCACGTCCATGCTTGTGCGCCGATGTATACATTGGTGCTGTCCAAAAATGATTGCCTAAACAGAGTTGCCCATACACCATTTTGAAAAACCGAAGGCAGAAAGTTTAATAATGGAAGTTATCCGCAGGAAGTTTGCGTCAAGGGCAGGCGCTGACAAGGAATCGATGCGGCGCGGCATCGATGCCGCTTTGAAGGTCAAACTGTGGCGTATTTCACGTAACGCCTTGAGAACCTTGGCCACCGTTGCTTTGATGTGTTGGGCGCAGCCGGGCATAACGCAGTCCGCCGCATATCTCGAAGCGCTTTCGCGCATGAATGCGGCGCCCTCCGATCCAGAGGCCTCGTTTCGATTCGCGACAATCGCAGCCCAGGAGAACGACTTCAGGGGCGCCATCGCAGCGCTGGAGCGAATACTGATCATCAATCCGCAGCTTGACAACATCAAGCTCGAGTTGGGACTCCTTCAATTGCGGGCGGGCTCTCCAGGTTTGGGCGCCGAGCTGATTCGCGATGCAATGCGTGCGCCGGACATTCCCCCCGACGTGCGGGCCCGGGCGCAGGAATTTCTTGACGTTGCCGAAGCTCAAGCGCAGCCGTTCAGCTTTCAGGGGTCGGTCGTTGCGGGTGTCGGTCATGACAGCAATGCCAACTCCGGGCCCGGCGAACCTTTCACTATTGGCAATTTCATACTCTCGCCGGACTCTGTCGGTCAGGCAGACACTTCGGCGCTTTTGCAGGTGCAGGGTGCGCTGCGTTTTGATCTGGGCGTGCAGGCTGGTCACAAGTTGGCCCTGGATGGCAGTTATACGGGCCGCCGATTTACCGAACAGTCGGGGCTCAATCTCGACCGTTTCGCGTTGTCGCCAGGGATCGATTTCAACCTCAGCCAGATTTTCGGTCGGCGCGCAGAACTGGCGTTGCGGCTTGACGGGGCAAGGTATTGGCGCGGCGGTGCAGATTATCTAACCGAATTGGGTGGCTCGGCGGCGCTGCGGTTTGTGATCGACGAACGATCCAGTGCACAGATGACCGGGTTTATCCTGGACCAGGATTTCAAAGCCACACCCGGAACGCCGGGCGAAACCACTAGAGACGGCGATCTGGCCGGCGCAAGCCTGCGTTTTGATCGAAGCTTCAGCGACAAGGTATCCGGCTACTTCAGTCTTGGCTATGCCGACAAATCGGCCAACGCGGCGTTTGAAAGATTTGACGAGGTGTCGGTGACCGCAGGCATGGCAGTTTCAGTCGCGTCGCCTTTCAGCTTTATCAAGGATCCTTGGGTGCTGACCCTGAATGGCAGGGTTGCGCAGCGTGGCTATGACGCCCCCGATCCGGTTATAAACGCGGCGGCGTCACGGTCGGATACCAGCTATGGGCTGACGGCGGGGGCCAACATCGGGTTGGCTACAAACACCAGCCTTGCGCTGGAAATCGGCCATACCAGACAGCAGTCGAATTACCCGACCAATGACTTCAAGAATGTTTCCGGCTCTGTGCGCTTGACGCACCGCTTTTGATCGACCTTTTCCTGGGGGATACTGTCATGACTGCAATGCGACTTCGGAAATATGCTCTGCTGCACAGCGCGGCGCTTCTTGCGGTGCTGATCGGCACGACAACGCCTGTTGCGGCACAGGAGGGGCAGGCGACACTGCGCCAGGTGCCGTTGGCGTATGGGGCAGAGGTGCGGACATTTTCAACCGGCCCTGCCGAGACGACGGAGGTCTTGCTGCCCGACGGCACTTCGGCAATTCTGGCGCCGGGCAGCCGGGTTACACTGTCGGCCTCTGCCGAGGGCGGTGTCAACATTGTGCTTGAGGCAGGGTTAATGCGCATTTCCGGCGGGATTGCGAACGCGCAACAGCCGGTTGCGATTTCGGTGCCCGACGGGCAGATGGCGCTGTTTGCTGGGGCCGCGATGATCGCCGTGGACGCGGGCGGCAGCCGTGTTCACATCCTGAATGGCGGCAAGCTGGAATTCACCCACCGCAATGGGGTGAAACGTGTGCTGTATCGCCCCGGGTTTCAGCTGAAATCCACCGCCGCCGGCCTTGCACGGGCGCAAAAGATGGCGGCTGTCGATATCCTTGCCGATATCGAGGCGCTGAGCCCCGGTCTGAAAACCGGGGTGCCGCCGCTGTTGCAGGGCAGTCGGGGTTCCAGTGTTCCCGGCGGCACCGTGACGAACCCGCCCCGCCGCGTGGCCGGGCGCGAGGATGGCGGAGCCGTCGCCGACCTGGAACCCGAGGTTGATCTTGTCGCCGGAACCACACCGCCGCCTGTGACACCGCCGGTCATGCCGCCTGTTACACCGCCGGTCACGCCACCTGTTACGCCGCCGGTCACGCCACTTCCGGTCTCGTTCGACAGTGGGCTTGGCCCGGTAAATCTGGCCGCGCAATTCGGTGCCACCGAAGGAACCGGGACCGCTACTAGTCTGAATGGCACTACATCGGCTGTGGATGGCAACCCTACCTTACTCCTGCAGGAAACAAATAATTCCTTCATCACCGACGGGGGAATTAATGCGGTTCTAAGTGTTGTGGAGCAAACACTCATAGACCTTCCATATCTCGCCCGAAGCTTCGGACCGACGACGCAGGCCAGTTTTGCAGCGTCCGATTTCTCGTTATCCTTTCTGACAAGTTCTACGCTTGATACACGACTGAGGCGTGAAGATGGCTCGCCGGTAAATCTTGGCTATCTTCGTGGTCAATCAATTTTCGGCATTCGAGATCGGACAGTCTATAGCGGGTCTCAAGACGCAATGTTCTCGTTTGCTCTTGGCGTCAGTGCCGAGCCCGATGGCCAGTTACCAGATGACGGATTTTTTCGATCTGCCACGCTTTGGGGCATTACCAGCGGCGATGATCTTTTTGGCGCAGACTCAGCGCTGGGGCGCGCAGACCTGACCGAGCTTACCGAAGCGCAGCGTACGGATCCCGATTTCGATCTGGTTCGCGGAACTGGCGCGACTGTCAGAGGGCTTAGTTTCGGCAATATTTTCGGGATTGCTGATGGAATTGCCGAAACTAGGGATGGATTAGGGCTGCGCGCTGCTGACAACTTTCTGTTTATGGAGATGACGCCGACACTTGCCTTCAACTTCACTGGTGCGGCGTATATTGATCGGTTGAATACGAGCGGGTGCTCCGAAGCACCCCCGTGTCCTTCGCAGATCGAGTTTTACCGTGAGATCGTTGAAGCAGAAGTGCGCCGCTTGTATGCTGAGGCGGGCATGGTCCTGACTGGCGGGGCTGACTTGTCTTCGTACTACCGGATTGCCGGGCCTGACAACCCTGGCAATTCGAACGGCGCCACGGCCGCCTACATCGTCCTGCCCAACGAAGAGCGGCGCATCGTGTTTGCTACGGGCGATCTGGATGGGATGGCCGAGGCGACGAACTCAACCTATGGCCGCAGTGTCGACCGGTTTTACCTGTCGGCGGGTCTGTCGGGCGCTATCGAAACTGGGGTGGCGGGGTTGACCCCCGGGCTTGACTCCACCTCCACCGACCGCGCCTTTCTGCGGGGCGAATCCTGGACCGAACTGGGGGGCGGCGCATCGGGTGTCACTCTGTCGCTGGGGCAGATCACCGGATCGGCGCTGAACATCCTGCATCCGGGCGGCGATCTGTTGGCTGCTGATTCGGCCCCATCCTTGATGTTTCACACCGATGGCGGCGTGGTAACCAACGGCGCGCGTCAGGTGTCCAGCCTGTCGCTGACCCTGGGGAGGGTCGATTTCCGCCCGACGACGACCGCGACAGGCACCGAAGTCGACGCGCTGATCAATGCCCGCACCATCGGCACCGCCCGGGGCCTGACCGCCACCGGCGCCAGCGCCTCGTCGATCCTGTTGGGCGGCGCACTTGCCTCGACATCGGCGGGTGGCGGATTGCCGGGCACGGCACCGGGCCGGTTGGGGCTGTTCGTGCTGGAAAACTATGGCAACGTTTCGGATGATGTCGGGGGAGACCGCACGCTTTCGGGTGGGTTCGAACGCCCCATGGGCGTGGATGACCCCACTGACGCGATTGATCGTGCCGATCAGGGCTTCGCCTTTCTGCGCCTTGGCGTCGCGGTTCCCGGCGCAGGCGAAGCCATCGCGGCCCGCAGCGGCACCGCCGGGCACATCGGTTTTGCCGCCGCGCTGGTCGAGGTGGAGATCGGGGGTGGTGTCGGGCTTTCACGGCTTGGCGCACCATCGGATGCGCCGAACCTCAGCTTTGGCGCCTTCAACGATGAAGCGAACAGCTTTGAAGCAACCCTTACGGCCGGCGGCGTGGAATATGCTTTCGGCACGACTCAAGGTGACAGCGTATATCTTGACGATGACAATCATGCTGCGATGACCCCCCAAGGTCTGGGCGCGGAATTGGCGTTGGTTTCGAGTGGGCTGGTGCGCGAAAACCTACGCAACCTTGCAGACATTCCCGCAGAGGGCGCCTATAACCACGTCAGGTGGGGCGTGTTCTTTGGCGATCTGCGCACCACAGAAGGCAGCCGCCAGCACGCGCATATGGGCAGTTATGTTGCCGCAGCCCCGATCAGCAATGGCGACTGGGCAAACTTTATCACGGGTCCGGACGCAGTTGTGACCTACGAGGGCCACATGATTGGCAACGTCAGCTCGGGCAGCAATTCCTACACGGCAACCGGCACCTTTCGTGATGAATTCGATTTCGGGACTCGCAATGGTACTGCACAAGTCAACTTCGATGGGCGCAGTCTGTCAGGGCCAAGCCAAGGTTCTCTCACGTCACCCTCCTACAGCGCAACGCTGACTCCGACGGGTGGCTTTTCCGGCAGTTTGGGTGGGCAGTTTGCGGGGGGGTTTACTACAGATTCAGGCGGGCTTTCACCTGCGGCGGTTATTGGGTCGTTTGCTTTGCAAAACAATTCGAGCGACCCGCTGAACGCATATCGTGCAACTGGAACTTTTGCCGGTGAAAAGTAAGCATTTGCCATCCCACACTTGAAGTGGATCGGCACGTGTCGCCGACGTCAAGAAGGTTTAAATTTGTAAACTGGTGACCAAACCCGGCGGAAAATGCCGATTTGGCACAATAGGGGGTGGTAGTGGCTCAAGATCCGTTAGCGGCGCTTTATGCGCGTTATCCTGTCAATCTGCCCGAAGCGGCAGTCATTTACGGGAATCTGTCTGACCGGCTTATGTTGGCTTCAGGTTCCCAGGCGCGAGACCAGTCTGTGGGCGGTGTTTTTTCCAGCGCAGGGCGCATGGCAACCAATAAAATTGATACAGGCCGCATTTCAGCGCCACCCTTCAAGCCAAGGCAGATCGCGCAAAGCTTTGTACTGGGCACAGCGATCAATCTGATGAAACAGAACGACTCCCGTATCGTCGCGGTCATTGGCGAGGTATTCGGCTTTACTCTCACCATGCGCACGGTTGGGCAGCTCGCAACCATTGGCAATCCGATCGGTGCGGCCGCGCTCCTTGCCTACGAGATCTATATGGTATCCGACAAGATCGTGGAATTGCAGGAGCAACGCCATAATAGCCGATTGATGGCCGAATATGATCTGATTCTGCTGCATTGGGGCAAAATCGCCCGGCAAAATCGCAAGGAGATGACCGCAGTGTGGGAAACTGGGGCGTCGATGGCACATAAGCGGATTGGCTGGACGGGCGAGATAGCTGAAAGGGTAAGACGTGCGTTGACTGGCCCTAAAGCGGACGACATTGACCCTACCCAGCGTCAGGACCTTTTGGTCGTTCATAAGATATCCCGCCAGAGACAGATCAACTGGTTTGCAAACAAGGCAAAAGAGATAAACGAGTACTTGGAACTGGCGATAACGCTGAAGCTCTTTTTCGCTCGCGCGCTGATCGATCCAGAAGACGACGATCGACTTGGCGCGCGACTGGGGTACCGGGGCCACATCGACAACAACCGCGACCGGTTCTTCTCCATGTACGCAGGTTGGTTCCGTGATATTGAAACCCGTTTGGCCGGACTTAAGAAGGATTATGAGGATTGCGCGGTGCTTTACGCCTGGCTGGAACCGGAAAATCCCTTGGAAAAATAATGTATCTTTTGGACAAGCTTGATTTCACGGCTTATCCCCTTTGGTCCGGTGGCACATGTTGTGGTGCGATGCGGCTTGCCAACCGGCGATGTTCTTCTATTGTTCGGTCTATGCCAGCCAGATGGAAAAGCGACAAACCCATTTCGCGCCAAGCGTTCGATGCGCGGTTTTCCAATGAGGAAGCGTGCGCGCAGTATGGGGGTCTGATGCCGGAGAGGACAGACCAGCGTGAATCTAAAAAATTAACAGTCAAAGCCGGGTAACACATTGTAAATAAGTGGCATTGTCGACTCTATGATACGATCATGCCCCCTCCGGCGTAAGGCCCCAAAGTACATAATGTTGATTATGACGGTGCGTCCAAGGAATGTTATCGGCCCCTGTTTCCACCGCTGGAAAGTTTTGGCAAAAAGCCTTAAAGCCTGAACGAACGTGATTTTACGTAACCAAAAGCAAGGTGATCTATGACTGATTTCGATACCCTATCTCTTGACGAACTGAAGGCACTTCAGAAGGATGTTGCGAAAGCAATTGTCGGCTTTGAGGCCCGTAAGCTCAAAGAAGCCCGCGTTGCTGTCGCGGCGAAAGCCCAGGAGATGGGGTTCACACTTGCTGAGCTATCCGACGGCGCCGCCAGCTCCAAGTCCAAGAGCGTTGCTCCACCCAAGTATCGCCATCCAGAGAACCCGGCGATGACTTGGTCTGGTCGTGGGCGTCAACCCGCATGGTACAAGGCAGCCGTCGAATCTGGAATGACAGCGGATGGTCTCTTGATCAATTAAGCCAAGGGATGAAGCGGTGATGCCGCTCAAAATTGAGCAGCATCCGCGCCCGTCCTGCCAGGCGGTTAATAGTCAACATTATGTACTTTGGCCACTGGCACAAACGGTCGTTTTTGTCCACTTGCCCTGCCTTGCCCCGCATCAAGGATTTAGGGGGTGACAAAAACCCCTGACAAAACCTTTTCGGTTTTGGGAGGTTTTTAGCACAGTGTGGCATGATCATCGGATACGCCCGCGTCAGCACGGAAGATCAGAGCCTGAACGGCCAGCTCGACGCCCTGAGGGCGGCGGGAGCTGAAAAGATTTTCGCCGACAAGATCACCGGCATCGCGCGCAGCAGGCCCGAGCTGGACCGCTTGCTCGATCAGCTGCGCCAGGGCGACGTGATCAGCACCGGCAAGATGCAAGCATCGCCGGGTCGCAGGGCTACTTCAATTCGGTCATGGCTTGGATCGACGGCGTGTTCGTCCGCTCGCCCGATCCGGAAATGCGCGGGCTGAAGTGGGGGCGACTTTTCGAGGAGCACTACCACAAGGGGTATGATCCGGCGGATATGGAGGTGCGGATCAGCGAACTACGTGGCGATCCAGCCGTTCACAGCCGCAAGGGCATCTACGAATTCCTTCTGGGGGGCGAGAAGCAGACTCAGTTGCTGAACGTCCGCCTGTTCGACGATCGGACCAAACGGCTGGCCTATGACCAGCAGACTGTCGCAGCGAAGGCGGCAGACCGATCCAACTGCCCCTTGCCCGCGCTGAGGCCGCCCTCGATGCTGAGCGCGTAAAGGTGGAACTGCTACAGAGGAACCTGGACGATCTGCGCCGGATGCTACCGCCGCCGGATGCCAAGCCGCGCCGTTGGTGGCCGTGGTGATGCGTGGCGAAAATCGCAAGCCCTTTCAAAAAAGAACACGCGGCCAAACGATCGTTTGAAAACAGGGGTGGCCCATTTGCCGGGGAACTAATTCCCCCAATGGCGACGGGGTGCCCCCTTTTTAGGGTGTCCCATGTGCGCGCGGGCAGGCGTTGACCTCTTTGCAGGCCCTGATAGGTTCGTCTGCAGCCTCGGACGGAGATAGTCGCCAATGAAACTTCGCCACATCGCTGCATTTGCGATCTGGGCCGTGCTGGCCA
>Ga0105054_10006319_pt1 | contig 16577 bp, 12 predicted proteins | sample BON02_FD_78091 | JGI IMG/M metagenome (GOLD analysis project Ga0105054, IMG submission 78091) | Freshwater microbial communities from Lake Bonney liftoff mats and glacier meltwater in Antarctica - BON-02 (megahit assembly) | ecosystem: Environmental > Aquatic > Freshwater > Ice > Glacier...
GAATTCGCATTGGTTTGTCGACCTAAATAGAACGACCGAATTAAATCTAATTCTTCCACACAAATACGCTGTTGCATCGAACCCTGGGGACCTTTTTTGCCTTCTCTCTCGCCTCTTCAATCAATTCAGAAGCATCTCCGTTCAAATCTGAATTTTCTTTTCTGAGAACGATGTAATTACCTGGCTCGTGTTCAAGCTCTGAGTAAGTTTCTTTGAAACTATTTAAATTTTTAAATTCATCACACGTATGGAAGGAGCACTTGATCTATTCGCAATGGCATCTGCGTTGATGGACGACGAGGATGTGAAACCTTCTTATGACAAGATAAAAGAATGGCTGGAAGATGACAGCACAGTGGAATATGGGTTCTCAGACTCGAGACCTGGAGTGCTTACATGCAACAACTGCGAATTGTCGCTTGAATGGCTGCTGATCAATGCCTCCAGAGAATCATTCGCACTATTCAACGGAGCACAGTTTTCTTTAACAGAGTATTTAGATTATGCATATGGGCGAGCTCTTACCGACAGAAATCCGCTGTATTTGTTTGAAGACCTCTCTATAGTTGACAATGTCATCAAGAAAAAGATAGTGGACTTGTTCCCGGTTCCTGATTGCGTGCCCAAGGATATTTTTGATGATATACTTCGTGATGTTCAAGGTCGTCCCAGATTTCGATGGCTTCTAATTGGTCCAGAACGATCAGGTTCTCATTTGCACATCGATCCGTTTGGAACTTCGGCTTGGAACACACTTTTGCAAGGTTCCAAACGATGGGTATTCTTACCTCCGCAATACATACCTCAACATGATAAAAAGTCTATATATGAATGGTTCCAGGAGAATGACAAGATTCCTGAGGCACTTTATGCGACTCAAAAAGCAGGAGAAACATTTTTCGTACCTGCGGGATGGTGGCACGCGGTGATCAATCTTGAGTTCACCTTGGCCATAACTCAAAATTGGGCCAGTGAAATCAATCTAGAAAAAATAAAAAAGGAGGTTGAGGAGTCAAGACCATCAGAATTTAAAGAACAATGGCTATCTTTACAACGCTAGTTTGCATTTCCGTAACCTTTAAACTAAATGAAGTAAGGTAGTCAGAATTTAGATTATTTATTGCGATAGTTGATGCCTCTTGTCTTTCAAAGACCCATTTTCGTAACTTTTGAAAAATGCCAGAATATTCTCCTTGGAAAGTTCTCCTTCCATTCTATAGAAACCGCCGTTATCAGGAATATCCAACAGAATTACCATGGTAGAATTCTGCAGCTTCATACACATATCTCCATTGCATAAAGTGCGCGTCCCCTTTTCAGGTACAATGGAACACAATTGCATGATCTGCTTGGAAATGGAATTAGGTTCCTTTGAAATGAGGAACAAGACTGGGTCATCCCCTTGGTATTGGTCGGAGACAAACGTCAGAATTGATTCGAATTGCGCGTGAACAGTATCGTTTTCGTCCTCCATCAATACAATCACGGCAGGAGCGTCATTCACATCTCCAACACCTTCTTCCAATGTAACAACTGATTTAGGAGCCCATGGGAATTGCAGGCCCTCGGGGTCACTGGATACATAGGCTCGTAATCCCTTGTTCAAGACATTGAGTTCCGGATCAAGCATAATCAAAGTAGGAATGCCAGAAACCTCAAATAAATTGCTCAACGTTTCCTTCTTCTCGCGGTCGTCAAATGGTAATGCCAGCCACGGCATCTCACTGAAATACTCGTCAAAATCCTCCTTCGAACGGTCTGAAGATGCGAAAACAATCTCGAACGGCTTCCCATCGGCGATCAATTTGTTGTAGGTCTTGACCAAATCAGGGGTGAACCCTCGACAAGGCGGGCACCAGTGGGCGGAAAAGTAGATGGCGATATATTTGCCTTTGAGGCTAGCCACAGTCACTTTGGATCCGTCCTTACGAACAAACTCAGTACCTAAAGCTTCTGCAATAGTGGGAGGTTTCCAGGGATAATTCAGAGCTTGAGGATCTGATGTGATAACGGATCTCCCGTTAGTTTCATAAGCAACTCCCGTAGCTGCATCCAAAAACACCACTGACGGAATACCTTTGACTTTGAACTTTTTGGAAAGCATGTTCTTGCGATCGCGGTCAGCGAATGGAAGCGACAACCATGGCATTTCTCCAAAGTACTCATTGAAGGAGGGTTCATCCCTATCAGAAGAGACAAAAACAACTTCCAATTTGTCCTTGTGTTTCAGGTAAAACTCGGCAAAGGCAGGGGTGAACTGCCTGCAAGGACCACACCAATGCGCAGAGAAGTAAAGCATAACCACTGGCTTGTTGATGCTTGAGGTATCTATAGTTTTACCTCCATCCCCCACAAGTGAGCTTCCAAGTAGGTTCGTAAGTTTGTTCATTTCATGTATTTATGTGTCCCTACGCAACATTGAATTTTATATTTAAATAATCGTATCAAGTCACAGGGAATAAATACACTAATACCGGTACCTGCTATTTTCAAAAATGTTGTTTAGTAGTGATGATGAAGTGGAGGAAAAGGACCAAGATATGACTTTGAAACGCAAACGGTTCTATGGATCTGCTTCATACTTCAACCAGAGCTCACAACAGGCCCAGGATAGAAGAGCGAAACTAAATGCAATCCAAAAAGATCGCAAAGGGAAAATGGTGGAAACGTTTGCACAACTTGATTTGCCAAGCGACAGAGAGGCTTGGAAAATCATCGATTCCCTTTCAAATAGGTTTGAGACTCTCAGCAAGGAAGCTATCATGAAAGAAGTCAAGCGCTTTCCTCTATGGTGGTGGGAGCTTCAAAACGGATTCAATTTGTTATTCTACGGTTTCGGTTCAAAAAAGCAGCTATTAGAACTGCTTGCAGAGGCGATCAAGCATTTTGAGCAATTAAGCAAAATGCAACCTTCTTGTGTTTTAGTAGTCAATGCATATTCACCTACGTTCAACATGAAGACCATGTTGAGCCATGTTTTGGTTGAATACTTAGGCATGCCGGAAGATCAGCTCAGAAAACTCGCTTCATCTTTGGATGGAATGTCTAAACTGGTGGTTGATGTGTGCGCAGATATTGCTGCAGTGAAATCCGGAGCACAAAAGGTCTGTTCATTTGACATTTCAACCACTGCACCTGCGTGGTAGAAAGACTTGTACATTTTTATGCACAATATAGATGGTGCACTTGCTCGAACCGCTGCTGTGCAAAATAATTTGAGTACTGTTGCATCCAGTCGCAGGATCCATTTCATCGCTTCCGTAGACCATATCCATGCACCGATGCTTTGGGACCAGAGGCAATCAGAGAGGTTCAATTGGCTGTGGCAAAAAGTGAACACATATGAGCATTACACACGTGAAACTCGAACATTCCCAGTTCTTCAAGGTAAGTTTACTTTCGAATTCGCTGCTCGATTCCTGAAATTATTACGGCAGGACGAGATACGACGACTTCCCTCGGCGCTGCATTTTTGCTTTCTTCATTGACTCCCAATCACGTGTCGATACTTCAGGTATTAGCCAAGCATCAATTGGATTCCAGCAACAAAGGAATGGAGTTTTCCTCGCTGTACAATTCTTGCCTAGACGAGATGTTTGTAACCAACGAGAGATCGTTGAGAGATCTTATCATTGAGTTCCAGGACCATAATCTAGTTTCATCCCGAATTCTCGATGGTAGAGAAGTACTTTACATATCCTTGCGCCAAGATGTTATCAAATCAGAGATACTTAACTTCAAAGGCGGGTCCCGAAATATCATTAATTTTTAATTTAAACTGTTTTTCGGTCGGCCATGGCACGAACAATAGGCCCCAACCCTGCTGTGGCAACCACTTGGGCATGCCACTTCAAAAGAACACCACTAAACCTCGCCTGCTCCAATCCGCGGTAGATGTACTTCATCAAATTGTCACACAGTGTTGGATCCCCCGTACTGTAGAGCGAACTGACAATCTTCTCCATGTCAGAGTCTGGTGGTGATGACAGTGCTTTGAGCACAGTGGCTGCATGCGTGTCCTACCCAGAAAGTTCAGATACTGTACACACCCCATTCCAAGAACTCACCTTTAAGGCCTGGTCTTTCGCAGCAAACGGCGGGTCTCGAAGGGCACATTGCAGGGCCTCTACGTACTTCGACCGGCTCAATAGATTGTCCACTTCCTTAGCAACCTGCGAAACTTCACTTCCATCATCGCCCCCCATCGTTTCTTGTTTGATCTCTCACGCACGGGGGGCTATCCGAATATCTAGCCGTTGATGATGGTGGTGTTACTTGTGTTGCTGTTGCTGATTGCACCATGCAGATCCAATATTTCAAAATTTAAGGGTCAAAGTAATTGCAGTGTCAGGAGCTCTATTTTAAGTCAAGTGGCTTACGACGTCGACACAATCAATGAAATGATTAAGTACATCGTGGCAGCCCCCACTAGTTGTGAACGAGTTGTGTACGACATAGATCACTGGGGCCATTTGGGTGTAGACTACGATGGTGTATTTTATAAATGGGGAGGGAAACCGCAACTGACCCAACAATATTTATCCGGTGTTCTCATTAATCAATTGTTCTTTCCTCTCGTTGATGAGAAACGAGGACGGAATTTGGCGTCCGAGTGCTGGACATCGTGCACTCAAAAAGCAAAGGTGTATTTAGTTCAACCATCTGGAGCCACAACAAACGATCTTCCTACCACTTCCCAACTCGATGCTATATGGAACAATGTCAACAGATTTTACCTCCAGACATCAGGTGGACTGCAAGACTTGGAGTTTATAGTTCATTCTACCATCATGGAAACCGATATGTTTCATATGTCTTGTGACACAAATATAAACACATGGAAATTGGCGGATTCTATTGTGAAACAGGCAGGGGATAGAGAAGAAGACTATGATAGATTGATTTTTTTATTTCCTCGCTGTCAATCGATGGCTCCGGGGCTTGGAGCAGTTCTAGGTAAACAGATATGGGTCAATGGAGAATTTTCAGACTCTGAATTCATGAGCGCTGTGATTGCGCATGAAATTGGTAAGTTGGCTTTCAGACAAAAGTTTGGATTGCAATTAATGGTTTGCAGGACACACGAATGGCGCTCGACATGCAAGTTTTAAAACGGAGGAATATGGAAATGTATTCAGTGTCATGGGATCCAGCCGCTTTCTTCTTTCTCGGGATTTTACCCTTACCGGTAAAGTAGCATTTGGATGGATTCCCGAAGAATCGATTCGAATGTTTGGAGTAGGTTGCGAAGGCTGTTTGACCTCTGGGACATTTCCAGTATTCCCCCATGACAACGAGGTTACTTATTCGGATTCGAGATGCTACGGATTTAAAATCGCAGTTGGAGACGATGCATTTATTTGGGTAGAGTTTAGAAAGAATATCCCTGATTTAGAACCTGGTCTAATGCTCGTATGGAGCAAAGCTGCTGTAGGCGGAGTATTTGGTCCAACGCAACTGCTGGATTACCGTAGTGATACATCGGGAATTATGGATGCAGTGATTCCTATGGGGCAATCATTTGTCTATACGTTCGGTGGCCACAGTTTTATCATCAGCGCATCTGCATACGATTCGTTCGCTATTCAAACCTATATTCGAATTATTGAATCTCCTACCCAAGATGTCGTTCAAATATCGTGCAACCGTCCCGTACAAATGACTGTCGACGGGAAGATGCTTGTGAAACTGGCTGTTAATAGTCCAGGGTATTTGCAACTTTCAAAAATCCCATGCACTACAGAAAATGAAATTTCGATGTTTCTTTTCGATTCTCTGCCTCTTCATCTGTTTCTTCCAACTCCGTTCAAATCTGAATCAAAGATTCCTTCAGGAAAATTGGAATTTGCAGATGTTCATTTGGGTGCTGGATCAATGTACAACACTGTGTTTCACTCATGTACTATGGAAGATGAAGCAACCTGTGAATATATTACAATAAGTGATTTGCATCCTACTTTCGATGGATCTTGGTTGAAATCAGATTATTTTTCAGACGGAAAACCAGTTTACTACCATGGAAACTACTTTCTGGTTTATTCGCAAGGTAAAACAAACCCTGGTTACACAGTTGCCGAATGGCCATTGGGCTCACGGAAGAATGTATGGTTTATCACGGATTCCATTCAATTCAAATCTTTCTTTGCTTTTGTTCTCGATTCTCTTAAACAGTCTCATGGATACATGTACTCCTCTACAGAAAAAGCATTCTTAGTGCAGCCTGCTAGTGTTGTAGATTGCTTTGAAGAACCGCCTCAAATTCACATAGGTGATACACTTTCAGCTACCGGTCAGGTGCTGCAGCCATTCCTTCCCTCTCAATATATCGTTCTCGAGGCGGCATTGACGAGTACTATCGAGTTGCAATTCACTTGCACGTCGATATCATGTGATGCCGACTCCTATCTGGAACAAGATACATGTATTCAGTGTCCACGGCATATGATGTCAGCTGCTGGAAGTGTTGGCTTGTCCTCCTGCTTCATAGCGTGCGACTCCATTGCCCTCACCATTGAGGATTCTAAATACAAGGGAGTGTACTTTCAAGTGGAAGACAATACTCATAATGAGGCACCGGTATTCATGCTCTTCGGTAGTAAGGTCAGATCACAACAAATGCTATTGTATTTCTCAGGCAGCAGGTGGGTGGTAGGGGACGATTTGGGAGCATCCGAGAAAATAATATCTCAACATTCAAACAATATGCATCCACTAGCAGGAGCTATCGCGTCTCCATATCGACTGAATTGTGCTTGTTCTGGTGAAGACGTGTACTGGTATCTGGACGGCTGCAAAAAATGCCCTTTAAGTCAAGCATCTTCCCCTGTGGCGCCACTTGAAGAAGACTTTGCCTGTTTTCAGTCGTGCGTGAATATCAATGTACAAGGGGATGTGATAGCTGGTCAATTCAACCACAATGGGCAGTATGACAATGGGTATCCAGTGTTTACGGATAGGAATTCATCAACGAGTCTTAAGGCATCGCCAAATGGGCAATGGTACTTCAAGACTGATGAAATGCCAAATGGGTTTTATTTATCGATTGCTGTGACAACTGCGGGGTACTGGCCGACACAAGGAAAGCCTTTTGATGATGTCACTATCAGTTGCAGTGGTTCAGACATAGCATCGAATTTGTGGGAATCAGTGTTTAGAAATGATGTAGCAGTTATCACACCGAATACAAGTCAACCTACTTCAAAAGCATCTAGTACAAATCAGCCATCGACAAAAGCAACAGTAACAAAGTTTCCTACATCGAAAGCACCAAATACAAGTCAACCTACTACTAAAGCCCCGAATACAAATCAGCCAACAACATCAGCCCCAGTAACGAAGTTTCCTACATCGAAAGCACCAAATACAAGTCAACCTACAAGAGCTCCAAACACAAGTCAACCAATAACATCAGTTCCAGTAACAAAGTTTCCTACATCGAAAGCACCAAATACAAGTCAGCCAACTACAAAAGCCCCGAATACAAATCAGCCAACAAAATCAGCCCCAGTAACAAAGTTTCCTACATCGAAAGCTCCAAATACAAGTCAACCAAGTACAAAATCTCCAAATACAAGCAAACCTACGGCAAAGGTATCGAATACGAATCTTCCTACAGCAGCTCCTACTACAAATTATCCAACAACAAGAGCACCTGTATTAAATCAACCTACGGCAGAATCTCTGGTATCAAATCAACCAACTTCATCTGGTCCAACAGTCATCGAACCACCTGCCACAAAACACCCAACAACGAAGACGACTAGCCAACCTGTGAGTAATTCTCCAACAACCGGTCGCCCGACTACACCGTCACCAATTAGTGATGAATCAAATTCATCAACAGACAAAGCTGAAAGTCCCACCATCCATGTCAACGTTTCATTGATTCAGCTTGCCACATCTCAGCACACTTTCACGTTTTCAAACACATTTGACGAAGAAATACACGGAACTTTATATTTTAAAGAGGCATTATGCCAAATATTCGCCTCCGCAATGGATCTTAAATGCGGCAACTCCTTTTTTATCCAGCGTATTTATCAAGGAAGTGTCAAAGTCGACTACGTTGCAAATCTATTAGCAGACCCTCCGAAGGTGATGCAAAAAATACTAGAATCCTCTGATGAAAACATTCTTCAACTTCAAATACCATCCACGAGTATCTCTAGTGGGTCCATAATAGTGATTGTACTTGTCTCGTCGTTACTAGTGGGACTGGTAGGATACTTCTGGTACAGGAAGAACTATAGCACCAAAAAACCACAGGAAGATTTTGATAAGATTAAATTCGAAAACAATCCGATGATTTTGGCAAACATTGCTGGGGATATTGAGAGCTTGGAATTCTACAATAACCCTATTCTGGAAAAGATGAATATTTAATTCCTAATATCAATATTTACCGCTACCAAGGCTAAAAGTTATATAACCTTAGATCGCATCAGGTCCGATGTTGAATTATCAACACATTAAGACTTCATATACTATAGTAATTCATATCTCAGCAACTAATTTCCCCCTTGTAACCAAACTGTGGTCACGCACTGTGTGTCGGCTACCAGATAATATTCAAGGAAGTCGTAGAACAGTTGACGAAATACTTATGTTTACTACGGAACTATCTCACCGCCATCTGTAAAACAAATGAGAACAAATAGCAGTGATAAGAGATGGCTTCGTGCTCTGGAGTTGAATACAAGTTAGAATTTGAATATTAGTGCTGCACGGCCTCGCTTGAGACAACACTGACTGAAAAGACTCCGGGAAGCATAACGAGCAAAGTTTCCTTTGGGATTGAATCGACAGGATGGCACTTGGGAAAAGGCCCGTGATATTGAATTATAATTAGTAAAAGGCAAAATGAAGTCAAAAATCAAGACCGAAAGACAAAAATTTAAAAAATATATCGATTAAAAAACTAATCGTCGCCCCATTCATCATCAGCGACATCATTATTTCCGGTGTCGAGTTCTCCTGCTCGTGCTTCATGGTGGCCTACACCACCTTTTGACAGATTTGGATTGTATGCTTCATGTTGCACTGCCAAATGTTGCATTCTTTCAAACGCATTATCAGCATCTTGTTTCTTGCGGTCTTCTTCCTCTCTTTGTCTCCTGAACACATCCGAGTTCTCTTTGGCTTTCCTCATTGCTTGGTGTGCTAATGCCGGATCCCGTTGTGAAAGTCGTTTGCTCTTGGTGCACTCGTTCATCTCCATCAAAACAGGCGGTTCGTTCACACCAGCGGTCCATTCAGTCACACTTACTGCGGCCGGAATGCTGGCTCGGGTTTTACCATAGATGTCATCAGCAAAGTAATCTAGTAAATCAGTTGCTCGTGGCACCGTTAAATGGAGCGGTTCCAATACCGATGTACTGAGTCTTACAATCTTGGCCCATTCGGTTCGTGAAGTATCACAAGCGCGTCTGGGAAGCATAGCCAAAGCAGTCGTAGGCAGTCCATTTAAACTTGTGAAGATCGAACGGATTGGAAATGTGCTCTGGCAACATGGTCGCCTGCGACATACCCTCAACTTCATACACCAACATGGTCGTTTCGCCTCGGGCTCCCAAAACTACAACTCCATTATCCTCCACATACAGAGGTTGGAAAGATGTTGACCCTCCCATACCTAACCGCGCGGTGGACAACGCATTTCCAGGCTTCCTGGTATCCCATACGTTGAGTTCCCTTGCTCCTAATTTATTGAAACCTGAAGTTAAAACACAACTCGAGTCTCCTAGCCAAGTAATGAATGAAGGTTTTGCCCCATTGTGAGCATGGGTAGTTTCACCTATGGTGCAATTGGACCTAGGATCTATCACATCAAAGGAGTTGGAGCGCCACATGGCAGCTATCAGAGACCCATCGTAGTTCCAATCCATATCGACAACTGGATCAGAACTCGAATACCCGGTAATTTCATTTTCAACAGAAATATCCCATAAGCGCAAGAAACAATCTTGTCCACCGGATAAAAGTATTCCGTCAATACTTGGATGAAACAACAAATTTCGAACGGAGGATTGATGCAGATTCAAATCAGCGATATCTCGATCTTCGTTCCATATTTTGATGTGGCAATCATCAGAACCGCTCGCTAAAATATTGTCGTTGAAAGGATTGAACGCTAAAGACATGACAGGCTTGGAATGGCCGTTCAATACAGGTTCGTTTTCAGGATGGTCCAGCTTACCAGTTGCTGTGGTGGATCCAACATACACGGGACCCCCTCCACCGCTCCAAGACAACGCGAACTTGGAACCACACGCTGCGAGCACAGGAATGGCAGCAGGTTTAAGATTGAAAAGCGTGAGGTCTTTCTTTACTTGATCTGCTTTGGCATATTTCATCTTGGGGATATATCCCATGCGCTTGGAGAAACGTTTGTCGATCGCGGTCTCTTCATAGGGCAAACTCTGTTCTTCGACATAAACTTCTTCTTCTTCTTCCTCTTGTTGCACATTGGCATCAACGTCTTTAACAACAACGCCTGCCACCGCATCTATTAAGTCAAGTACCGATATTGTGAGAGGTGGCCCATTTGCACCATTCATCCATTCCTGCCTTGTCAAGGCTGCTTTGGTGATGTCAACTGTGTCTGGAAACAACTCTGCATGAAAGGTGGAGCGAATTCTACGCGGCACTTCACACTTGATGGTAGTGATACAAGTCTGTGTCAGTCTCAACACCCTCGCAATTTCACAATCCATAACATCGCATGCGACCACTGGTAGCACACACGTACCAAGCATCGACTGCTGGGTCAAAATGTTGTTGGATAGAAAAAAACAAGTCTCATTATTCAATTCGTAGGCCTTTATACTCGTTTCCCCCCGAGCCTGAACCAAAAGCAAACTCATATCGTTTACCACTATTGGAACCAGAGTCCCATTTCCAGTGTCTACTCTAGTTCTATTCATAGGCTTGGTCATATCTTGCAGATTCCAATATGCGACTTCTCTTTCTCTACTCATACCAACACCAGTAGTCACTAGTGTATTCTCATCGATCCCTGCAACTACACGCATAGCTTTACTGCGATGTATATCAGGATATATTTCAGGTGCTCCCCGGAAATTAGTTCCTCGCAAATCTCCAACCCACAATGAACCGTTCTCATTCAAACATGCAAATGTTTCACAAGTTGTCCACGCGCCGCTGACCACAAGGTCAGGCATTTGAGTTTTCGCCAATTTTTCACCGAGTAAAACATCCCAAACATGAACAGCATCTTCCGCAAGAACAGCAACTACTCCGTCTGCAGAAGGATTCCATACAGCACTTTTCAACTTGGTACTTCCACAATCCATCGATCCCAACTCCTCCTCAATTCTGTACAAAATTACCTGACCCGACTCAGTACAAGCCAGCCAAATATCCGGATCATGGGGACTGAATGCAAGGTGTACCACTTGACGTCCTTTCACATGCCTGGGTTTAGTTCTCCCAGTTTCTGCCACTGAAAGGAGATCTACTCCTCCGTGTTGACTCGAAAAAGCAATCCACTTGGCACTGCATGCTATTAGATCTCCAGGTACGTTAGCATCCGATGCAGACAGGTCCGAATACCATTGATCCATCGCATGACTCTCAACCACAAGATTGCGCAACGAGCTTTCCCTCACAAACCTGCTCATATCTTAATTTTAGATAGCCCCCCGTACGAGTTTCATTTTCAAAATGAGCCAAGATCAGTATGATGTTATGGATGTGATACCTTCAGCGGTTGACGAGTCGTCACTGGTGATCAAGAAGAAACGAGTTTTGAAACGCAAATTGCAGGCTTCGGATTTAAGAAATGAAAAGACAGGATTGCGTTTGGTGTACAACTCATTTCGAAGCTTCCGGCGAACTCCAGGCAAAGAAGCTGAAGACATCGATCGGTTACTGTCCAATTATGGCGATTGGGTGAAGAGGATGTTGCCTGGTTTGTCTCTTGGGGAGTTCTTGCATGAGATCAATAACAGTACTCACAGTGATGTGAAGAAGAAGGCTCTATCTGACGTATTCAGCGACATGCGACGGGAAGAGTATGAAAGAAAATACCCTGTGCCTCAAAAGCATACAGAGGTTCAATGGGATACTGTTATTGAACAAGCAAAACCATCCAATGAGGAAGTGATCCATCGTAAAAAGGAGGCCGCCATATTGCGCCGGAAGGAACTCATGATTCAAGTTCAGCAACAAGCACAAGTATCATCCGAGGAACATGCGATTGCAGCAGATGCTAAGGCGAGTCAAGCAGATGAATCATCAGCTGACCATAGCATTACAGAACAAGCTGGATTTTTGAAGTCCAAAAGAAGGGCCATCCTAGATAGTGACGAAGAAGATGAACTCGAAATCAACGAAACTCAACCAACTCAAATAGTGCCATGAATTGAATTATATATTTTAAAAAATGAAGAAATCAGTCGTATACAGCCCATGGTGTGCTCAATGATGAACAACTAGAATTCATTGTCCGCGCAGTGTCCTGTAGAGTCCGGGAAGTACTTATCAATGCATCCATGTATTGGGAAGTATCTATCAACGTATCAACGGATCGATTACGTGATAAAGGATGATCTTCTACTTCATTTCCCCATGTAAGAAAATCGCCACTTCCCTTTTGCATTTTCCTTGACACGCACTCCACACTAGCCTTCTCAGCCCGTCTTGGTCTCGGAGGAATCGTTTTCTCTAACCAATGCGCCTTCCACAGCTCCTCATTGTGGCTTTCATCTAGTACATCTCCCACCTTCTCCTCAATGCTAGTCAGTGCTCGACATCCTAAGAACTGCCCTTTCAGCTCCTTGTTACGAACAGCTGTGGAGGGAGGCTTCATTCCATCGATGTCATCGAAGTAGGATTTAGTACGATTGTATAATTGACTGAAAGTAAGCCCTTTGTCCCCGCTTTTGTGGTAAAGCTCCTTCAACTCCCGTGGTTTAATATCGATGTCGAAACTCTTCAAAACGTCGGCGATTTCTGGATAACTCAGTTTATTTCGAATTAACAAATTCAACCCGTCACCTTCACGACGCTGAAATTGTGTTTGCATCGTTTTCCAGCTTTGTTCCATAGCACCTTGGATTTTATTCTGGTATCGAAATGCATCTCGCTCACCTTTACTCATGGTGTTAAAGTTCTTCGTAGGCACCCTACCTAGACTGCTTTTACCTGCACCCCATGAAGGATCACGTTTTACCAAGGATCGATACTCCGGAACCTTTTGCTCTGTTACACGATCCAGCCTCTGGAATGCTTGTCGAAAATTCAAAAAATTCATTTCATCAGAAGATTTACTATGCACCGGGAATAGTAATCTATTCGCTTCGTGGGGTTCGAGCACAAACTCAGGTCCTATCTTTTTCAAGAAATCTGCTTTCTTGATGTACCCAAACTGGTCAGGTTCGCATGAACGGAAAAGTGAGAGCAGTTTCTGTGCTTGATCGTTCTGACCGATACATCGTTGTGAAAGCTGTCCCAAAACCTTCAACTGAGTTTCAAGCACAGGTTTTGATTTCATGTCCACTTGTCTTTTGATATCGGATACGATAGTGGGGGAGTGTGGATTCGATTCGATTATTCTAATTGCATTGGATTTTAGGACTCTCTTGACAGGTATTTTTTGGAGATCTAACACCAGTCTACCTGTAGGTGGTGCATGGCGTTCTAATGGACTCCATTCGTTCAAGCTTCTCACACTCTCTATATCATTCGCAGCACTTCGTCCTTCCCACGTACGACTCATCTTTCAATCGCCGCGCCGATTTTTTTTTAAGCGCCTTGGCGACAAACTCCGAGAGTCGTCGTTGCCCGGTGTCTTCAACACTCAATAGTCTTTTGCATTGCTGACATTCTTGTTTAGATAATTCTCCTATAATTCCATCGATGGATGCATTCCAATACTGGACCTCTTTGCAATGGGAACAACGGACTCGGGACATGAATCGATCGTATTCAAATTGATCATCCCACTGAATTTCTAAAAACTCAGGTGAATCAGCAACCAGCTGTTGAAATTTTTCTCTTAGCTTCGAAGCAATGGGTCCAGCATGAACCATAGGACCAGATCCAAAAACAAACGCCTTCTCCACAGTGGCATAAGTACTTATTTCCCCATAAAGTTCTTCACCCAATACGAGGGAGTCCATTGCAACTTGTCCGGATCCAAGAACAACGTTGTTAGGAGAGTTTCGAAAGAGCGAAACCATATCTCTCGCGAGACACAAATTATCACAAATCTCCGATTGAAGCAAGTCGCCATTGAATCGAAGGAATAACTGACTCGTTTCAGGATCCTTCCATTCTTCAAAACCTATTTCCTTCAAAAATTCTACCGCGCCATGCACTCTTACAATATTCCTTTGAATCACTTTATTATCCAAGCGAACTTTCCGCTTCTGCTCCACGCTGCTTGAAACTGACGTTAGAGCGTCTACAAGGTTATTCAACACAGTGTACAAAGTGGTGCAACCTTTCAGCCGAATTGCAGGGGCGTTCCTGGCATAGAGCTGAATAATTAGAGCTTGCAATTTGCCAGATAAAACGTCCTGTCTCGATGGCACAGTCCACATGAAAGATTCTCCGGCATTTTCTGGAACTCTGGCGGCATATTCTTCTCCAGTTTCCTGATTTCGAAGCACGACTAAATCTCCTGGTGCTTTCCCAACAGGTACTTTGATATTCATTTGCTCAGGAATAGCGCTTGACACTCTTTTAAGTGAGAGTTGGTTCTCGATGGAGTCCCAAACTTCAGGCCATGCATCTTTGCATCTCTTCGTCTGGACCTCTAAAGGTCTGGTAGTAGAAATGAGCGCCACGAAATGATTGTGCTCTTCGCTGGCCCATCCAATTACCAACGGACTCGGCATAATTCCATGGCTATTGCAACATTCCGACCTTTTTAATCGAAAGGGAACAAATAACCCTGATGATTGGCTGTTGATTTCTCTATCAAGCAGCAAAATAGGCCTACGAAGTACATTGGCCATCCCTACTAAATGTTCTCCTGGTCCAAGCCATCTAGTCGTTAAGCAACCATGTGTTGGCTTGGCCTCTTCGATAATCTCGTTCCAATGTGATTTCCATGCTTCTTCATCCATTCCCTGCTGAAAAACTGATTTATAAGCTTCTTGATTCTCTGTTAATTCCTTCTCCAAAAGGCCTCGCAGCCAATCAAAAAGAATTTCTTTGCCTACCATGCAACGGGAAATCGCATGCGGTAGACACGAACCATCGCTGTCTACTTTTACTGGCACCAGCTCCACCCCCATTGTCGCGAGAGAATCCAATATCGGAGATAGGTATTCATCGGCTCGCTCGTCACGGAGTTCTTTTTCCTCAACATCAATGAGTGCAGGGCAAAAATCAAGCTCGCGAACAGCATCCACGCCAACATCGTCCGTTGTGCATAATGCCCCCATGACTCTGCATTCAAAGCACATGTAAGGGTTTAGTGAGGGGACCTATCTGGTTTCTATTTATGTGGAATGGATTCAATAGTATATGCGTAGGTTGATTGAAAGAGAAATCAGAACTAAATACCCAAACAGCGCAACAGGTACGCAAATTTATGCGAAATGGGGCTACAGATTTATTATAACTGCAAATACGATTCAATATGTTTTGAAGCACCGCCGCTTTAGGACACACGCAAAACCATTTTTTGAATTCTAATCCAGAACACGAAGCAAGCATCACACAAGCTGTTCCGTGATATTTTCTTACCGAAAATGAGGCATTGTATTCAACATCTCCACGTGGTCTGACTAGGGCCGTGTAAGTAGCTCGTAAGGCAGTACAGCCTGTGAGCGTGCAAAGCAATTTTTTGAGCTAATCTACCAATAAGATATAAACTCCTGAGATTCGTTCTGTTCCTACTATCATGGATTATGAACAAGGTATCACTATAGTCATGAATCCATTGTTATTTACCATCGAACAAAGCTGGCCCCTTACCACAATAGCAATAGCTCCTAGTTGCGTGGTACGCCGGCATTAATTAAAACACTTTCTAGAAGTGCATTTCATGCACCGCTTTTGAAAAGCAAATATTCGATCAAGCTATTGCAACAAGCTATGTTGACTTTCTTTTGTATGCTGGTACTCATTGCTGTGTATGGATCTGAACCTGGTCACCAAGATGACATTGAAAACTCCGTTAATAACTACACTGATGTATGATGGAACGATGCTTATAATTACACAGTTGTAAGATATGGTTTTATATTAGAGTGGGACACCTCTTCGATCACTTGCATGTTCCTTCTCTTCAATCAGAAAACCACTTTCAATGGTAATATCAGTGATTGGGATGTGAGCGAAGTTGACAACGTGGGATTTATGTTCAACGGTTCTCAAACCTTCAATGGAGATATTAGTGGTTGGGACGTAAGCAAAGTTATGAATATGACTCATATGTTTCGAGATACCACCGCTTTCAATAGAGACATCGGTACTTGGGATGTGAGCAGTGTCAAGTTTGCCTTCGAGCTCACCAAGTAGTGCACAATCGAGTTCTCCAAATAGCGCACCCTCAAGTGCGCTATCAGATATACCTTCGTACTCTCGCTCGAGTTCTCCTTCAA
>Ga0105054_10006320_pt1 | contig 16577 bp, 12 predicted proteins | sample BON02_FD_78091 | JGI IMG/M metagenome (GOLD analysis project Ga0105054, IMG submission 78091) | Freshwater microbial communities from Lake Bonney liftoff mats and glacier meltwater in Antarctica - BON-02 (megahit assembly) | ecosystem: Environmental > Aquatic > Freshwater > Ice > Glacier...
AATGTGACTGGTGGGGTTGCGAGTCATAACACAAAAGTGCTATAATAAAAACTCACAAAAACTCACACAGAAGGGTGTTTTTTATATGTCACTTATTGATGAAAATGGATCGATTATAGATCCTTACCGAAATTTTATTCACGTTTCAAGATACAGCAGATGGATAGAAGAAAAGGGTAGAAGGGAAACGTGGGTTGAAACTGTAGATAGATACATTGACTTTATGAAAGAGCATCTTGTAAAAAACTACAACTACAAAGAAAATGACATTAAGTTTTCTCAGGTAAGAGAAGCCATCCTAAACCACAATGTTATGCCATCTATGAGATCCCTAATGACTGCTGGATCAGCTCTAGAAAGAGATCATATCGCTGCATATAACTGCTCGTTCATTGCAGTAGACAGCCTAAGATCATTCGATGAAGCGATGTATATCCTTATGAATGGAACGGGTGTTGGATTCTCTGTTGAGCAAAAGTATGTAGACAACCTTCCAGTTATTGCAGAGGAGCTCTTTCCAACAAACACTACAATTGTTGTTGAAGATTCAAAGCTAGGGTGGGCAAAAGCTTACAAGGAACTGATTGGTCTTCTGGTTACCGGACAAATTCCAAACTGGGATATGTCAAAGGTTAGACCAGCAGGGGCAAGACTAAAAACTTTTGGAGGGAGGGCGTCTGGCCCAGAACCCCTTAGTGATCTTTTTAAGTTTACTGTAGAGCAATTTAAGATTGCCAAGGGAAGAAGATTAAAGCCTATTGAGGCTCATGACATCATGTGCAAGGTAGGAGAGGTGGTTGTGGTTGGAGGAGTACGCAGATCAGCCCTAATTTCCCTTTCCAATCTAGATGACTTTGAAATGGCAAAGGCAAAGTCTGGTCAGTGGTGGGAAACAGAGGGCCAGAGAGCACTTGCAAACAACTCAGCGGTCTATAACTCAAAGCCAAACACGGCTCAGTTTCTTCGGGAATGGCGAAATCTTTATGAGTCAAAATCAGGAGAACGCGGTATCTACAATATGGACTCTGTTCGCAAGCATACCGACAAGTTTGGAAGAAGAGACTCTTCAAAGGTTGTAGGCACTAATCCTTGCCTTACGGGAGATTCTATGTTATTAACAGAAAATGGATGGATTAGCTTTAACGAGGCTTATAGGAATGGTAAAAAAAATAATATTGTTGTTGATGGGAGAGTTTCTTATGATTCTTCAAAAGGAGAAGAAGAGCTTGCAGGTAATTGGATATTAGATAAAAAAAATAAATATAGTCCCAAAACAATGCAAGCTTCAGAGGTATTCCTTACTCAAAAAAATGCATATGTTGTAAAAATTGAGACAACGGGTGGATATTCAGTTCGACTAACTCCAGATCATTTGGTTATGACAAAAAATGGTATGATTGAAGCGGGAAAATTAAATCCAGGAGATAAAATTTTTATTACCCGTGGCTATTTACCAGAAGAGTCATTGGGAATTCCAGAAACTCTTGAAGAAAAAGAAGCAATCCTTATGGGGCTTATTGCTGGAGATGGAACATTTACAAAACATAAAACAAAAAGAGATGTGAGTCACATAGTTTTATGGGGAAAAGATAAGTGGATTGCAGAAGAGGTTGTTGGATGGATTCAAGATATTCAAGACATAAATGAACTAGACATTAATCCTTTAGGAAATAAAAAGTTTTCCAACTCTCATATTCTTAACATTCCCTTAAAGGACAAAGTAGAAGTTAGAAGCACTTTTTTGTCTGCACATTTAGAAAAAAAATATGGATTCAATGCAGAGTCAAAGCATACTGTTCCTAATCATTTTATTCAATATGCTGCTTCACGAAAAGCAAGGTTTTATGTTGCAGCATTGGCGTTTTGCGATGGAACAGTAAATAAATATAATAAGGTTGGTTCTTGTTCTGCACGAATAAATCAAAGCAATAAAAAAATGTTATCTGATGTTCAGCTAATACTGTTAGCTAATGGAATTAATTCAAGTGTATATTCTCGCCGTCCAGCAAAAAGTAAAATGATGCCAGACGGTAAAGGGGGGAGAAAGAAGTATTTTACAAAAGAAAATTTTGAATTGGTAGTTATGGCAAATGCATATGAATTTTCTCGATACGTTGGATTCCTTGGTGGATACAAACAAGAACTTGCTGAAAGAATCTTTACAAGATCAAGGAAGCAAAACACATACGCAACGGTAAAAAGTGTAAATCCAGATGGAAATGAGGATGTTTTCTGCCTTAAAGAAGATGAAAGAAGAATTCTTTGTGCAAATGGAATCACTATGAGACGATGTGGTGAAATCCTTCTTCGAGCAAATGAATTTTGTGTAACTGGAAGTACTCCAATTATAACAAAATCAGGAATTATCGACATAAAAGATCTTGAAGATAAGACTGTTGATGTTTGGAATGGGGAAGAGTGGTCGGAAGTTACGGTAGTAAAAACAAGAGAGAATGCTAGTCTTGTTAGGGTAACCATCTCAGACGGATCAACCTTAGATTGCACCCCAGACCACAAGTTCTCCGTCAAGGACAGATTTTCAGATAAGTGGAGTCAGGTAGAGGCAAGAAGCTTAATGTCATCGTCCAGATATTCCGTTCAGATAGAGCCGACAACAATTGTGCAAGATGATGATGGAATTAATGTTGATGAATCATACACTCTAGGGTTTGCGGTAGGAGATGGATGCAGTTACGGAGGAGTAGTTTTTGTTGATTTATATGGAGACAAGGACCAGAGCTGTCCGGTGACAGGAACAAGATATAAGAAATATCTTCCCAAAAAATACAACCTGAGCCGTCAAAGAGTTAGAACAAATATAGATCCTGAATTCTTTGGTTTTATAAGGGATAATTTTAGAGAAGTATCCACCTGGAATAAAAATAGTGCCCTAAACTTCATTGCAGGTTTGGCAGATGCAGATGGATCTGAAACGGGAACGGGCGGAATAAGAATATACATATCTGCGGAAGATAGAGCCAAGGACTTACAGCTAATCCTTACTAGGTTTGGAATAAGGTCATCTGTAAACTTGCTAGCTAAAGCCGGGAAAAGGACCAATCTCGGAACAAGAAAGAGAGATCTCTGGTATCTGCAAATTACAGATCCAAGAGACATCCCATGCTTTAGACTAAATGTGTCAAAGGGTCATTCTGCAAGATTCAAAGGTAAGTATCAAAATGTAAGGTCTGTCGATATCCTTGATACGACCGAAGATGTGTATTGTTTTAATGAACCCAAAAGACATATGGCTGTTTTTGGAAACATTCTGACATATCAGTGCAACTTAACGGAGGTGGTAATCGACGAAAAGGATACAGAAGAAACCTTAAAGGATAAGATTCAACTCGCCACAATCCTAGGTACCTGGCAGTCTAGCTTGACAAACTTTAAATATATTCGCAAATCCTGGAAGGATAACTGTGAAGAGGAAAGGTTGCTGGGGGTATCTTTAACTGGAATCTTTGGAAACCCAATTACAGGAACAGTACACAAAGGGCTGGGAGATATGCTCGATAGGCTCCGTGAATCAGCTGTTGAGGAAAACAAAAAAGAAGCAGAGGTCCTTGGAATAAATGCATCGGTTGCCATTACGACCGTAAAGCCATCGGGAACTGTATCTCAGCTTACAGGAGTTTCTAGTGGAATTCATCCCTGGTATTCAGAATACTACATCCGTACCGTTAGGGCAGACAACAAAGATCCATTGACAGCCTTTCTTAAAGACTTCAATGTTCCTAATGAGCCAGATGTAATGAAGCCAGAAATGACAACTGTCTTTTCTTTTCCTATAAAGTCCCCAAAGAATGCGGTAGTAACAAAAGATGTTTCAGCAATAGAGCATCTTGAGATCTGGAAGGTGTACAGAACCCACTGGACAGAACACAATCCTTCTGTAACTATCAGTGTAAAAGAAGATGAGTGGCTAGATGTTGGAGCTTGGGTATTTAAAAACTTTAACTCTATCGGTGGAGTATCGTTCTTGCCAGCCTCAGAGCATTCTTATAAGCAAGCACCGTATCAGGAGATTACGAAAGATAAATACGAAGAGTTGTTGTCTAAAATGCCAAAAAACATACCTTGGCAATCACTCCCACTATATGAACTAGAGGACAATACTATTGGTTCTCAAGAGCTTGCCTGTGCTGCTGGAGCTGACTCATGTGATGTTGTTGATTTAGTTTCTGCTTAAATAGGTTGGTCGGTGAGGCGGGACGGCGCATGAGGCTGTCCCGCTTTGCTATAATTGGGTAGGAGGTCAAATGAGTAACGTTTCTAATCTTTATGCAGCAAAGGTTTACTCAGAACACCCCATAGCAATTTGGCCTTTAGACGACGACGTATCTTATGTTTCTTTAATTACAAATCAGCAAAGAGGTTTCGAATCAGACCTTCCTTACGCAGGGTGGTCGATCTTAAATGGATCAGCAAATGATGGATTGTCTTTGCCAAATGAAGGATCTCCATTTATCAGCAGCATCTATTCAGGAATTCAGGGAAGCGTACCATTGGTAAATGGAACAGTCATAGAAGCAAAAAGCCCAGACCTGTTTTTGTTTAGTAACTGTAGTCAAGAGCTAGAAACATTTTCAATTGGGATGTATCTGTATCAAGATACCATATACTCGACTCAGCATGAGTTTGGATATGAGTATTATGACGACGGAACCTCTTCGTGGGTTGAGGTTTTAAGTGTTGTAGAATCCCCTTCTAGTAAGGGGTGGATACACCTTCAGGATACCTTTACAATTCAAGAGTTTAGCCCAGACTTCTGTCGATTAATTTTTAGATCAACGGTAGATTCTGGCGGGACGGCAGGAGACTATAACTTTATCTTTAACGGAATAACTGTCGGTCAGTGGTCGGAAACAACCTCTTCAGAAAGCCTGGGAGCCACAGTAGAGAGCCCCCCCGCGTCTTCTGGTATGTCTAACAACGTTGTTCCCGCAGATCAATATGGAATTCTTTCAGGAAAAGCATATTATGCTGTTGAAAGCGGAAAGCTTTTGGCAAAAAATGAGGGAATTCCTATGATTTTTGGATCTGAGAATGTAACAAAGATATACCCATCTCTGGACGGAACGCCTTCTCTTATTTTTCCAAACAAAACAATGCTTTCGGAAGACGGAAGGTACAAAAACCATACCCTTGAATTCTGGTTAAAGATAAGACCGATAACAAAAGAGTCAAGAAGAATCATCGGTCCCATAGACACGAACGATGGGGTTTATGTTTCTGCTGGATTTATAACTCTGGTTCTAGACAACAATTTTGTGTCTCACAACGTTTCTAGCTGGTACAGGCCCATGATCATTCATATATCAATAAAAAATGATACGGCATCCATGGTAATCAATGGGGAGCAAGTGGGGCAGATTAACATAGATAAGAAAACAGTTAGCCTCTCACAGAGTGAGTGGATGGGGGTGTATAGCTATGCAGATATAGATATTTTGGAAATCGACTGCCTATCCATCTCACCATATGCAATCCCGCTTCAGCTTTCCAAAAAAAGATTTGTTTGGGGGCAGGGAGTAGATCCACTAGAACTAATAAATGATTCTTTTGAAGGGGAGGAATCAATTGTAAACTTTTCCAACTCAAATTATACGGCAAACAAGGTGTATCCAGATGCGGAAAGATGGGATGCAGGTTATTACAATAACCTAGTTGCAACAACAAACTCTATATCTGTTCCGGAATATGCCTTGCCAGATATATATTTGGGGGGGAGAGGAACTCCAGAATGGTATTCAGACAACAAGGCATTAAACAGTCTTTTATACCCAACAGGAGACCATTCTTTATTTTTTACCTTTAGGCCAAACATTGAGGTCGGAGCATGGGAACCAACCCTAGGAACAAACTGGACAGAGCCATCCTACTTAAACTTTCAAGACCTAACCTTTCTTGCAAATCCACTAAGCGCAATTTATGGAATATTTGAGGTAGAGTCTGAAGTTTTATCAAAAAGACCACTCATTCATATAGTAAACACTCTAAACAACAAGAGATTTGAAATAAACATAAATGGGTACGATGTAACCTATGAGTTTGACGGACAAGAACTTCCAGGAACCGCATTCTCCGTATTAAACGAACACTTTGTCGTAGGATTTAACATCCCCCAACTTTCAGAAAATTTTAACTACGAGCTTTCATCATTCTTTAGTTCCCCAGAGGTGCTTAGCCTGTACATTGGAGGCGACGGAGTAAACACCTTTGAGGGGAAAATTTATAGAATTGGTTTTGCAGATCAAAAAAACTTCTCTGAAATATCAGAATACTTTCAGGAAAGTGGAATTTCAGATAACTCTGCTCAGTCCCTGATTGAGCTTCATTACTCATCATATACCCTGTCACCATTCTTTAGATATGAGACATACTTCTTGGACATATCGGTTTCTTCTGAGTGGGAAGAGTATTTTCCGCTATCGTATTTTGCCTCATACATAACAAAAAGAGATGGTTCTAAGATTTACGATCTGGACTACCTGCAATTTAACTTTGGATACCCGTCTCTCATAGGTATTGTTCAGGAGCAGGTAGACAATCAGGACTGGGTATACCAAGAGATCTTTGAAGCATACAACGATCCAATACAAAGAAGCTATGAGCTTTTGGATAGTGAAGTTGTAAGTGGATATGCAACGTACTCAGATTTAGCCTCTAACATCGTTACAGAGTACAGGATAGACACAACGCAGTCATCGCTAGATGCGTATGCCACTTTTCAGCTAATTGCAGAGGGGGCTGACGAACCGCTGTCTAGCTTTCCTCACGAAAAAAACTTAACAGACTCTTACACTGTGTATGCCAATAAAGAAAACACAAACCTGGAACCCTATAGAGCGTACAAGACAAAATTTGGGGTTATTGATGGAACAGTAATTTACCCTCCAAAGAACATTAACTTTGAGGCAGTGGCTGTTGTCATTCATTTAAAAATCAAACAGGACGGAATAATAAGCAACCCTCTAAAAGTTAAAAACCTTGAGATTACGTCTAGGTCTCTTGATGAAGGCAGGTTGACACCAATAGGAACCAAGACCGGAAACCCCATGTATCCATATGTGAAAAACGGTATTTATTACAACGGCAAGTCAAAAAATCCAGTAATGATTAACAAAGACAACCTTCCATACCTATACACAACAGAAAACAGTGGGATAAGGGTTCTTGAGAGGGGTCAAGATAAAGAGTATGGAGTATCTGTACCAGTAAACAGGTCCAAGTCGGAAGACTACTCCTTGGGATCATTTCAGCTATTTTTAAAATATGAACAGTTTGGCCTACCCTTAACCCCCCAGAAGATATTTACTCTTCTATGCGGAGAGGCAGCTGTTGATTTTTTGATAAAATCAGACACAACGACAAAAAGATTTGAAATCACAGCAAGAGATCAATTAACAAGACAAGAGTACCCAGGGATATCTTTCTATCAAAACGGAATAAAAACAATAAGTCCGTACATATCCAAGAATGAGTGGAACGTGATCTCTGTTGTTTTTGAAAATCCAATAGATATGAACAAAAGATCCGGTTCCATAAATCTTCTTTCTGGATGTACCTACAACAACATATCCCTCTTTAAGTCAACAGGGCTTAACCAGTTCGGGGTGATTATTCCTAGATTGTGGCAAGACGTTTATTATGGTGACGAAGATCAAATACCTGAAAATGTTGTTGACTGGGGGCAGGTGTACGATGAAAATGGAAACTTAGCTAACCCAAACGAATGGAAAAATATTTACATCCTTCGAGAAGAGTTACGGTTCTCTACCACTCCAAAAGAAATATACTCCACATACATGGGGACAAACATCGTTACTGTGGACGACAATACCGGAATATCAGTTGCTCAAGACGACTTTTCGGTCTATGCAGACCAAACTTGGTTGAGTATAGTCAGTAAACCAGGATAATCTGCTATAATTTAACCATGAGTAATACAAAAAAATCAAAACTTGGTAAGTCAAAGGCCACAGTAATAAACAAAGCCTATGATTGGGGTTTGTATTTCTGGAAGTTGCCTACTGGACATCTGTTTCACGACGGTCATGGCAACATGCTAAACATCCCCTCAATGAGGAATGATATCTCAAAGATGGCAGAACTTAGAAAAGCAGCAGCTGGTTATGGTCAACCAGAAGGGACACCCTGGTTCTACCCAGGTATCAAGAGAACCACAGATGATCAGTATGCAGAGCAGCTGGATAGAATGAAAAACGGACTGATTCCAAACATAAACGATATGGGTGCAGTGTATGACGCACAGCAAACCCTAAAGAAGCACGGAGATGAAGGTTAATGGAAGATCAAAGAATAAACATTTCCTATTCGGATGAAGTGGAAGAGGATAGAACTTTTCAAGAAAAGGACATATTCAATAAGTCCTGGGATGAACTAAAAGATCTTAATGGAATAAACCTTAACTTTAAAAGAAGGACAACCCGATCAGAGAACAAGATAGATAAAAGATATTACGACATTCCAAAAGATCAGGAAGGTCGAGTGTCTGGAAAGTACGCAGAGGATGCTGGGGTTAGGTCAAGGGGAGCAGGAGGCACAGAGTCAAAGCAGCTAAATCCAGGAGAAGTTTTTAGAAATGGATATGGTCTCTTCGATGTAATTACTCCACCGTACAATCTTTACGAACTTGCCAATTTTTACGATAGCAACTTTGCAAACCATGCCGCAATTGATGCAAAAGTTTCAAACACGGTAGGTCTCGGGTACAGGTTTGAAACGGCAAAAGACGTTATCCTTCGAATGGAAGACATGGACGTTGAGAGTGCTAGACTAAAGGCTAAAAAAAGAATAGAGCGTATTAAGGGTGACGCTATGGAGTGGCTAGAAAGCCTAAATGACGACGACAGTTTTATCACTACCATGGAGAAGGTTGATTTAGACTTAGAATCAACTGGAAATGCCTATTTAGAAATAGGAAGATCTGTAACGGGTGAAGTTGGGTATGTTGGACATATTCCTGCAACAACCATGAGAGTCAGAAGGCTAAGGGATGGGTTTACTCAAATAATCAGCGGCAAGGTTGTTTATTTCCGCAATTTTAACGCAACAAATCAAAATCCAATCACCGATGATCCAAGACCAAACGAAGTTATTCACTTTAAATCATACTCACCCCTAAATACATTTTATGGGGTTCCTGATATTATATCTGCCTACCTGTCCCTTAAGGGAGACCAGTTGGCCTCACAGTACAACATTGATTACTTTGAAAACAAAGCCGTTCCAAGATATATTGTCGTCGTAAAGGGGGCAAGGTTAGATTCAGAATCAGAAGACAGATTGTTTAGATTCTTGCAGACTGGGCTAAAGGGGCAAAATCATAGAACCCTGTATGTTCCTCTTCCAGCAGATCAGGAGGGAAACAAGATAGACTTCACAATGATTCCCGTAGAGGCAAATGTTCAAGAAGCGTCGTTTGACGCATACCGCGAAAAAAACCGCAACGATATCCTTATGGCTCACCAAGTACCACTCTCTAAGCTTGGAGGGGTTGATTCTGGAGGATTAGCAGCAGCAATGTCCCAAGATCGTACATTTAAGGAACAGGTAACAAGACCAGCACAGAGATATATCGAAAAGATAGTCTCCAAGATCATCAAGACCAAGACAGATCTAATCGATCTTAAGTTTAACGAGCTGACCCTTACTGACGAAGTAGCTCAATCTCAAATACTCGAAAGGTTTGTTAAGTCTCAGATACTCCTTCCAGACGAGGCAAGAGAGAAAATTGATATGCCAACAAGATCAGATGGCAAGGGCGGAACACCCTTAGAGCTTTCTGCAAGGCAGGGAATAGACGCAAGGGCAAACGCCTCTCAGAACAGGCAGAGAGACTCTGAAAGAACAAACAACAACTCTGACAGCGTAGCGACCACTACGGGAAGAAATGCTCAGGGTGAAGGCAGAAAGGTGTAATTGTAACAGTTTTATAAAATGCTGTTATAATATAAACAATATGAATAAATGTGATACTGATGTTTGTCTGAGCACCCCCCAAGGTGATCCTGCTCGCACAATCTCACTAAGCTCACATGCAAATTCAGGAAAAGATGTGTTGTTCTATGTCTAGAATAAACAAGGCAAGCTTTGACCTTGACAATAAAGATCTAAAGATGTCGATGCCGTTTTCAAAGATAGACATAGAAAAGAGAACGGTATCCGGCTGGGCCACGACAGACTCTGTAGATCATCAAGACGATATAGTAACAGCAGAGGCGTCTATCCTGGCATTTACTAACTTTAGGAATAATATTAGAGAGATGCACGATGAAAAAAAAGCGGTGGGAAAACTTATTTCTTTTAAACAGGATACCTTCTACGACCCAGAGACAAACAAGTCGTATAGTGGAATCTTTGTTTCCACATACGTTAGCAAGGGTGCTCAGGACACATGGGAGAAGGTCTTGGACGGAACTCTTACAGGTTTTTCAATCGGTGGCAGTGTAAAGGATTACGAGGATACTTATGATGAGGGCATGGGTAAGTCAATCAGAATAATTAAAGAGTATGATCTTTTTGAGCTTTCTCTTGTGGACAATCCTGCTAATCAGTATGCTAACGTCATTAGCATTGAAAAAGGTCATGCTGGAGGGTACCTTTCTAAGGCTCTCATCGAGAACGTGTTTTGGTGTAATAGTGACAACGTAGTTCAATTAAGTTCTGACAGCTTGTCAAGTTGCCCTAGATGCGATAAGGGCATGAGCAATATTGGTTTCGTTGAGACCAATGATGCACAAAAGACAGAAGTAGTAAAGTCTATTCTTTCTACTGTCAAAAATGATGCAAAGGAGGTAAGCAAAATGAATAACGATACAGTTGAAACAGAGCCTACAGAAGAACCAGCGGAAGCTGTTGTAGAAAAAGCTGTTGACTCGGAAGTAGAAAAATCTGAAGACTCCGAAGTTGAAAAAGCTTCCGTCGAAAAAGACGAAGCAGAAGATGAAGTGGTCGAAGAAAAGTCTATGCGCGAAGAAAAAGACATGGACGAAAAAGACCCCATGGAAGAAGAAAAGTCCATGAGTGCTGATGAAAAAGGCAAAGACGATATGTTAGAGCAAACAAAAGCACTGTCTGATCAAATCCACACGACACTCAGCAACATTGCTGACACAATGAAAGTTCTTAATGAGAAGGTAGAAGAGCTCAATAAGACCGTTGTGGGAGTCAAGGAAGATGTCAATACAGTAAAAAATGAGTTTGGAAAGCGTGTAGATGCAGTGGAAAAAGATACTGCTTTCCGTAAGTCTGGCGACCTTGGAGAGGTTGTGCAGGAGCCAATTTTCGAAAAGGCTAAAAGATCGCTATGGGATGGACGTTTCCTCACGAAGTCCGACCTATTTAACTAAAAACAAGAGAAAAAATGGAGGTGAAGTACAATGTCAGAAGAAATCTTAAAGAATCAGCCAAGTGAAGCCGGTGAATACGGAGATCCCAACCCAGGTTTGTTCCAGGGCCAAGGAGCTGTTGCAGCAGGTGGAATCGGCGGAGTAACCGACCCATCCGCTGGCGTGGTAGGAAATATTCCTAACGCCAACTATGGAGTAACAACAGGACCAAACGCTGTCAACCCAACAGGTGTTGCTGGCGGTATGCTGAACCCAGAACAGGCTCGTCGTTTTATCGACTATGTTTGGGATGGTAGTGTTCTTGCTAAGGATGGCCGCAAGGTCACAATGAGAGCAAACACGATGGAGATTGAAAAGGTCAACGTCGGTGAGCGTGTTATTCGCGCTGCGTCTCAAGCACTTGGAGAGTACACAAACGCTGGAGCAACTTTCACAAAAGTTGAACTAACCACAAAGAAGATTCGTCTTGACTGGGAAGTTTCAACAGAGTCGCTGGAAGATAACATCGAAGGTGGCGCACTTGAAGATCATCTCGTTCGCATGATGACGAGTGCTTTTGCAAATGACATCGAAGACTTGGCAATTAACGGTGACGGTGGATCAGACCCATTCCTAGGAATTATGGATGGCTTTGTTAATCAGGTCACTACAGGTGGAGACGCTCATGAGGCAGTTCTTACTGTTTCAGCAAATGCATGGACACCAGAAAAAATGCAACAGATCATCTATGCATTGCCACGCAAGTATCGTGCAGTAAAAAGCAACCTCAAGTTCTACGCTGGTACGGATACCTTCGCGGGTATCGTTGCAAGCAATGGAACTCTTGCTGACGCAATTGCAGCAGCATTTGATCCTAGAGTTGCTGGTACTCCAGAACGCAGAGAGAACTACCTCAGTGGTGCAGGACAGACCATGGGTGGCGCTAACGTAACCCGCGTTCTTGGTATCGACGTCATGGAAGTTCCTTACTACCCTGCGGATTATGTCGACCTGACATTCCCACAGAACCGTGTATGGGGATTCCAAAGAGACATCACAGTCAACCGTGAGTACAAGGCCAAGAAAGACACAATCGAATACACAGTGTTCGTTCGTCTTGGCATCACATGGGAAGAACTGGATGCAGTAGCTTACGCAGACGCGGCAGCCGACGTATCCTGATAGTCAATATAGCTAAGGGGGGCGGGTATCACACTCGCCCCCCTAAGTATATTCTGATATAATTAAACTTGAGAAGGGTGTGAAAATGTCAAACTTTGAAAAAATGACCGTTGCTCAGCTTAAAGAGTATGCCAAGGAAAATGGCGTAGATCTTGACGGAGCAAAAACAAAAACAAGCATCGTTTCCGCGTTGGCGGGGGTAAAGTCAGTTATTAGTGAGTCGGAAGACAGGAGTGTGATTAGCTCAGAGGATGTTTCTCCCAAGGGTGGGTTGAAAAAGTCTCCAATCAAAGTGGATAACCTGGGAGTAATCACAACAGCAACAGCAGATAACTTTAAGGACAAAGTTTTTAGTTCAAAGCCAAAGATAGAGGAAGTAGAAAAGGTTGCAATTCATTCGGAAAAAAACATGAATTGGAACGGTATAGGAAGAGTATCCAAGGGATATAATATTGTTACAAAGGAGGCAGCCGATATGTGGCTTACCCGAAAGGGAGTTCGTGAAGTAGAACCCGAAGAAGTAGCAACACATTACGGCCTATAGATATGGACCTATTAAGACAAACACCATTTAACTTTTCAATAAGCTTTTCAGTACCGTCTGAATCAACAGACCACCTTCTAGAAATATATGGAAGCCAAGGAAACGCAATTGTTTCTGAAGTTCTAACCTCTAGTGCATCTGGAGTGATTACATACGAACTTCCCTTGGGATTTCAAAAGTATGACGATTCGTACCCAGTATATGTCTACACGATAGGCGCAGATGACCTAGCAGATGAAACGGTAGTTATAGATACACTTTACATATACAGGCCCTACATCGACCCAATAACGAGTTCAGAGGGTACAGACTGTGATGCAGCTGAATACGCTCAACTAGAAAAAACAGCAAGGTTCATCATCGATACCCTTGTTGGGGGATTCTACTACGAATCAAAAGCTATCGAGCTGACCGGCCTTGGACTAGACTATCTACCGCTACCCAAAAAAGCAAATAGGGTAAATCATGTTTATCAAAACAACGTGGCTGTATACAATAGATTGGTTCCGTTATCTGGTCAATATACTTATCTTATTAGCCCAGATAAAACATCACTAACAATAGACCTTGTTGGAGAATACAATAAAAAAGAATCTAGAGGTGTACGGTTGCCAATGGCCGCATCTGATTCCTTAATGCTTTCTTCAGAAAACTATGATCAAGCTATATCCCTAACTGGTACTAACAGCGGATCGTTCTTCCCCAAGGGGGCTGACTTCATTGTTTACGGAGAGTGGGGGTGGCCAGTAGTTCCACAAGAAATAAAGGAAGCGACCAGAATTCTTGTTGACGACATTAAGTGTGGAAGGCTTGCCTATGTTAGTAGATATGTAACAGAATATGAAACAGATCAGTTTAGAATAAAGTATGGAGATCTTGCATCAAGAGGATCTGGGAATCTTATTGTTGACAAGATTATACAAAAATACTCTATCCCCATCTACAGGATAGGGGTGCTTTAATTGCTTTGTGATCCAGAAGTATTCTATTCAATGAACCTTGATGTTTATTATTCCTCTCAATCTCAGGATGAATTTGGCGCAGCAATCAAAACCTGGAACCCAAATCAAACACTAATTGGATATGTTCAGCAGGCAGGATCAATGGAAAAAAATTCCCTAAAGACAGAAACCTTTTTTGAGTACAGCAATAATTTGGTGGGAAGAACATATGTTGATCCAAGAACCTCTATGGAGGGAACAAGCTATCCAATAACTAGCATATTGGTAACAAACATACAAGACTCTAAAGCTGGAACAATATTCTACACAGAAAGTGCTGGAAAGAGGTCTGGAAAGCCAACGGTGTACGATGTTATGTCAGTAGACCCCCACATAAATCCATGGAATGAAATAGAGTATTACAAGATTTATCTTGTTCGTTCTGATTTGCAGGAGATAAATCGTGATTAGCGTTAGGTTTGACACCAAGGGGCTTGAGAGGGCTCTAAGGAATTCTGTTTCTTATAGCAATGGATTTATCGATGGCATAGAGATGGAAAGGTTGCGTTTCAATAGGTTTTTGGGCGGGGTAACGGCAGAGGCCCTTGGGGAGTATATAGACCAAAAGGCAAGAATGAACACGGAGTCCCTACATCATGTTTACGAATGGAACAGAATTGGAGAAAAGTCGGCAAGGCTTTTTAGTTTCAATGTAAATGCTGGAAAAAATCTTATATCCTTTTCTGGAAAGTTCTTGCCATCAAGATCTACATCAGATACCTCGTCAGAGCCATTTGCAAATAAGGCAGAAATGATGGAAAACAAGATAGCCATAACAATTGAGCCACAAAACTCAGAGCTCCTTGCTTTTGAAGATGACGGACAGATGTTTTTTACATCAAATTCTATCTATATTGCAAACCCAGGTGGGGATGCTGTCGCAGGAAGCTTTGGAGAAGTTATTAGTGAGTTTTTTAGTCAATACTTTACGTCATCCATTTTAAGACAACTAATGTCTGACCTGGAAACCCCAAGTGAGTTTTCTAAATACTTTTCTCAAGGGGTAAAATCTGGTGGAAGGTCTGTTGGAGTTGCTGCTGGAAGAAAATACTTCAGGGTTAAAGGGGCTGAATCTTTATGAGTTTGTCTATTTTTTCCTTTGCCCCAGTTGTTGTGAATAGTTACCTCTGGAGCGTAATGAAGTTGGTGGAGCCATCTCTTTCTAGTTCATCAAACTATGGATCAACTATTCCCTTTCTCCCGCTAGGAGACGCGGCAGCGGGAACCCTGGGGTGGGAAGACAAAACTTATGTTATATATGACAGAATGTTTAAAGCAATGAAAGACCCATCCTATTGGGTGAAGTGTGAAGAGGTTAAGTATCAGTTAAAGGCAAAAGAGCAAGATACTTTTATCTGGGGATCTGCAATACAGCAAATCCTTGACAGACACGATGATGCGGCAAAGGATGTAAATGATTGGATAAGGAGTAATGGTGGAGATAACGCTTATCCTATATTCTTCCATAGTATAAGGGTGTTTCAGCTAGCAAGATACCTAGCAACCGATTCAGCAAACACAAGAGACTTGAGTTCAAGGTCTTTTTATGTAACGGAGTTTGCAGTCGATATGAAATACCACTACACGAAATCCCTAGAGGATTACCTATAAAACGGTGATATAATGTAAAAGAGGGAACGTCACCATAAATAAAAAATATGGAGAAAGAGGTAAAAGATATGGCATATACACGCGGAGATTCAAAAAACATTATTGTCGGCGCAGCAGCAATGTTCGTTTCGACTAGTGCAGATTTTGATCCAGCAACAGTAGTCTTTCCAGACTTTGTTGAGGATGAGAAATATATTGACACGCTAACAGACTCGGTAGATGGTCAAGCTTTGGTACGGAACATTGGTTACACGACTAATGGTCTCGAACTTCAGTTTCAGCCAGATTTTGGGGAGGTTCAAGTAGATCAGCTTCTTGACGTTGCAAAATTGTATAAGCAAGGGATGCAAGTTAATCTTAATACTGCTTTTGCAGAGGCTACGCTTGAGAACCTTTTGGTTGCTATCGCAGCACCATCAGCTGATTATAGTGCAAGCACAACACTTGACAATCCAGTTGATAGTGGATCTGCATCAACAGCATCCGTGCTTGAAATGACTTCAGGAGCTATTGGCGAGTGTCCAGTAGAAAGAGGTCTTGTTGCAGTTGGACCAGGCACAGGAGACTGTGACCCAGGAGCATACGTTGAGCGCATTTATGTTGCTTACCGTGCTCTGTCTATTGACAGTGTAACTGTATCAGCAAAAAGAGATGAAGCTTCTCTGTTTGAAGTTTCATTCCGTTTGCTTCCGGCAAACAGCGGTTCTTATGGAAAAATTGTTGATAGAACAATTAACTCTACGACCTGATAAAACATAATAATAACTGAATAGTCAGCAGCCCCCAGTGCGTTTTGCACGGGGGCTGTTGTCATTTTCCACCGTTATTTTCCTGGGGTAGCTATGATATACTTTACCTATTAAATACCAGAAAGGGTAAAAA
>Ga0105054_10006321_pt1 | contig 16576 bp, 16 predicted proteins | sample BON02_FD_78091 | JGI IMG/M metagenome (GOLD analysis project Ga0105054, IMG submission 78091) | Freshwater microbial communities from Lake Bonney liftoff mats and glacier meltwater in Antarctica - BON-02 (megahit assembly) | ecosystem: Environmental > Aquatic > Freshwater > Ice > Glacier...
CCCGTCATCCCCATGATGTTGGCCTTCGCCTGGCCGCTGATCCGGCCATCTGTGACCGGTCCCCTGGTGCTGACTCTGCTCGGCCTGATCCTCGACGTCCTGACCTATGGCCCGCTGGGCCTGTGGGCGCTGGCGTTGCTGGCCATCTATGCGGTGGTTCTGGCCTCGCGCAGCTTCCTTATCGGTCAGGATACGGCCGTCCTGTTCGCCTGGTATGCCGCCTGCTGTTCCCTGGCCTTCCTGATGGCTTGGCTGATTGTCACCCTGATTGCCCGGAATCCGCCCAGTATCCTGTCTCTCATTGCCCAGATCGTGCCGACCCTGCTGCTGTTCCCGTTCGCCGATCACATGATTGAGCGGTTCGAGGACGGTGACGTGAGGTTCCGGTGATTCATCTTCGCCAAGACTACGAAGGGCGGGTCGTGATGCACCCGTCTCAGGGAGCAGGGACCTGGTCCTGCGAAGCGCCCGAAGGGAGCGGAGGAGGATGAGCTCTGAACCCTCCATTTTCTTCTCGGACGTCAACGAGCGGCAGGGCTCCTTCCTGCGCCGTACCTTCGTCATCGGTGGCCTGACCGCGCTCGGCGGTCTGGCCCTGACGGGGCGTCTGGCCCAGCTGCAGATCATTCAGGCTGGCCAGTACGCCACCATGGCGTCGAACAACCAGTTCAACTTCCGCCTTGTGCCGCCGCCGCGTGGCCGCATCCTCGACCGGGACGGCGCTGTCATTGCCGGCAACCGCCCGAGCTTCCGCGTTCTGGTTGTGCGCGACGAGACCAAGGACCTGGACCAGACCCTCGATCTTTTGGGCCGTCTGCTTCCCGACACCATGGACCGGCGCCGGTCGATCATCCGCGATGTTAACGTCGCCCCGCGTTTCAGCCCCATCCCGGTCAAAAGTGACCTGTCCTGGGAGGAGTTCGCCCGGGTCAATCTGTACGCCAACGAGTTGCCCGGCGTCATGGCCGACATGAACGAGGCCCGCTACTATCCCTTCGGTGGAGCCTTCGCCCACGTCATCGGCTATGTCGCCAAGCCCAATGACCGCGATATCCGGTCGATCCGGGACCGGGGCGAGAAGGTCCCGGATATTCTCTACAATCCCGGCTTCCGCATCGGTCGCCAGGGCGTGGAGAAATCATTCGACCTCGACCTGCGTGGCGAGGCCGGCGGCAACCGGGTCGAGGTCGATGCGCGGGGCAGGGTGGTAGCCGAGGACATCGGCGGCTCGCGCCCGGCCGTCCCCGGCAAGGACGTGGTCCTGACCCTCGACGCCGATGTCCAGAACCGCGCACTTGAGGTCTTCGGCGAGGAATCCGGCGGCTGCGTGGTCATGGACATTCGCAACGGCGACATCCTGTGCATGGTCTCGGCCCCGTCGTTCGACCCGAATCTGTTCGTCGGCGGCGTACCCTCGCGCATTTACGATGCCCTGCGTGACTATGAGCGCAAGCCGTTGCTGGACAAGGCTATTTACGGCAGCTTTCCGCCCGGCTCGACCTTCAAAATGACCACGGCGCTCGCCTTTCTGGATGCCGGTATCAATCCGGCCGAGAGGGTCGTCTGCACCGGCGGCTATCGCTACGGCAGTCGCGTCTTCCGTTGCTGGAAGAAGAGCGGCCACGGCTCAATGAATATGCATGAGGCCATCAAGAACTCATGTGACACCTATTTCTACCATCTATGCAATCGGGCCGGTGTCGACCGGATCGCACGGGTCGCAGAGGACTTGGGCTTCAACCAAACCTATGAGATCGGGATCGCTGGTCAGAGCCGCGGCACCATGCCGAGCAGGGCCTGGAAGGCCGACTATGCGCGCCGCACCGGAAATTCCAATCCCGACGCCAGAACATGGTTTCCCGGCGAGACCCTGTCCGTGGCCATCGGTCAGGGTGCCGTGTCGGCAACGGCCCTGCAGTTGGCGGTTATGACCGCTCGCCTCGCCAACGGACGAAAGGCGATCATGCCCCGTCTGGTCCAGTCCGTGGGGGGCGTGCAGCGACCGTCGGGTGCGGCTGTTCCGGACCTGCCTTTCAGCCAGGAACACCTTGATATCGTTCGGGACGGAATGGCGGCGGTGGCGAATGATGTGAGAGGCACAGCCTATCGCGCCTCACAACTCGGCCTCGGCGATATCCAGATGGCCGGCAAGACCGGTACGGCCCAGTCGCGCGACTATCGCGTGGGCGAGTTCCGGGGCCCGCGCAACGCCGTATGGAGCCGCCGTGACCACGCCCTGTTCGTCGCCTTTGCCCCGCATGATGCGCCGCGCTACGCCATCGCCCTGATCATCCAGCACGCCCCCGCCGGCGGCTCGGCCGACGCCGCCCCCCGGGCGCGCGAGATCATGAAGACCGTCCTGCTCAACGATCCTGACATGCGGGCCCGTATCGAGCGACCGCTGCCGCCTGCTGCCATCGTGCCCGACGGTACTGACGAGGGTGAACTGGGAGCCGGGCCGGGGGGCGAGGTCACCGGTATCGAGGCGGCTGAGGTGGCCCCGCAGGCTCCCGTACGCCGCCGCGCGCCCACCGCCACAACGGGCCCACGTCCCTATCTGTCGGAGCCGCCGCAATGACCGCCTCGGCCCTGACCCGTCCCGGAGAGCGCGACCGTCTCTCGACCAAGATATCCGAACTGGACTGGCGTCTTGTCGGCCTGCTCTGCCTGGTCGCCTTCGTCGGCACGGCCATGCTCTATTCGATCGCGGGTGGCCAGTGGCAACCCTGGGCGGGCAAACAGGCGATCCGTTTCGGCATCCTGCTGGTGGTGATGCTGGGTCTGGCCGTGCTGCACCCGAAATGGTGGTTCCGTGCCGCCTATCCGATGTACGGCCTGCTCCTTGTGCTGGTTCTGATGATCGAGTTCACCCCGTTGGGCTATGTGGCGGGTGGGGCCAGAAACTGGCTGAACCTTGGGTTTATCCGTATTCAGCCCGCCGAGTTCATGAAACTGGGCCTCGTTCTGGCGCTGGCGCGTTGGTACCACAGCCATACGGCCCAGGAGGCTCGCTGGTCTTGGAAACTGCTGATCCCGGTGGCCATGATCGGGGTCCCCTTCCTGCTGGTTGCCAAACAACCCGACCTAGGATCGGCCATGATCATCGGCCTGACCGGGGCCATGATCATGTTCGTCGCCGGCCTCAGTTGGCGCGTCATCGCCGCGGGCGGCCTGGCCGCCTTGGCCACCATCCCGCCCTTCGTCATGTTCGGCATGCACGACTATCAGCGGAACCGGGTCCTCACCTTTCTGAGCCCTGAGTCCGATCCGTCCGGCACGGGCTACAACATCATCCAGTCCAAGATCGCGCTCGGTTCGGGTGGGGTGCTGGGCAGGGGTTACGGTCTGGGCAGCCAGAGCCAGCTGGAGTTTCTGCCCGAACGGCACACGGACTTCATCTTTTCGACGCTGGCAGAAGAGTTCGGCTTCGTCGGTTCTTTCGCCGTCCTGGCCTGTTACCTCGCCATCATCGTGATCGCCCTGCGCATCGCCTCCTTGGCCCACAGCCATTTCGGTCGTATCGCCGCGGCGGGGATGGTCTCCTTCTTCGCCCTGTTCGTGCTCATCAACGGCGCCATGGTCATGGGCCTGGCGCCGGTCGTCGGGGTGCCGATGCCGCTGCTGTCCTATGGCGGGTCGTCGATGATGACCGTGATGTTCGGCTTCGGCCTGATCCTGTCGACGCGCGTGCATCGCTACGCCGAACTGCCAAGGGGCCAGGGGCTGTTTTAGCCCGCTTCGTCTGTCCCCCTCCCCCTCAAGGGAAGGGGGCGCTACGGTGATCACATGACCGACAAGCCCGGACCGACTACGGCTGCCCCGCCAGTCTTTGTTCCCGACTTGGACGACAAACCCTGTCCGAAGCTCCTTCTGCCCTCGGCCACTCCGGCGCAGGCGGCGTCCCTGATGGACGGGGTGCGTATGCGCGAAAACCCCGCCGAATGGGCCTTCGTGCGCCTGTCCAAACTGATCGAGGATTTCGAGAAGGGGCTCGACAAGGATGATGAGGTCGGTGCCCGTATCGTCGGCCTTCCCGGTGACGGGACCATGTCGATCGACGACGTCGGCTTCTGGGGTCCCGATTTCATTCTCTTTGTTGGCAAGAATTCGGACGGCAAGCCGGTGCGCCTGATCCAGCACTATGGCCAGATCAACGTCGTGCTCGACGCGCGCAAGAAGCCCGTGGAACGCGAAGCCCGCCGGATCGGCTTCCAGCTCTCGGAACTGGTTCAGAAGACCAATCCGAAATAGCCTTCCTTCTCCCCGTCATGGTGAGGGAGGATCGCATGCGATCCGGGTGGGAAACGCCTTTCCCTTACCGACTACGCTCAGTTTCACACGCCCCACCCTGACAGGCTGGACAGGCTCATCCAGCCGCGCGTCGCAGGACGGCTTCGTTCCAGGCGTTGAGGCTTTTGCCAGACAGTTCCAAGGCTCGTGCGGCGGCGGCTTGGACGTCGGGTGCGACCCGGAGCATCAAATGGCCCGAATAGGCCTTCGGGGGTTGCTTGCCGCTGGCGTCGCAGGTTTCGATATAGCCGTTCACTGCCTCATGAAAGGCGGTCTCAGATCGTCGACCGCATGGGTGTCTCGTCCCTTATCCGGCCCTCCGGGGCAGCCGTCAGCAGCCGCCCTCCACCCTCAAGGGGAGAGGGGCGCTGCTCAGTTTCCTCGTCGGATCAGTTCATCGGCCAGGGCGGCGGTCAGGTAGCCGTCGGCGAGGCGGTTGTTGGCGATCTGCCAGCGGCGCAGGGCGGTGCGGGTGTTGGTGCCGATGACGCCGTCGATGCCCTGGGTGTCGAAACCGAGCGCGGTCAGGGCGCGCTGGGTGCCGATACGCTGGTCGCGTGAAATGGGGGCGTCGTCTGGCCAGGTGGCGACTAGACCCGGTCTCCCGGCGATGCCGTCGGCGGTCAGGCCGATGGCCAGGGCATAGCTGACCGAGTTATTGTAGCGCCGGATCACATAGTGGTTGGGCAGGGCCAGGAAGGCCGGGCCGCGCGCGCCTTGGGGCAGGAGAACGACGCCATCCTCGAGGGCCTCGGCGGCGTTGGGGGCACCGCCCCGGGCGAGGGCGACGCCGCGCCGGGACCAGTCGCGCCAGGTGTGACGGGCGCCCTCGGCCTCGGAATAGTCGAAGCCGGCCGGCAGGGTGACCTCATAGCCCCAGGTCTGACCGGGTTTCCAGCCGGCGCGGGCCAGCAGATTGGCAGCTGAGGCCAGGGCGTCGGCGTCAGAGCCCCAGATATCGACCTTGCCGTCGCCGGTCTGGTCGACGCCGAGGCGCAGATAGGCGTCGGGCATGAACTGGGTCTGGCCCATGGCCCCGGCCCAGCTGCCCTTCAGACCGGCGCGATCGCGGCGGCCGTCGATGACGATGTCGAGGGCGTTCTTGAGCTCGCCCTCGGCCCAGTCGCGGCGACGACCTTCATAGGCCAGGGTGGCGAGGGAGCGGATCACGTCATAGTCGCCCTGGATGGCCCCGAAGGCGCTCTCATTGCCCCAGATGGAGACGAGGATTTCGGTCGGCACGCCGAAACGCTGGGTCACCTCCCACGGCACGCGGTCGGTGCGGGCGCGACCCTGGGCGATCCGGGTGGCCGAGGCGGCCGACTGGACATAGGCCCCGGCGGGGCGGCTGAACTCGGGCTGGTTACGGTCGAGCCGGATGACGGACGGGTCAGGGGTCAGGCCCGCCAACTCGCGTTCGTACCGGTCCCGGCGCGCGCCGCCGAGGCGGGACAGGAAGCCCTGTTTCCAGCCGTCGAACCCGGCCTGGTCGACGACAACGGGCGCGAGCGTGGCCGGCACGACGGTGGCCGGCACCGGCGAGCTCGACGACAAGGCCGGTGATGGACCGGTCCGTACGACGGTCGTCGCAGGCGGGGCCTCCGGCAACAGGGGCGCGCAGGCGGCGACGGAGGCGATGAGGAGAAGGCGAAGGCTGATACTCATGTCGATAGCTGTAGAGTCCCCTGAGGCTGCCCCGTCATAACATGTGCGCGAGGGCATCAAAGCGTGTTGCAATACCGGGGCCAAAGCGAGGCGTCAGATTCAGGCGACGGCATCATATGCCGTGCAGGTCGCGTGACGGGATGCGGTGGGGTGAGGCAATTCCCTGTTATGCGTCGTTAACCCTCAATTTTGTGAAATGTTTTCCGGGTCGGGGAGCAGTCTGACATCAGCTCTGAGACCCGATACGGCCTGGTGGCGGAGGGGCGACGCAACGGGGGTGTAACCCCGGGGACCCTCCGTTCAACTCGGAGGCCAGGCCTCCATCCTTGTTTAGGTGCGCTAACGCGAGCGACGCGGTCGCTCGCTGCTTGCTCGCGGTTTGCAGACCTTGCAGGTGACGGGTCTTGAGCCGAAACGGACGCTACGGAGTCGGGGTTCGGACCTTCGCCATCCAGCGCGACAAGACCGCAACAAGGGCCAACGCTACGCCGAAATACGCCGCATAAAGCCACGGCTGTTGGACTTGGTAGAGCTGAAAAAGGATGTTGGCGGACTCTCGATAGCCCGCGAAAGCAGAAATATCTCCTGCGCTACCAGCCTCGATTGCCTGTTCTAATAGGTCGTCGGTGCGGGCAGCGGTAACCCGACCCCAGACGACCAAAGCCAGCGACCCGATAAGGGTGACGGCCAAGGCGATATTGATCGCCAAAGCCTTGAGGTTATCCGGTCGGTGCAGGGCCATGATGGCGCAGTGTTGCACGTGCAGGTCGCGTCTTCAACGCGGGCTGAGACCCGTATTCAGGCCCTCTGGCATCGTAGAATGACGGCTTACCACCGAGGCCGCGTTCTCAAACGGCCTCCACCTTGAGCGGACTCGAAGCCATCGACCCGTCGCGGACCTCCGGCAGGACCCGGTTGACGATTCCCAGAAGCCTCTCTATACGCACCGCTCCGCCGCGAGGTTTGACTTCGCGGCTCTTTCATTTTGTTTTGCCCCAGGACGACGACCATGAAGGTCCGCAGCTCGCTCAAGTCGCTCAAGACCCGCCACCGCGACTGCAAGGTCGTGCGCCGCAAGGGTGTCGTGTATGTGATCAACAAGACCGACCCGCGCTTCAAGGCGAAGCAGGGCTGAGTTAGCGCGCTAACGCGGCGTTCCTGCCTTCGCGGGAATGACGTGCGGTCGCCCGCTGGTTAAGCGCAGCTATCCACAGGTCGCGGGCTTTGTCCGCGGCCTTTTTCGTGCCCGGCGTTGAGCCAGCCGCAGCGACGTGGTTAGCGTCCGGGTTACCATTTTGAGCTGCCCCAACGGCCTTCGGCCTGATTGAGGGCCTGTTCCCGGAGTTTTCCCATGCCCGATGACGCTTCCTTCGATTCCTCGCCCGACGTCCTGACCTCGGCCGCCCAGGGCCGGCTGCGCACCGTGATCGAACGGCTGGAGCGGCTGGAAGAGGACAAGGCGGCTGTCATGGCCGATATGAAGGAGGTCTTCCTCGAGGCCAAGGGCGAGGGCTATGACGTGAAAATCCTGCGCAAGGTCATCCGCATCCGCAAGCAGGACAAGGCAAAGCGGCAGGTGGAGGATGCGATCCTCGACCTTTATCTGTCGGCGCTCGGCGAGATCTGAGGCTTCGCAGGGGCGAGGTTCGAGAGGCGAGGGATTAGGGATTGAGCCGATCTGCGTTGCGGTGGATGCTTTCCTCGACCCTCACCTCTCGCCCTTCGACCCCATGCAACGCAAACCGCCCGCCAACCCCTTTGAAGCCCAGCGCAAGGCGGCGCAGCGTGCCGCCCTCAATGCTCTGAAACGCGCCCGCCGCTCGGCAGAGAAGGCGGGCGTTTCTCTGTCTGAATGGGAGGGCGAGTTCACCGACTCGGTATCGGAGCGTGTGAAGACCCACGGTCGGGCCTTCGGCGATCCCGAGAAGGGCGCACCGGGGCAGGCCTTGTCCGCCCTGCAAGGCCGTAAGCTGAAGGAGATCGCCGCCAAGGCGAAGGGGGAGGTGCCGAAGCGGCGGTGGGGACGGAAAGAGAGAGACTAGGGAGGCAGTAGGGACGGAAGACAGCGACACACCTTGTTGCGCGTCCCTAAATCCCTAATCCCTGTTCCTTCTCTCCTAGAGCAGGATCTTGCGGAAGGTCAGGCTGACGACACGGCCCTGGGGATCGAGGAAGTCCGGCTGGTAGTTGAGCGGGGTGGCGCCGGTACTGGGGGTAACGACGGTTCGGCTGTCGAACAGGTTCTGGACGCCAAAATTGACCCGACTGCCCTGGAGCCAGGGGAATTTTGCCACCCAGGAGGCCTGGGAACTGAGGTCAATAAAGACGTTCAGATTGACCGTGGTCTGGCTCGAGAAATTCAGGTCCGGGCCAATGCCGCCATCGACCCGGGTGCCCTTGCTCCAGTTGGCCCTCAAGAACGCCCCCATGCCGTTGCGGAACACGCCGCCCTGAGCCTGGATCTCGTTACGGGACGAACCGCCACGCGAACCGGTGGCGGCCCCGTCCAGCAGATCAAGGATCGGCAGGCCGCCGGCGATCAGGATCTCGTCCTGCAGACGGAGGGTGTGGAAGATCGAGATGTTGAAACGACCCTGACCGGGCTGCATGCTGCCGCGGCCACCGCCGCCGAACATGACGCTCATCGGCGGGCCACCACGACCACCGCGCCCGCCCGCAGCGGCACCGCCGGCGGGCGCGCCAGCGGCAGGAGCCGCTGCCGGTGTCGCCGAGCCGAACGCACGAGAATAGTTGAAGCCGGTGCGGATGTCCTGACGCTCGAATCGTTCAAAATTCAGCGGCCGGGCGTCGTAGGAGATCAGATTGCCACCGAGGCCGCGGGTGAAGCGGCCCGGCAGGGCGGCCTCAAGATCCGGCGTCAGGGTCGGGAAGGTGGCGATGGCGTCTTCGGTCAGGCTGCGGGTCCAGGTGGAGCTGACCCGGAAGTCGGTCTCGGTCCAGGGCTTGAGGTTGAAGCCCGCCTTCCAGACCTGGCGATTGTCGGCGTTCAGGCCCGGGTTGCCGCCGTCGGTGCGGGTGACCAGCACCGTCTCGCCGGCGGGGCCGGCTCTGAAGTCGAACACCGGGACGTTGAAGGTGGAGATGGTCGGGTCGTTGAGCTGTGAAATAGAGGGTGCGCCCTGCTCGTCGGTGTAGCTGAGCTGGAACGACACGGGTTCAACCGGCGACCAGTTGACGCCCAGGCCGAGTGTGGACAGGCCACCGAAGTCCGAAAGATCCTCATAGCCGATGTTGAAATTGGCCGACAGATCGCCGAGCGCGGGCAGGATATCCGTGCGGCGGCTGGCGATAGGAAGGCTGAAACTGGCCTGGGCGTTGAATCGGTCGCGCGACTGGGAGCGGTCGGTGGTCAGGCCAGAACGAACGCTGGTCGAATCCAGAGAGCGGGTGTCCGCCCCGAATTTGAAGGAGGTGGAGATGCCGCCGGCGGGCAGCTGGAAGATGTCGCCGTTAAGCACCAGTTCGGTCGCCAGCACCTGGGACACGGAGTTGGCGGTGTCGTCGGCCAGACGGGTGAAGTCCGTGAGTGACAGGACACCGAAGGGATTGGCCCCGAGGTCATTGGCGGTCAGCCGGGTCTGGAAGGGTGCGACGGAAAAACCGCGCCCGGTCAAGGTGTCAGATTCGACGCGATCATAGTTGCCGGTCAGGGTCCAGCGCCAGCTCTCGCCGAGAAAGCCGTCGAGGACGAGGCCGAGACCGCCGGTCAGGCTGTCGTTATCGCGGCCGAGGGGGAGGGCATCCAAAACGCGACTGACCCTCTCGTTCGTCGGTGAAGTCGAGAAGGGATTGCCGGTCGGCAGCGTCAGGTCCACGCCCGGAAGGCCGTTGAAGCTGCGGCTGGAGCGATCCTCGAGGCTTGCGCTGAGGGTCGCCTGGGTGGTGTTGTTGATGTCGCGCTTGAAGGTGCCGCGCACGGTGGAACGCTCGCTCGCACCGAGCAGCGTTCGATAGGCACCGAGGTCGTCGAAGGGTGTCGCGCCGGTGCCGCGGTCGATATCACGCTCGGATTCGAACAGGGGGCTGGAGCGCTCGTATTCGAGGTCCATCGACCAGCGGGTCGGACCCGAGATATTCAGGACATTGCCCTCGACCTCGGTGGTGGTGCGGCCCCCCTGGACCGGCATACGGCCTGTGAGTTCGCCGGTCGTCGAGCGGAAGTCGCTCTTGAGCACGAAATTCACCACCCGTTGGTCAGCGCGGTAGCCATATTCGAGCGCGACCTCCTCGGGCAGGATGTCGACCCGGTCAATCGCCTCGGGTGGAACACCCTGAATCTCGCGGAAACCGGAGATGCGGCGGCCGTTGACGAGAAACACGGGCGGGCCATCAGCGCGGCCGCGCGAGCTGCGGGTCAGGGGTTCCAGATAGGTCAGCAGCTCGGCGATGTTCGAGGCACCATAGGCCCGGATCTGTTCCGCGGTCAGGGTGATGTCGGGCGGAATGTCAGAATTCACGCTGCCGCGCAGGCGCTGGCCGGTGGTGGTGACGGTCTCGAGTTCAAAGGCTTCCGGTTCAGACCTGGCCGGCGTCGGTGCCGGCTCTGTAGTCGGAGCGGGGGGCACCGGTTGCTGTGTCTGCTGGGGCGGAGGCACCGGCGCAGTCTGGATCATGCCGGCCATGAGGCCGGACAGGGCAGTGGTGACGAGCAGCATGCGGATAGACCCCGGGGAGAAACTGGCCCTGTAACGTACCGGCCTGAACTTTCCGTCGCATTTGAGCGAGGAATCATTGGCCTGGGTACGATACGGACTTTCGACGCTAATCGAACCTTCGGCGATCCGTGACCAATGAACTTTTGGTCACAATTGGTCGCCCGGCAGGCCGTGGGGTTGTAATCGTCAGCTCACGCGGGCGTGTCTGTCACCTTGGGCATGCGGGCGGCGGCGAAATGCCTCACCCGACTTCCTTGAGACTGTCCTCCAGCCCTTGTTCCCGTACCTTGCGATAGAGGGTGGAGCGGCCGATGCCGAGGCGGCGGGCAATCTCGGACATATGGCCGGCATAGACCTCGATGGCGTGCTGGATCAGGTCGCGCTCGATCTCATCGAGGGTGCGCAGATGACCGCGCTCGTCGAGGATGCGGATGGGGGTGTCGGGAAGCGGCGGCAGGTCGATGCCCGAGCCCTCGGGAAATGCCTCCTCCGTCTCGCGGCTGTCGCCGCAATCCACCTCCCCCGAGGGGGGGAAGAATGAGGCGGCGATCCCAGAGATGGCGGGGAAGTCGAACGGTTGCAGGAAGGGAGCGTCGGCGAGGACGATGGCGCGATAGACGGCGTTTTCGAGCTGGCGGACGTTGCCGGGCCAGTCGAAGGCGCAAAGCAGGGCCAGGGTCTCGTTCGAGCAGCCGGCGACGCGCTTGCCCTCCTCGACATTGAAGCGGGCCACGAAATGATCGACCAGGGCCGGGATGTCCTCGCGGCGCTCGCGCAGCGACGGGGCCTCGATCGGGAAAACGTTGAGGCGATAGAACAGGTCCTCGCGGAAGGCCCCTTCGCGCACCTGCCGGGCTGGATCGCGATTGGTGGCCGAGACGATGCGGACATCGACCTTGACCGACCGTTTGGCGCCGACGGGGTCGACCTCGCCCTCCTGAAGCGCGCGCAGCAGCTTGACCTGCATGTCCAGCGGCAGTTCGCCGATCTCGTCGAGGAACAGGGTGCCGCCGTTGGCCTCCTGGAATTTGCCGAGGTGTTTGTCGTGGGCACCGGTGAAGGCCCCCTTCTCGTGGCCGAACAGGATCGACTCGATCAGGTTGGACGGCAGGGCACCGCAGTTGACCGCGACGAAGGGCTTGCCGGAACGGTCGGATGCGCCGTGCAGGGCCCGGGCGATGACTTCCTTGCCGACGCCGCTTTCGCCGGTGATCAGCACCGGGATGGAGGATTTGGCCGCGCGGGTCCCCAGCGAACGGACCATCCGCATCGGCGCGCTCTGGCCGACCAGATCATCGAAGGAGGTACGGCCGGTGACATGTTTCTTGAGGCGTCCGACCTCGGCAGTGAGCCGGGTCAGTTGCAGGGCGTTCGATACGCCGACCAGCAGGCGCTCGGCGGAGACCGGCTTGACGAAGAAATCCTGGGCCCCGGCCTGCATGGCCTTGACCACGGCGTCGACGCCGGCGCTGGCGGTCAGAACGATGACCGGGGTCACGACTCCGGCGGTGCGGATCTCGGCCAAGGCCTCCATGCCGCTCATGCCCGGCATGACCATGTCCAGCAGGACGACGTCAGCGCCGCCGCCCTTCGTCAGGCGGTCGATGGCCTCGCCGCCGGATTCGGCGTGGACGACGGCATAGCCTTCCCGCTCCAGCACGGCCTGGGCGAGGCGGCGCTGGGTCGGATCGTCGTCAACCACGAGAACGGTCTTGGACATGGGGCGGCCCTTCATCATCACGTTGTGGCCGTTCCTCGTTGAGACGGGACTGGCTCATTCCGGGACGTTTTTACGCCCCACAAGGTAAAGATCGGGTTTTGCGGGGTGGTGAGCGCAGGGTTAACGCGTGGCGCGGCCGGCCATAAACCCATTGAGGCGCGGTCTAGTAATCTGGTTCAGAAAAGACAAAGGGCCGGTTTCCAGGCCCTCATTCACGGAACGGCAGGCTTGTCATCACCTCATGCCGCATGCGCTGCCTCGAAAAGCAGTCTCTCAAGTCCCCGAGGTTGGGAATTTAAATATGGATTAGGTCAAGTGCATTTGCAACGGCGCGACGTATGGCCTCGAAATCGGCAGCGGGAAGGGTTGGTACGGCATAGTGGTCCCGGCCAATCTTGTAGCGGTCGAGACGACCAAGTGAAACCGTGGTCACCATATCGCACTTGGCCCAGCAGCTGATTGCTTCCCGACCCGGCAAGGGATTTCGCGTCAGGGCGTGGTAGCGGTGCTCCAGCGCATCCGGCGATGTCTTCGAAAGCGGTGCCACGGTGACAAGCTTCCGGTTCTTTCGGTTACGGGCGATGACGACAACTGGCCTTACCTTGACCATCTCCGGGACCACAAACCCGCGATAGTCGCACATGACGATATTGTCCGGACGCGGTTGATGGAGCATGGCCATGCAGCGTTGTAGAGCGATCGCAATCCTGACGGCAATTAGTCTACCGCAAAGCTCTTGTGGGCCTGCATCATCGCCGCGATCAGGGCCTTCTCGCCGTCGGTCAGCGAGGGGTTCCAGATGTCGAAGATCAGGATGACCCGCATCTGGTCTGCGTTGTTCCAGGCTTCATGCTCGATGGTGTCGTCGAAGACCCAGGCCTGACCCAACTTCCAGTCGCGGACGGTATTGCCGACGCGGAAGCGGGCCCGGCAGGATCAGCGGCAGATGGGTCAGCAGGCGGACATTGGACGAGCCGGTGTGGGCCGGGATGTTGGTGTGGGGTTCCAGCGCCGAGAAGACGGCGGTGGGCGCGAACCCTTCCTGTCGGCACATCGGCAGGGATTCGAGCAGGGCGGCCGTCTGAGGGCAGCGTTCGCAGACCGCGTCCTGCCTGGCACCGTCCCGCCAGAGCCAGAGCGAGGTCCATTTGCGCGAGTGGTTGAGCTCGCCCCACTGATTGACCGGCGCGCCCTTGGGGTAGGCGACATAGGGGGCGAACTGATCGAATGAGTCCGCCAGCAGGGCCTCAATCTTGAGTCCGCCAGCAGGGCCTCAATCTCGGCCACGATAACCGGGGTCGCCGCCTCCAGTGTCTCCAGCCAGGGAAACAGGACGCGGTCATAGAAGGGGATGGCGGGCAGGTGGGGGTAGTGGAGCAGCAGCGGCTCCTGCTGCGGTGCCGTCTTGATGCCGGCGAAGATGTCGAGCCCTTCGTCGAAGCGGTCGAGAGTCGCGGCCTCGACCGAACCGCGCAGGGTGGCGACGTTGGCGCGCATATGGTCCCGGAGAGCCTCGGCGTGGCGGCGGACGACGCCGTCGGCATGGTCCATCTGGGCATGGAGTGCGGGCGGGCACCGCTCGCGCGGCGGGGCGATCTTGAGGGCGTTGCGATAGACGTCGGCGGCGGCCCGGGCCTGGCCGATCTGTTCCAGCATCGCCGCCTTGCCGAGCAGGGCGGCGAAATCATAGGGCTGCATCGCCAGGGCGTCGTCCAGCGCCGTCAGGGCACCGTGGAAATCGCCCATCATCCGCAGGGCCAGGGCGCGGTTCAGCGCGCCGCCGTGGGTAGGGCCCAAGGCGTCGGCCTGATCGATCAGCCGGATGGCGGACTGCGGATCACGCTGCGACAGAGCCTCGCTGGCGCGGTGCAGCAGGTCGTCCTGTGGTCCGTCCTGGTTCACGTCGGGTCCCCCGAGCTCATTTTATTACATGATGGTGATGAACGCCAACGCAGCGCCGTCAAGAGCGTTTGGCCCGGACAGGGATTTTCCTTCCCATGCGGTCCTAGGAGCAGCGCGAACGCTTGAGTTCGCCCAATATCCGTGTATAGAACGCGGCTTCTCCGTCGCAGCTTCGGCAGCGGCGGTCCTGTCCGAGAACTTCGGGGTCTGGGGGTCACCCAGGCCATAAATGTCAGAGAGCCCTCTGACGCCGTGGGGAGATGGGGATGCAGACGGCCTTCGTCATCCGGTTTCCGGGCGCACGGGGTTCGAGCCTCCTTCGGACATTATGACCGGCCTGAACGTCTCGCAGCGATGCGCGGCGCATTGGCCAATCCGTCGTCGGGAATAAGCCCGGCGGCGAATACAGACTGGAGACCGCAATGGATCGCGCACAAAAAGCCGAGTCGATCGAAACGCTGAAGGGCGTTTTTGCCGACGCGGGTGCCGTGGTCGTGACCCACAACCTGGGTCTGACCGTTGCGGATATGGAAGACCTGCGTGGACGCCTTCGCAAAGAAGGCGGCACGTTCAAGGTGGTCAAGAACCGCTTGGCGCTCAAGGCGCTCGAAGCCGACGAAGGCAGCGACTACCACGGCCTGTTCAAGGGTCCCGTGGGCATCGCCTATGCCGACGATGCGGTGACGGCCGCCAAGATCACCGCTGAATACGCTAAGGCCAATGACAAATTCATCGTCCTGGGCGGCTTCATGGGTGACAAGGTTCTGGACGCGAAGGGCGTGGAGGTTCTCTCCAAACTGCCGTCGTTGGATCAGATCCGCGCGTCGTTCCTCGGCCTGCTTAACACGCCTGCGACCCGTATCGCCGGTGTGGTTCAGGCCCCGGCGGCCCAACTGGCCCGGGTGTTCAACGCCTATGCCACCAAGGACGCCGCGTAAGCGGACCCGCCTCTTTCATCTCTGCAACCTCGCTACTAAAACCCAATCCTCCGAAGGAAAACTCACATGGCCGATCTCGCCAAAATCGTTGAAGACCTGTCGAAACTGACCGTTCTGGAAGCCGCTGAACTGTCCAAGCTGCTGGAAGAGAAGTGGGGCGTCAGCGCCGCTGCTCCGGTCGCCATGGCTGCTGCCGGCGGCGGCGCTGCTGCTCCGGCCGAAGCGGCTGAAGAGCAGACCGAGTTCACCGTCGTCCTGCTGGACGGTGGCGAAAAGAAGATCAACGTCATCAAGGAAGTCCGTGGCGTGCGTTCGGACCTCGGTCTGAAGGAAGCCAAGGACCTGGTCGAAGGCGCTCCGCAGAACGTCGTCGAGAACGTCTCCAAGCAGAACGCCGACGAAGTCGCCAAGAAGCTGACGGAAGCCGGCGCCAAGGTGCAGATCAAGTAAGGCTGAGTCTCACGGCTTTAGGACGCAACCTGCGTCCCGATATCGCGGGCCCGGTGGAAAACCATCGGGCCCGTATTCGTTTCGGCATGGTGCGGGGCCGGATCGCCCCCTCTGAAACCTCCCCGAACGAAGGAACTTCCCCATGAAAATCCTAATGGTGCTGACCTCGCACGACCAGCTCGGTGATACGGGCAAGAAGACCGGCTTCTGGCTGGAAGAGTTCGCCGCGCCTTACTATGCGTTGAAGGATGCAGGAGCGGATACCGTTGTGGCCTCACCCAAGGGCGGTCAGCCGCCGCTGGACCCCAAGAGCGATGAAGCCGACGCCCAGAGCGAAGATACCAAACGCTTCAAGGCGGATGAGGACGCCCAAAAGGTGCTGGGCCACACAGTGCGGCTAGACGGTGTCCGGGCCGATGATTTCGACGCGGTGTTTTATCCCGGCGGTCACGGGCCGCTGTGGGATCTGGCAGAAGATCGGACGTCGATCGATCTGATCGAGGCCTTCGTAAAGGCCGACAAGCCCGTGGCTGCAGTCTGCCATGCGCCGGGTGTGTTCAAATCAGTCAAGGGCGTCGATGGCGAGCCCCTCGTCAAGGGCCGTAAGGTCACCGGCTTCACCAACAGCGAGGAAGAGTCTGTCGGCCTGACCGAGGTGGTGCCCTTCCTGGTTGAGGACATGTTGAAGACCAACGGCGGCGACTATTCCAAGGGCACGGACTGGTCGTCCTATGTGCTGACCGACGGCAAGCTGGTCACTGGCCAGAACCCGGCCTCGTCGCGCGAGGCGGCGGAGGCCCTGCTCAAATTGCTGTAGACGGAAAGGTTGGCAGGGCCGGGCCCGGTGCCCGGCCCTCATTACGTCAGTGCCGCCGCGGCGCGAAGATGTCGGCGAGGCGGTCGCGGGTGCCCTCGATCCGGACCAGCTGCGGGTA
>Ga0105054_10006325_pt1 | contig 16570 bp, 9 predicted proteins | sample BON02_FD_78091 | JGI IMG/M metagenome (GOLD analysis project Ga0105054, IMG submission 78091) | Freshwater microbial communities from Lake Bonney liftoff mats and glacier meltwater in Antarctica - BON-02 (megahit assembly) | ecosystem: Environmental > Aquatic > Freshwater > Ice > Glacier...
AAAATGCAAATTCCTATCAATAATGTCACCCTCGCTACTGGCCCCGCAGCGGGGATGCGCAGGAAGAATCGGTGGACGAGAACAAGCGCCAGGAGCGGCATCATGAGAACGGCACGGTTTGGAATGCGGTGCGTTTTGGCGCTGTGGTTAACAGCAGGGATATATCCGGGAAACACGGAGGCCCAAACGGATGTTCCGCAGACGGATAAGGCGGAGCGGGCGGCCGTCCCGCCAGACGGGAAGCCGGTTGTGGAAATTGGCGACCGTCGCGAACTGTTCGTTGACGATTTCATGGTCGATGCCCTGAGCGGTGGAGCGGAGCGTCGGCTGCATCATCCCGTGCCGCGTGAGGTCAGCATCTACTTCGGCGAAAAAGGCAAGCCGTGGGAGGAGAATGTCGCCTATGCGACGGTGGTTCGAGATGGGGATCGCATCCTGATGTATTACAGTGCCCGGTTTGAATCATTCTTCAGGTCCGGAGAGCGGAGTGAAAAGCCCTCTCCCCGGCAGTACGCATGCGTTCTCGAAAGTACCGACGGCATCCATTTTACGCGTCCCAACCTCGGAATTCATGACATTTCCTGGTTGTTTCCTCCGGGTACCGATACCGCCAATAACAACGTCATCCAAGTTGGCAACGCCACCGCCCACAACTTCACACCGTTCCTCGACACACGCCTTGATGTCCCGCCGGAACAGCGATTCAAGGCCATCGGCCGCCCGGGCGGAGGCGACAATGGCGCCAAGGCGCCCGGAGCGCTGGCGGTCTTCGCCTCTCCGGACGGCTTTCACTGGGAGGTGCTGAAAGGGACCGGATTTGCCAATGGGCCGACGGACTCGCAGAATGGGGGATTCTGGGATCCCCTTCGCCAGCACTACGTCGCCTATATGCGAGGTCGGCGGGAAGCCGAGAAGGGGAAAAGGCAGGGGCCCAGGGATATCCGCACCTGCGTCTCCAAGGATCTTCTGCACTGGACGGATCCGGAATACGTGGAATACACCGATGACCGCGCCGAGGAAATGTATACAAACGGCATCCACCCTTACGAACGGGCTCCCCATATCTACATCGGGCTCCCCGCGCGGTTTGTCCCCTATCGCAGGAAGGTCCCGGAACATCCCATCGCGGCCGTGAGCGACGCGGTCCTGATGAGCAGCCGGGATGGAAAGCTCTTTGACCGGTGGGAGGAAGGATTCGTCCGGCCCGGCCCGGAACCGGAGGTCTGGACCGACCGCAATAACTATCCGGCCCTCGGCATCATCCAGACCTCGTCCACGGAGCTGTCCATATACTGGACGGAACATTACGGGCATCCCGGTATACGTCTGCGTCGCGGCACGCTTCGCCTTGACGGCTTCGTCTCCGTGCACGCCGGCGGTACGGAGGGCGAACTACTCACGCGGCCCTTTGTTTTCAAGGGAGAGCGGTTGACCGTGAACTATGCCACCTCCGCGATCGGGTCACTGCGCTTTGAGCTGTGCGATGTGGACGGTGGCGTCATCAAGGGGTTCGCGATGGACGAGAGCGAAACGCTGTTCGGCAATGAAATCGAGCACTCCGTCACCTGGAAGCGCGGCGGCGACGTCAGCCGTCTGGCAGGCAAGCCGGTGCGGCTGCGCGTGCGCCTGTTCGACGCCGACCTGTACTCGTTCCGTTTTGGGGATGACAAGTAGGACCGGCTTCAGTATTTTCTGCACCCCCTCCAACCCGGAGAGGATCTAAGGGGTCGAGAGAATCTAAGGGGTCAGGTCTCTTTGACAACTTTCCCTGACTTGCTCGCGGAATTGAAGAAGAAACGGTAAACCGATGCCCCGAGACGTCACCATGAAACAGCCGCGGAATCACATCTCAAGTGCAACGATCGAGTTGTTGATGAAAGACTTCGGCAGGCGTGAGAAAGCCGAGGACCAGTTTCTTGTTGATGAAGGAAAGGCTTACGCTGAAATTATCATCAGCGAATCTCCGGCGCGTTCGACGCGGTTGGCGGCGGCTGAGCTGCAAGCCTACGTTGCGAAGAACTCCGGCGCGCGGCTTCCAATCAGAGCCGAGCCTTCCGCCGATGTTCCGGTTCAGATCTACGTAGGCGAGAGCCCGCACGCGGCGAAACTCGGCGTCACCGCTGATCGTCTCGAACACGGCGCTTACCGCATCGCTTCCGGTAAGAAGTGGCTCGCGATAATTGGCGACGACACCGATTTCACGCGCAAGCGGGGAGTTGGCTCCGTACAGATGGCCGTGTTTGGTGAAGAAGACGTTCGCGCGGGCAAGCTGATGTCGGATGAGGTGAGGCTTAAGATTGACGTTACCCGCTTACGAAAGAAACCATGAAATGGCTGACACTTCGTCTGAAGAATCAAATTCAACTCAATCAATAACGAGCTTACCCACGATGAATCGTTTCACCTTTTTCCATTCGCTCGCCGTGGCTGCCGTGATGCTGTCTTTCACGGGTTCCCTGGTCTTTGCCGATCCGCTGACTTTGATCGAAGAGGGCCGGCCACGCGCCGAAATCATCATCGCCGAAAAGCCACCACGCATGGTGAATCTGGCCGCATTTGAATTGCAGCGTTATCTGCACAAGATCACCAAAGCGCGCTTGCCCATTGTGCATGAGCCTACCGACGGAACTCCGGTTCAAATCTACGTCGGCCGCAGCGAACACAGCGACAAACTGGGGGTCAATGCCGAAGGACTCAGGTACGGTGCCTACCGCATCGCCTCGGGCGAAAACTGGCTGACCTTGATCGGGCATGACTTCGATTACACGCCGCCGAATCCCTATCCCCCCAAACGCAACCAAGAACTCGAAGCCAAGGCCAAGGCCGAGTGGGACAAAATCACAGCCGAACACACCGACGCTGCCTGGGGCTTCCCTTACCGGACCTTATACAAAGCCAACTGGAACAAGAGCGCTGAACTCCAGGTCATGTTCGAAGGTTATGGCGAGGACAACAGCGAGCTGTGGCAAAAGAGCGACCACACGCACACCGGAGGTGGATTCTGGATGCAGGACGAAGGCGGTTCTCTCAACGCCGTTTACGATTTGCTCCGATCTCTGGGCGTGCGCTGGTTTATGCCCGGCGAAGTGGGCGAGGTCGTGCCCCGGATGGCTACGGTAAGCCTCGACAATCTCGAACGCGACACCACGATTCGGCCTGATTACCCGCTGCGCTATGCCAACTGGTATAATTACGCAGCCTTTTCCTGGCACGATGTCATTTGGGGCCGCCGAATCGGCCTCAATTCCAGCTACCAAGTGCTCGGCAACCTCGGTCATGCCCACGGTCATGTTTTCGTGCACCGCAGGGACGCCATGAAAGAGGCTCACCCCGATTTTTACGCACTGATTGGCGGCAAACGCGACACATCGCATCGCGGTTACGGCACCGCCTGCTACAGCTCCGAAGGTCTCGAGCAAGAGACGATCAAATTCTCGCAGTTCCTTTTCGATCACTACGACGAACCGCATGTTTCGCTCTGGCCGACCGACGGTTTCAAACGCTGCCAATGCGACAAGTGCGCGGGACAGTCACCTTCCGACCTTGTCTGGGGCTTCGTCGATCGCGTTGGTCGTGCGCTCTACAAAACGCACCCCGACCGGCTAGTCTCGGGCGGGGCCTACACCAGCTACGTTGAGCCGCCGGCAAACGTCGAGAAATTCACGCCCAACGTCGGCGTCTTCCTTTCCAACCGCAGCCGGCCCCGGTTCATGAACGACGAGCATTGGGAAACCTTCACCGCCCAGGTCAATGCGTGGCGCGAAAAACTCCACCCCGGTCGCCTCCTGCGGGTGGAGAACAACCGATACAGCCTCTGGGGCCCGGACGGCGAGCCCGAGCCCTTTCCCATCTTCCAGACTCACGCCATGGCCCGCGAGATGCGAGCCCTCAAAGGCGTGTCGCTCGGCGACTGCAACGAGGTCAGCCAGCGGCATGCGGCATGGTATCACCCCGCCCTGAATCACATGAACCTCTACGTGCTCTCCCGCCTCTACTGGGACGCAGATCAGGACGTAGACGCCCTGCTCGATGATTACTACGAGAAATTCTTCGGCCCCGTCGCAAGCGAAATGAAGGCCGCGATCGAATTCGCTGAGCGCGCCTATACGGAGGCTCCGATTCTCGCCGGTGTGAAGGCGACGAGCGCGACTAACGTTGACCTCGCAGACCGTCTGAAGCTGATCGAAATGCTCGCCAAAGCGCGCGATACCGCCGGTGATTCGGTCTACCGCCAACGTATCGCGATGATGTTGGATGAGCTGCCCGAACCGGACGGTCTGCGCCAGACCGTTGCGCGGCTGGCCGAAATGGGAGATCCCCGGAAAGACGCACCGACGGTTACCGGTCGCCCGACCGACGGGAAGAAGTTCCTGCGCAGTTACGCGCTGGTCGACATTGAGACCGGCAAGGCAGTGGCAACCAAGACGCGATTCAACGTTCGTTGGGACGATGAGGGCGCGGTCATTTTCGAGATCAAATGCGACGAGCCTGACATGGCGAACCTGTTCGTGACCGAGGACGTGTGGAGCGGGGACAGCGTCGCGATCCAGCTCGAAACCCAGGGCCACGCGTATTACCAGATTGAAGTCAATCCAGACGGGAAAATCTTCGACGCCGATCGCCACGGCCGCCTGAATCAGCGCTGGGAATCGAACGCCACGGTCGAGACTGAGCGAGGCGCCGATTTCTGGAGCGTCGTCGTTCGCATCCCCGTCGTCGATGCCGAAGAAGGAGCCGCCGACCCGAATCACCACGTCGTCGGCTTGAAGCCCGGCGTGGACATCCCCTGGTATATCAACGTCGGCCGCACCCGTGTCCGTTCGTCAGGTAAAACCTCCTCGTCTTTTCCGCACACCGGCAAGCCCAGCTATCATGTGCCCGAACGCTTCGCGAAGATGGTAATAGAATAGACACTGGTTAAAATAATGAAGCAACGCACTCCCATGAAATCCCTGAAACTTCGCTTAAACGCACTTCTCTTCGCGACCGCAACTGCTGTTCTGATCACAGGTCTCAGCGCCGCCGAAAAACCGGCCGACCCTGACATTGAGCGAATAGTGCTCGCGCGTGACGGCGGGACCGATTACACCATAGTGCAAGCAAACAATGCTACGGAGCCTGAAAAGTTCGCCGCCGAGGAATTGGCGATGTTTCTTAAACGTGTGACCGGCGCGGTGTTTTCTATAGTGAAAGAAGATTCACTGTCTGACAAAGACGCAAAATGTATCTACGTCGGTTGGACAGATTTCTCTGCATCGAACGGGATAGACGCTGAGAGCTTGGGTGAGGAGGAATGGATCATTCGGACGAAGGGGGATAATCTTGTGCTCACTGGTGGCCGGCCGCGGGGGACGATGTATGCGGTGTACGAATTCCTTGAAAACCAGATTGGATGCCACTGGCTTGATCGCAAAACGGAGGTGATTCCGTCAAAAACTAATCTTCAAATTGGCGAGCTGGACATCCAGGCCAAGCCGTGGTTCTGGCAACGACAGTTGCATTCGCCGACTGGTTCGCCGGAGGATCATTGGCTTTTTCTGGTTCGCAACAGGAACTATCGTTACGATTTCAAAGGGCGAGCCGCTGATCAGTTCATTCCGCAAGGCGCGTTTAGCCCGGTTGCGAGTCCACGAACGGGTATTCACAGCTTTTCCACTTTTGTGAATGGTAAGGACTGGTTTTCATCACACCCGGAATACTTTTCGCTTGTCAGTGGTAAACGAATACCTGCTCTCAGTGGTGCGGGACCGGGTCAGCTCTGCCTGACGAATCCGGATGTGCTTCGACTCACTGTGAGCAAGCTACGCGAATTCATCAGAGCTGATCAGGCAGAGTCAGCTATGGGTGATCAGCGACCGCCAAAAGTTTATTGGATCACCCAGAACGATGTCTACCGTGCCCACTGCGAATGTGATAAATGTCAGACGATCGTTAAACGCGAGGGAGGAGAGAGTGGGCCTTTAGTAGAGTTTCTAAACGCGATCGGCAAGGATATCGAAGAGGACTTTCCGGAGATTCTTGTTGGCACTTTAGCGTATAATCTCACGGCAACGCCACCGAAACACCTTCGCCCGCGCGACAACGTGCTTATAGGCTGGTGTGATGTTTATAGCAAAGTTGACGGCATCCGACCGTTGTCACATCCTTTGAATGCTCAGAATTTTGGGGAAATCACTGGCTGGGGCAAAGTCGCACCGCGACTGGCTATTGGCGACGATTACTGGACGGCACTGAGTTATTACAAATACTTCCCGACGCCGTATGCGATGGTCGATTGCGTGGCGAAGGATCTTAAGCTGTTCGCCGATCAAGGTGCGGAAAGTTTCTTTGCTGAAACAGTGGATTACATGGATGCCAGTCAACAGTTCGTTCCGCTTAAGTTTTGGCTGGGTTACCATTTATTGGTCGATCCTCATCAGGCGACCGAGCCATTGATGAAGCTATTCATGGATGGCTATTTCGGCGAGGCCAGCAATGCGATGAGTAGCTATTTACGTTATCTACGCAAACGGATCGACGCCGACGCGCAGTTCAAAATGCTACGCGATGAACCGCATAAACTGGCGTATCTAGATGCGCCATTTTTCAGAATTTCACAAACACTTTTCGATGAAGCAGAGAAGTCTGTAGCGCCTGATAGTCTTGAAGCGAAGCATGTCGCAGTCGAACGTTTCACACTCGACGGTGCTCTGCTCTACCTCTGGCCGTGGCTGGAACGCAAGTTGCCGCTTGGTAAAACTTTGCCGTTTGATCGTAATGCCCTGACTCAGCGTTACGAACGTGGTTGGAAAGCACTAGTGGCTTCACGATACTCTCGGATCCATACGCAGGACAAAAACACCTTCAACGAGGATGGGAAAATGCTGGAGCGCATGCTTGGCCTCTTTCGCGACCCGCAGTTGCCGGAGCAGTTCCGTAAACTGCCACCTCGCGACATCGCTGACTTCAATTGGCTGACATTTTCCCAAATACGGCCACGACAGAAATTCATACCCGACCCTGACGCCGTGGGCGGAATGACAGCGACTTTCACCGAACGCAACCAAATCCAGCGAGCCGAAAAAGGAGGTAGCGTGCCTGAGGTCGGTGAGGCCGAACAACATCGCAAGCCGCTCGTGTTTGGAGTAGGCATCGGCAAACGGTTGGACGACAAACGAACGATCACCCTTTTGCCTGACGATATTCCCCAGGACGGTAAGTATCATCTTTACCCTATGGGACCTATCCAGGTGAAGGAAGGAACCATGGTTTGGGCTCTCGAAGGGGCTCGACTTGGAGTCAACGTTGATCGCATCCTTGTAGACGAAGCCAGTGATCCCAAGGCGAACGAGTGGGAGGCCTGGATCTCGCTGAAACTGCAGGGGCCGGCTTACGTAAAAGGATCGCAAATGCCCAACGTTGCATGGATGGATCGGGTGATTCTGGCAAGGCAGAATTCAGATTAATGTTGAGCCTTCAGGCGAGCAATTGCCCCCCCTCCCAATCCCGGATCCCGCCCTCTGTCAAACGTCAGGGTTGAAAAAGCAAATTCCTATCAGTCAGTTTAATCAGTCAACTAGAGCATACGATGAGATTACACCTGTTCCTGATCCTTACTTTCATTGTCATCCTTTTCCCGCCGGGCAACGTGGGAGGGGCCGATGTCCAAGTCTCCGAGCTTAAGGACCGCATCCGCGTCGAGATCGACGGGAAACTCTTCACTGAATGGCGGCACAAGGAATGGTTCGCGCCGTACTTTTACCCGGTTGTGGGACCCAACGGAGAGAACATCACTCGTAACTATCCGATGGTCGAAGGGGTCGAGCATGAAAGCCAGGATCATCCCCATCATCGTTCGCTTCGTTTTGCGCACAGTCACGTGAACGGCGTCAATTTTTGGTATTGGGGGCCGGGACGGGAAGGCAAGCATTCCGCGAGGATAGAACTGGAAAAAATCGAGTCTATCCGTTCTGGAGACACCGGAGAATTTGTTGCCTGGTGTCAATGGCTCGATGGAGAAAAACTTGTATTGCGAGAACGAATGCGGGTCGCATTTACTCCACTCACAAACCGGCAGGTGCTGATGGATTACGATGTCGAACTTCACGCTGGAGCGAAACCGGTGACGTTTGGCGACATGAAAGACGGCGGCCTGTTCGTGCGCGTCGCGGGGACGATGAGGGTAACGGAGAGTGATAAAGCGGGCGGAGCGCAACTGAAAGGGGCGCTACTAAACAATCGCGGCGATCGGGACACGGTCACCTGGGGCAAACGCGCCGAATGGGTCGACTACATCGGCCCCGACGCGAGCGGCAAAACGGTCGGGATCGCACTGTTCGATCATCCGTCGAACCTGCGATATCCAACGCACTGGCACTCGAGAACCTACGGATTGCTCGCGGCGAACCGGTTCGGTACCGATCACTTCGATCCCATGTTTCTGAAGGCAAAAGGAATCGCGTGTCGGCCTCACGGAGACCAATGCCCGGCGTGCAATTCACACAGCGGCGACTATACCATTTCGGCAAACGATAGCCTGAAGCTGAAACACCGAATCTATTTTCATCACGGCGATTCGGAGACGGCCGAGGTGGCAACGAAGAGTCTCGATTATATCAAAGACCGTGTCTTTCAGGCTCCGGGCGAATTGGTTGGCGAGGTCACTACCAAGCCCATCAAGATGCTGTTCATTGGCAACAGTTTCACACAAAAGCACAACATTCCCGACCAAGTCAGGGACTTCGCTGAACGCGGTAATCCCGGCCTGAAGATGGAAAGCATGCGGGTGATCTACGGCGGTTCGCAGGCGGAACGGCACTGGAACAATTACGGGACAACGAATCTGTTAAATTTGTCTGGCTTGAAGCGGGAAGACCTGGAAAAGCAAAAGAAGACAATGACGGAAGACGCGGTGGCCTTGAGGCAGGTTCTCGATCAAGCGAAAATCGAAAACAAAAGATTCAATCCCAAAACCGACCGCCAATGCGGGCATTTTAAGAGCGCAGTCGAAAATCACGACCAATGGATAGAACTACTGGACAATCCTCCGACCTTTGACTACGTGGTTTTACAATCGTATCGGGACGAAAGAGACGGACTCGAATCGCCATACGCCGAATACGCCAGAAAATTCGCGAAGGTTATTCACCATCGCAAGGCCAGGATGATCCTCTACGCAACGGCACAACGAGAACAAAATGGCCAACCCCTGACCAAGCTGCCCGACTTCAAGCCAGTTATGGAGAAAGCCGAGTACCTGGCGAAACTGGGCAACGAGCTGGATGCCTTGGTGATACCGGTCTCGCTGGCAATTCATAAACTCCGCGAGAAACGACTCGATCTGAAAACCCGTTACAGCACGGATGGCCACCTTAACAACGTTTGCGCCTACCTGACCCTCTGCTGTTTTTACGGTGCTATATTTGACAACAGCCCCGTCGGGTTGGATTTGCTCGAGATAAATGGCTGGACTAAAGCCAATGATAAGGAAGGGAAGCCCATGCACCAGGTATTCGACGAGAAAACCGCCAAGACCCTCCAGCAGTCCGCTTGGGAAGCCGTTCAAGAAATGAAAGAGCTTCAAAAAAAGCTGGCCACCGAATAGGCTTAATGACAATCAAATACGCTGTCTTATGTCTAAGACAAACAATAATAGGAAATCAACTATAAGGCAGTGGGGCGAGGCTGAAGGTTGACGTTACATGCTTACGAAAGAACCATGAAATTCCTGAAACTTCACTTGAACGCACTTCTCTTCGCGACAGCAACTGCTGTTCTGATTACAGATCTCGGCGCCGCTGAAAAACCGTCCGACCCTGACATTGCGCTCAAACCCGCGCACGTCATCGTCAACCCGTGGCTCCGTCACATCTCGCCGACGAAACGTCAGGGTGTGCCCGGCATCGAGCGCACCGCGAAGGGCCGATTGTGGGCAGTTTACGGTCGGGACGTGGAGAGCTCCCGAAACTATCAGGTGCTAACCTTCAGCGACGATGACGGGAAGTCATGGTCGGACGCGCAACTCATGATTCTACCCCGCCGGGGCGTGCGCGCCATGTCGGCGTCGATCTGGATCGATCCACAGGGGCGACTGTGGGTTTTCTGGGGGCAAGCCTTTGGGGTTCAGGACGGACGTTATGGTATCTTTGCCATTGTCAGCGATGATCCTGATGCGGATGAACTTCAGTGGTCCGCCCCACGTCGGCTGGGCGATGGCATCATGCTCAACAAGCCGACGGTGCTCTCCGATGGCGACTGGCTGCTGACCTCGTCGGTATGGAAAACGGATAACAGTATTAAGGTCTACGCGTCGACCAATCAGGGTGAGAGCTTTTCGCTTCGCGGCACCGCCAATATCGCCGATCCAAAAACCCGCGGCCCGGACGAACCGATGATCGTCGAGCGCAAAGACGGGTCACTGTGGATGCTGGTGCGGATGCAGGGTCTGGCCGAAACCATTTCCACCGACCGGGGCAAAACATGGACCACCGTGCAACGCAGTTCAATCAAGCACTGCACTGCACGCTTTTTCGTTCGCCGTTTGATGTCAGGCAGTCTGCTACTGGTAAAGCATGGGCCGCTCGACCAGCGTGTCGGCCGCGAGCAACTCACCGCCTACGTGTCGGATGACGACGGCAAGACCTGGAGTGGAGGCTTAATGATCGACGAACGTGAGGACGTCACCTACCCCGACGGCGTGCAGGCCGGGGATGGCAGAATTTACATCATCTACGATCACCAGCGCACTCCCCTCGGCGAGGTGTTGATGGCGACCTTTACCGAGGAAGATGTCCGCGCCGGCGAGCCCGTCAGTGACAAAATCCGGCTGCGCGGAAAAGTGGCGCGCCTGCCTTTCAAGCAAGCTGATGCCCAGGTGAAACCATGAACTTACTCAGCACAAGACCTCAATCAGAATTGAACAAGTATCAAACCATGACAAATGCCGCCTTTATGAAAAGTCACCTATGTCTCTGGCTCATCGCCCTGTCCTTCGCCCCGGCAGCGGCTGATGCCGCCGACCCCTTCCTTGTCGAAAATGGCGAATCTCGCGCTGAGATCATCATCGCAGAATCTCCGGCACGCTCGACAAGGCTGGCGGCGGCTGAACTCCAAACTTACGTTGCGAAGATCTCCGGCGTACAGCTGCCCATTGAAACGAAGCCATCCGCCGATGTTGCAGTTCAAATCTATGTAGGCGAAAGCCCGCACGCGGCAAAACTCGGCGTCACAGCTGATCGTCTTGAACACGGCGCTTACCGCATCGCTTCCGGTGAGAAGTGGTTCGCGCTGATCGGCGACGATACCGATTTCACGCCAAAGGAGCCGTGGGCGAAGAACAACTCCGGACGCGGAGCAAAACTGCAGGGCGAGTGGGAAAAGGCGAGCGGGTTGCCGTTCGGCGTGCCCAATGGCGGGCTTTACAAGTATCGCGAACAGATGCCCGAAGCGCTGGCGAAGGAAGATCGCGAGTATCTCTGGCAGTACGACGAGCGAGGTTCGTTCAATGCGGTCTGCGGCTATCTGCGTAGCCTTGGCGTGCGTTGGTACTTGCCCGGCGAACTCGGCGAGGTCGTCCCGCAGATGAAGTCGATACCGCTGCCGGAAATCGACCAAATCGCAAAGCCGGATTTCGAGGTTCGGCAGTTCAGCGTGCGGTTCGCTACGGCGGATGAGGACGTCATGCGCTGGGCCATGCGGTTGGGAATTCGGCATCCCTACGGGCTGATGATCGCACACGGAATGCACACCATGACGCATCCCGACATTCTCAAAACGCAGCATCCGGACTGGTTCGCCCTCTATGGCGGCCGGCGCGATACGCAAACCGGCAAACGCCTGAATCACCTCTGCTATTCCAACGAGGAATTGTTTGACGCGACGGTGAAATGGGCTCGGGCGCAGTTCGATGTTTACGACTACGAATCGGTTTCGATCATGCCGCCGGACGCCTACATTGCGATCTGTCAGTGCGAACTCTGCGCTGGCAAACAGATCGACGAAATGGGCGCTCGCGGAAAGTTGTCGAATCACGTCTGGGACTTTGTGAACCGCGTCGCGAGGGAGGTCGGCAAGACGCATCCCAAGAAGAAGATCGTCTGTTGCGCTTACGGCGCGAACACAGATCCGCCAACCAATATCGACAAGCTGGAGCCAAACGTCGAAGTCGTCATCGTCGGCGGGCGACGGCCACGAAACAGCCTGCCGGAACAGCGTGAGCCAATCCAGCAACTACGGGCTGGCTGGGTCGCGAAAACCGCTCGCCCGATCCTGATTTTCGAGAACTATCCCTTCACCGGGCGCGGCACTTATCTGCCGGCGTTTGTTGCGAGGACGATTGGCGAAAGCATCAACGCGACCAAGGGCGTTTCACGCGGCGAAGACATTTGGCTGAGCTTTCCGCGGACTCATAACGATCCGAACATCGGCTTCGATCACTTTCAGGTTTACTTCACTGCGAGGATGTGGTGGGGCGGAAAAGACGCTGATGTCGAAGGGATGCTGGATGAATACTGCCGCCTGTTTTACGGGCCGGCGGGACCCAAGATGAAGGCGTTCTTCGAATACAGTGAGGCCAATTATCAGGCGATGGAGAGCGACAAGGCGAAGATTGACACCGTGCTGGAAATCTTCGCCGCCGCCAAGGCAAGCGTGGCGCGCGATTCGATTCATGGACGACGGATCGCGTTGATTGACGGCTTTCTCGACGCACTGCGCAGCAAGGCCGGTCAACTCGGGCAGAAGCGAGGACTGGTCACGAAGTTGCGGACGGTCCGGGAACCGAACGAGCCGATCGTTATCGACGGCAAGTTGGACGAACCTTATTGGCGAGACTGTCTCAGCGCCTCGACCGGCAGCTTGCGCGAGCTGCAGACCGGCGCCGAACCGATCTTCGGCACAACGATCAAGGTCGGCTGGGACAAGAGCGGGCAGCATCTCTACTTCGGCATTCGCTGCGAAGACCGCCCCGGCGAGCCGCTGAACATCGCGACGACGAAGAACGAGGATCAGTCGATCTGGTATGGCGACGCCATCGAGATCGAACTCGATACCGACTCGCACAGCTACTACCAGATCGCCGTCAATCCAGCGGGCGCGCTGGTCGACCTGGATCGTGGCGCTGACAAGTCGGCAAGATTTCGCTGGGAATCGCAAGCCGAAGTCGCGACTCACATCGCTAAGGATCATTGGACCGTCGAAATCCGCATCCCCGTGACCGATGACGAGAACGACCCACTCAATCAGGTCATCGGCCGCAAGCCCTCGCAGAGTCTCCCGTGGCACTTCAACATCTGCCGTCAGCGAATTCGCGAAAACGGTTCGGAGCACTCCGCGTTCTCGCCGACAGGCACGGCCGGATTCCACGTGCCGATCAAGTTTGCGTACCTCTACGATGGCGGCTCGCACACGTTTGATGTCGACGAGACGGTGACCGACTTTCTTACCGAAGCTTCGGTCGCCGACAAGCTGATGAGAAGTCGAAACTACGACGAGGCGCTGGCTGCCTTCGTTGCTTCGTCACAACGTGAGAAGACAACGGACTACCAGAAATCGCACGCACTCTCGCAGGCGGCGGCATGCGCCCGGCTCGGAAAACACTTCGAACGAGCGACCGAACTGGCCAGCCAGATTCCGCTCGAAGCCATCACGAAGACCGTTCAGATGGAAAATCTTCTTGGTGAGCGGAAGTGGGACGCGGTCATCGCACAGTTTGGCAACGAGGACATCTCGACGTGGCCATTTACGCAGATCGGAGCGGCCGCGTTCGCGCGTGGGCGGGCTTACTACGGCCAGAAAATCGGTGATAAGGCGGATGCCGATTTCCGTCTGGCGCTGGAGTTCACATCCGACTCGCGAGTGCGAATGAGCATCCTCGGCACGATGGCCCACAACCGTGAAACCGTTCTAAAGAACGATGATCTGGCACTGGAAACTTACCGAGCAATCGCCAGTTCGAAGACCAATACCGGCAGTGCCGAGTACTTCACTGGTCTCCAGGGAGCCGCCCGCCTCCTGACTCGACGCGGCGACTATGCCGAAGCGCTGAAAGTGCTGGATCTCGTCGAGCCCGAAAAGCTCGGCGGAAGCTGGCGTGGCTCGATGCGACTGTCCCGCGGCCAGACACTTGAGGCAGCCGGTCGCAAGACCGATGCCCTGAAGTCCTATCGCGATGCGGTGACGGATGAATCAGCGTCGGAGTCACATCGGCGAGCGGCCAGGAAAGCGGCTGCGGCATTGGAGTCCGGCAATTGAAATGCGCGTGATCCGCGAGAACGACCACATCTTCAAGAGTGGGAGAAACGGTGATCGGTTGGTGCGGTAGTTCCGCTCGCTGGGATCTGTGCGGGGGGCGTCGGGTAACCGGCGTCCCTACCGCGAAGGCACGCCGTCTGGAATCTCGATCTGGATTTCCATCGTCACGTTGGCGCTAGCGCCGGGAAGTCCTGTCAGGTGCCTGAGTCGACTGAATTTGTACGCCTCTTGAGAGCAGCCGACAGCCACAGTCGATTGTCATCTCGGCTGAATTCCAAGCTGAATCGGCTGCTCAATTACTGATCAGCACAGAGCTTGACGGGCGGCTGAGTTTTTTGACCCTACGGTGCGCCGGCGGAAACCGGTGAGTAACAGAGAGTGAAAGTCTCTTACAGCGAAAGGAGTAGCGATCTCCGCTGCCCCTGAGTCATGCGTGCGTACGGGTAACTGTGCGGGCGAAGCGTTGACAGGGGCACGTGCGGGCCAGGTATTGAGCCGCGAAAGTAATCTTCGGGTGGCCGACGTAGTCGTAGGATCGGAAGGCAACACAAAGTCGTTCGTTAATTGCGAGAACGGCTTTGCTCCCGCGTGGTCCGAGACCCTGTGCACGTACGGAAGTTACTTATACGGGAGCCGGGAGATCCCGCTTCCGGCCCTGGCCGAGATGGTCCCATGGTCCGCGCTGTGAATCCGTAAGGAGTACGACAGCGATGTACGGAATCGGGAAGTCGGACAGGCTGATAGTAGCTGTGAAGCGTTCGAACAAAGGCGACGGTGCGCCGTCGTTGGCGGAGAACGTGGAGCCAAGCGGCCTGACCTGCGATAGCCCAAGACTGGTGGACACCGGAAGGATTGCCAAGAATTCTTTCAGGAGACCATTATGCCAGAGAAATCGAAGGGGCCTCGTCGGTCCTTCAGTGATGAATTCAAACAGGCTGCCGTTGATCTTGTTGTCAAGCAGAACTACTCGTTCAAGGCCGCTGCCGATGCTGTCGGGGTTTCTTCCAGAAGCCTCAGGGAGTGGCATGAAAAGCGAGCCCCTGAGCCTGTCCCCTGCGACGAAGCTGCCTCAGCCGACCTGTTACGTGAAGAGATCAAACAGCTGAAGAAGCGGTTGCAGCGAGCCGAAATAGAGCGTGACCCGAATGGCACTGCCGGTTTGGTGGTAAGTAGTTATGTCACGCGGCGGCCTCAAGTTCGAGCTGGAGCAGGTGTCGTGGTTTTTTCATCAGAGCCAGTATCTTTGGTCGGCGTTTGTTGACACGCGGTTCGACACGGCCGTCGCGGTGGCCGACTCGTTCGCTGGCAGACGCCTGCTGGCCCAGTTCGGTCAGTTCTTCAGTCGCGCCGATCACCGCGCAGAGCAGCCAGTTCTTGGCCAGCAGTTGCTGTGTGGTCGTGAAGCTCAGGGAGCGTGGATCACGTCCTGATGCCACACCGCTCTGCAGCATCTTCAGACGAATCAGGTTGCACGCCAGCAGGCAGCTCCATAATTCCGTGCGAACCATGTCGGGACTCTTCGCACGCAGAATGTCCATATTCAATGAACATTTCACCGCACGAATATCAAGTTCCACCAGCCACCGGCTTTCATACACCGATCGAATCCAGTCGGCTGGCTCCTCCCGGTCGTCGAGCATCGTGGTCGCGACCGTAAACGTATCCGGGCGATAACCTTTGCGGCTGACGGCGACGTCCACCAGGCGAATAACAAGCGTCTCTGGCTGCTGTGTATAGTCTTCCGCGCTCATCCACTCCGGGCGTGCCGGACGTGGCCACGTCACCAGTCGTTCTCCCTTGCGCAAGCGAACGGCGTCGGCGGGATGGTCGTCACGTTTGTGGTGATTCTTCATCACGATGTGAACACCACGCTGCTGACAGGCGGAGATCAGCCAGTACGTGCAGTGATAACAATCCGCCACGAGCGTGTCACCAGGCTGAAGATTATCGAGCAGCTCACGCATCAACGCGGTCTCGCGGTTTCTTTACCACTGTACGGGCCGCACGCAAGATCAAACAGCAGGCCCGTGAACAGTGAAGTGAGTGTCACGCAGCGCAGGATCGGAAAGCCCAGACCTGCTTCCTGCGAAGGGTTCTGAGGGTACTCCGCCTGATTCTCAGGTGTGTCGGAAGCCGTAATCGTAAAGCCATCCAGTAGTAGAACACGTCTGCCGTTCGACTGGGAACGAACTTCTTCCACCACACGCGGTGACAGGTTTGTTTAGCGACAATTAGTTTTCCCTGCGGGCGACAATTAGAAGTACCGGTTGATGGGGCGCCGCTTGAGTATCTGAGCAGCATTTTTGCTCAGCGACAATTAGAATTCCCGGGTACAGGCAGA
>Ga0105054_10006330_pt1 | contig 16559 bp, 11 predicted proteins | sample BON02_FD_78091 | JGI IMG/M metagenome (GOLD analysis project Ga0105054, IMG submission 78091) | Freshwater microbial communities from Lake Bonney liftoff mats and glacier meltwater in Antarctica - BON-02 (megahit assembly) | ecosystem: Environmental > Aquatic > Freshwater > Ice > Glacier...
CTCCAGAAGCCAAATACCTAGCTTATCTCACAACGGATGATTCTACCAAGGCTAAAAAACCATATCATTCTCTTTTTCTTGTAGAAACTGCGAATGGGGGTCTGACCGAGATAGCTAGCAAAGATTCTGAAGGGATTCTAGAAAATAGTAGAATTAGTGAAAATGGTAATCTCAAATTCTCCGAAAATGAAGATCGTCTTTTTTTTGGAGTAGCTCCGGATTACGTGGATTACAGCTATGAAAATGACTCTACCATTTTAGATGAGGAAAGAGTAAGTTTGGATATTTGGGGATGGCAGGATTCTGAGATTCAACCCATGCAGTTGAAAAATAGAAGTAGAGAAGAGAAGTTTTCTTATTTGGCCACAATAGACTTGAACACAAATGAAATAACACAGCTCGCGGATCTGGATGTCGAAAACGTGAGCTTAGAGTCAAAAGTGATCCGTGATTTCGGTTTGGCTTGGACTGATTCCCCTTATCGAATCAATTACAGTTGGAATATCCAAACTGGTAGAGACTTATACCTAGTAGATTTTAAAGATGGATCAAAGACGTTGATAGAGAAAGATGCTTCAGGTTTTCCTTCTATTTCTCCAGAAGGCAAATACGTGTACTGGTACGATGGGCGTGATAGTAGCTGGGTATCTTATGATGTGGCTCAAAAGGCGAAAATCAATTTGACTAAAGGAATTTCTGAAGTTTTTTATCAAGAACTGCACGATTCACCGTCTCTGCCAGGAAGCTATGGTAGTGCAGGTTGGCTAGCGGGAGATGAAGCTTTTTTGGTTTATGATAGATTTGATATTTGGAAAATAGATCCTAAAAATCTCTCTGAGGCTAGTAACCTGACACAAGGGAAAGGCAGAGAATCTACTATAATTTTTAGAAGACAGGACCTGGATCGTGAAGAGCGAAGCATTGACCCAAAAGGTCAATTACTCCTTACGGCTTTCAATGAAAAGACCAAAGATGCTGGCTATTTCACAGGATCATTTGACGGAAAGTCTGCTCCTAAGCAGTTGATGATGTCAGCAAATCGTTATTACGGTTTGGCCAAAGCGCAGGAGAGTTCAGAGATTTTACTTAACAAATCAACTTATCAAGAGAGCCCTGATATTTATTTGGGAGATCTGACTTTCAATAGTTTAAGAAAGGTTTCAAACATCAACCCGCAGCAAGCAAATGTGAATTGGGGTTCGGTGGAATTAGTGGATTATTTGAGCAATGACGGTGAACCATTGCAAGGCTTATTATTCAAGCCAGAGAATTTTGATGCTTCCAAGAAATATCCGATGATGGTGTATTTCTATGAGCGAAATAGTGATGGACTTCACAATTATAGAGCTCCTGCGCCTAGTGCCTCTACGATCAATATCCCTTATTTTGTAAGTAATGATTACTTGGTTTTTGTGCCAGACATCAAATATAAACTTGGACTTCCTGGTCCCAGCGCCTATAACTGTATCATTCCAGGTGTTCAGTCAATTGTGTCCCGAGGTTTTGTAGATGCCGATAACATGGCGATTCAAGGACAAAGTTGGGGCGGCTACCAAGTTGCTTATTTGATTACGCAGACAAACATGTTCAAAGCCGCAGGTGCAGGTGCTCCTGTGGTGAATATGACTTCAGCATACGGCGGAATAAGATGGGGGACAGGTATGAGCCGCATGTTCCAGTATGAGCAAACACAATCTAGAATAGGAGGTACCCTCTGGGAAAAGCCACTTTATTATATAGAGAACTCGCCATTATTCTTTATGGATCGTGTCAGGACGCCAGTGCTGATCATGCATAATGATGAAGATGGATCAGTTCCTTGGTATCAAGGAATTGAAATGTTTATGGCATTGAAAAGATTAAATCAGCCCGCATGGCTACTACAATACAATGGAGAAGACCATAATCTTGTTCAACGTAAAAACAGAAAGGATCTTTCCATACGCTTGAGTCAGTTCTTTGATCACTATCTCAAAGGCGCGCCTGTACCGCTCTGGATGTCAGAGGGTTTACCCGCTACGCAAAAAGGGAAAACACTTAAGTATGAGCTAACTCAGTAATTGAAATCTACTAAAACCGCCTCTTTTTTATATTAGAGGCGGTTTTTTTGTGCTTTAAAGTTATTGAATTAGTGCTTTTTTGTGGTGTTTACAGTGGTAATAAGGTAACTTTACCTATTATTTTAATTTCCTACTAAGCCTATTTGATGTTTAATACAATCCGCCGTGCCATTACAGGGCACAAAATCAAAAATTTATCCATAAATGGGGTAGAGATTAGAATAATTTATAAAGGTATGATGCCCTCTTCTGATCCATTTTCAGCCTTAAAAGACTTAAAAATGAAACTAATTCAAACTCCGACAGCGACATCTGTGAGTGTAGATTTGAGTAAATTTTGGGAAGAAAGGTTTGATTTATTGAAAGGTATTGACCCATCTTCCATAGCGACATACCAAATTGATAACAGAAAATATAAAATTTCAAGGTACGTTACTAAGCAAAATAGATCGCCACTTAGTCTTTATACTTTTAGTACTAATAATAAGGTGTTTGGTCTTTTTTCACGAGTGTATGACCACGGTAATTTTTTCAAGGAAATTGAAAATGACTTGATTACCAACTACAATTTTGAGAAACCGGATCTAAAAACGAATTTGCATTATATCACCAATGATAATCATTCAGTAATATTGGATATTTTTGGGCACTCACAATCTTTTTTTTGGAATGATCAAGATGAGTTAAATAAATGTCTTGAAGTTGTAGTCTAACAAACGAAGGTTCTTTTATAAAAAAAAAAGCCCTGATTCAATTCGAATCAGGGCTTTTTCGTGTTTTGTGAAAATTTTAGCACAAACAAGAATCAAATGGCTACAGGAGCCTTAATATGCGGATGCGGATCGTAGTTGAGTAATTCGAAATCCTCATATTTGAAATCAAAAATATCTTTCACATCAGGATTGATTTTCATAGTCGGTAATTCTTTGAGCTCTCGGCTCAATTGTAGTTCTGCCTGTTCCAAATGATTGGAATACAAATGTGCATCTCCAAATGTGTGCACGAAGTCACCTGCTTCTAATCCGCAGACTTGAGCCACCATCATAGTAAATAGTGCATAGGACGCGATGTTGAAAGGAACTCCTAGAAAAACGTCTGCACTTCGCTGATAGAGTTGGCAACTCAATTTGCCGTCGGCTACATAGAACTGGAAGATCGTATGGCATGGAGGCAAGGCCATATTGTCGACATCTGCCACATTCCAAGCACTTACAATATGTCTGCGACTGTCTGGTTTGGTTTTTATTTGGTGAATAAGGTTTTTGATTTGATCGATTTCTCCACCGTTGCCATCTGGCCAATGTCTCCACTGATAGCCATAAACTGGGCCTAAATCTCCGTTCTCATCCGCCCATTCATTCCAAATAGAGACTTTATTATCGTTGAGATATTTGATATTTGAATCACCCTTAAGAAACCATAGAAGCTCAATAATGATCGAACGAAGGTGAAGCTTTTTGGTAGTCACCACAGGAAAACCTTTGGACAAATCAAACCTAATCTGATGACCGAAAATACTTCGAGTACCAGTTCCCGTTCTATCTCCTTTTACCGCCCCTTCATTCAGGATTTTGCGCATCAAATCGTGGTATTGCTTCATCTTTGTCGTTTAATTGTCAACTTTCGGCAAGTTAATCAGTTCGGATAATAAATGGAATTGATTTATCGTAAAGCATCTTCATTCTTATTATACTTGAAAAAAGGATCTGGCGAGAATTCATCTGAACTAATAAATGTTTCGAAAATCAATAGCTTACTCATTTCTTAGTTTTGCGGTCTTGCTCTGTGTATTGTTGGCGATTTTTCGTCCGGTTCCACAATTCAATTATGATTTTGAAACATTCTTCCCACAAAATGACGAAGACCTAGATTTCTATCAAAACTTCAAAAGTCAATTTGAGAATGATAATGACTACTTGCTCGTAGCCTTGAAGAATGATGATGGAGAGCTATTTAGTTCTGATTTTTTAACTGAAGCCAGTAGCGTACAAGCAGAAATTCAAAAATTAGATCAGGTCGATACAGTTATTTCAATCCTGAATTTGAAGCAGCCAATCATTGGCCTTTTTGGAGTGACGACTAGGGATGTACTAAAGTGGACGGATAAATTTTCGTTGAAAAAAACATCTGAAAACTTGGAGCAGTATCGATCTCAATTGATTGCAAAGGACGGTAAATCACTTTTGCTTTGGATCAAAAATGAGCAAAATATATCTAAGTCTGAAGGAGATATTTTGTACAATTCCATCAAGGTTGTCTTCGCTGATCATGGAATCAAGCCTATTGCCGTAGCTGGAAAGATCCAAATGCAGGGTGATTTCATTAGGCTTATGCAGGATGAATTTGGACTTTTTTTCGGATGCTCGATCGTCCTAATGTTATTTATACTTTTATTAATTTTCCGCTCTTGGTGGGGAGTAATTGTTCCCCTGTTTGTGCTAATCATTGGTGTTTCCTGGGCTTTCGGCTTATTGATTTATTTAGGGAAATCGCTTGATGTAATGTCGGTAATGCAGCCAACTATTTTCATGATAGTAGGCTTAAGTGCTTTGATCCATTTTTTCACTCATCTGATCAAAAAGCTTAAGGAAGGAGATGAAAAAAGGGAAGCTATACGGGCTGTTTTCAAAGAATTAGTTGTGCCGGTTTGGTTAACTGTTCTGACAACTGCATTAGGCTTTATTTCGCTCTATTTCACTACAATCCCAGCTTTACAGGATTTCGGTTGGAGCACAGGAGTAGGCGTTTTGGTGATGTTTTTTGCAGTCCTATTACTTGCACCGGGTTTATTATATTTAATCCCGATTAATATTCCCATATCCTTTCAAAAGACTGAAAAACCCAGTTTTTTGCTTAAGATTTTCTCTTGGCAGTTGAAACAAAGAAAGTTGATAACTTTTTCATTTCTGGGAATTACACTTCTATGTATTTTCTTGGGTTCAAATTTGAAGATAAACGGATATCTACTGGATAATCTGCCTATTGATCATCCTATTCAGCAAGATTTTGAATACTTCGACGAGCAATTTGGAGGTTCAAATCCCTTACAGATTTCACTTTCGGTTGGTGAAAAAGCAAATTCTTTGCTGGACTTTGAAGTTCTTATAGAGATCGATAAAGTAGAAGTAAAAATTCATGAGTTGTTTGGCGAAGGACAAACTATTTCTCCATTGACTTTAGTGAAAACTATCAATCAAGCCCAAAATCAAGGTGATTTGAAGGCTTTTAAACTACCATCAAAAGGACAGCGTCAACGAATGGCTCGATGGCTCGACAAAGCTTTGGAGAAAGATGACATCAGGGTATTAAGTGAGGATAAAAAATCAGGAAGAATCAGTGCCAGAGCGCCAGATCTTGGATCTTTGAAAATGACTGAGCTTCGAGAGGCGTTAAATACCTATGTTCAGGAAGAAATAGATTCTGATTTGCTGCAAGTACGTTGGACAGGTACAGCTTATTTGATTGATAAGGGACACAAGTCTGTGACTTTACAGATGGCAAAAGGCTTAGGAGTTGCGTTTCTTCTGGTGGGCGTGATTGTTGGCTTTCTTTTTAGATCGTGGCGGATTTCATTCCTTGTTTTAATTCCTAATTTTATCCCACTTATCTGGATGCTTGGACTGATGTATGTTTTGGGTATTGAGTTTAAGCTGACCACGGCGATACTATTTACGGTAGCTTTTGGAATTGCGGTGGATGATAGCATACATTTTATGAGTCGGCTGAAGCAAGAACTTATCTCAGGCAAAGATTTGATTTATGCGTTGAAACGTACGTTTTTAGAAACTGGCAGAGCAATCGTCCTTACCACGGTAGTCTTGACCGCAGGGTTTGGCTTGTTGATTTTCAGTCAGTTTGGAGTAACTCACTTTACGGGATTGCTGATTTCCGCCTCGATGGTTTTTGCGCTATTGGCGGATATGCTATTGCTGCCGCTATTACTTTTACCCTTGAAAAAGATGTGGGAGAAAAAATTCAAGAACTAATCAAACGGTTGCTATTCTCCGAATCCATCCCATGTGAAAGTAGCTGACACAGGATAATGATCCGAATAATCTACTTCTCTGTGGGTTTTGAATTGAATTGCCTTGAGCTTTTCGCTTGAGAAAATATGATCGATCCTGAGGAAGAAAAGGATACGGTTGTAAGTAAAGCCAAAGCCTCTTCCAGCAGTTTCAAAGGCATTATTATAATTTTCACTCAATTTGAAATAGGTGTACGAATAAGGGATCTCATTCAAATCACCCATTAGAATCAAAGGATGGGGACTATTATTCATGTGTTCCAAAAGTACTCTGAGTTGCTTGCTTCTAGCCAAACTTCCTCTTTGAAGCTTACCTAAGGTTTGCCTATAATTTTCTTTGACACCTTCTAGGTTTTCAAGCGCGTCGGAATCAATCCTCATGGATTCTAAGTGTGCGTTGTAAATACGGATAGTATCTTTATTTACTAGAATGTCTGCGAAAATAGCTCCGTTAGTACCTTGAGCATCAAATACTTTCCCATCATTTATTATAGGGTATTTGGAAAAAATAGCCAAACCATTCGATCTTTTCGTTTTATTTCCGTCAGTGATATGATAGGAAACCTTATAGTTTGAATTCTTCCCGAGAATTTTCACCGCATCGCGCGAAGGGGAAGGGGTAGTATTATCTTGGTAAAACTCTTGAAATACCTTCACATCAGCTGGCTGATCCTGAAGCCACGAGAGTACATTTGAATCTGGTGTTGTCTCACTTTTTGGTTTGTAATAAAACATGTGAGCATTGTATGTAAGCACTTTCAGGCCTACAGACTCCTCATTATTGGGATGAAACTGCAACGTAGCGAGAAAGAATTTATAGCCGATCAGCAGAGCTAAAAGGGGCAAGAAGGATAATTTTCTCCATGATAATATCAATATCATTAAGAGGAATAAATTCAGGAGTAAGATTACTGGAATGAAAAATGGTAATAATCCAACGTACCGAAAATACTCTGGTGAGATATAAACGCTTGCAAACAATAATAGGGTAACGGCAAAAATGAGCCAGGTGATAATCTTCATGAATTAAAATTGGTCTGGCAATATATTATGCAATAAATCATGATCCTATTAAGCCCTTAGGGCGCATTGACTATAGAGCAATCTTCGATCCAATTGAAAATTGTCTGGCTGAGTTTATTTAACTAAATTGTAAAGGTAGAATTTTTGCTTTTGAAGCAAATGATTGCTCTGAAAATGATGAAATAGAGACTTGAATTTTGCTCATTTACCAATTATTAGTTATTTCGATAGAAAATTACCCACTATGAAAACACACCAAACTATTTTGGCGACGGCAATGATTGCTTTAGTCTTTGCTTCATGCAGTGAATCAAAGACTTCTGAATCTTCACAGTCCGAAGTGTCTACAAAGACTAATGAGGCAGCTGATACAGCGGAATCTAGACCGAGTCCATTACTAGTAAAGGAAGGACAAATTTCTGCCAAAGCAGTTAAAATTCAATATGGATCTCCTGCTGTGAAAGGCAGAGAGTTATGGGGTGATTTAGTGCCATATAATGTAGTATGGAGAACGGGCGCTAATGAAGCTTCCTATGTGGATTTAGCCGAGGATATGACAGTGGAAGGCAAAAAACTGCCAGCTGGCAAATACTCATTGTTTACCATTCCAAAGGAAAGTGGCCCTTGGACTGTGATTTTCAATTCTGAATGGGATCTAGAACATGGACATTTTCAATACGACGAAAAAAATGATGTGCTAAGAGTTGAAGTATCTCCAATTTGGGAAGAGACTAGCCAAGAATCACTAGCTATGGAAATAGAAAACCCTGGAATAGTTATTTATTGGGAAAAACTTAAGTTACCAATCAGCATCAATTAGAAACATATTCATCTTTGGAGGCCCTTAAAAATGCATTTTGAGGGCTTTTTTTATTGATAACTGTCAAAAGGATTGCTCTATTTGAGTAATAATTATCAGATTGGGCTAAATTCGTCACTTTACCTAAAATCGATCCAATGAAGTATATAGGCTTTTTAGTCGTTTTGGCTATAACAATCGCTTTGGCTGTAGCTGTTTCACGACCTTTTGGTGCGATTCCACCTTTAGCACCTTTGCTTGATCCTAATCATGGATTTTGGCAAAATACTCTTTCCGAAGATGACTTGGCCGAAGATGAGTTGGAACTCAATAATTTGAGTAGTGAGGTGACGGTGATTTACGATGAAAATCTTATTCCCCATGTTTTCGCAAACAATGAGGCTGACCTGTACAGAGCTCAAGGATACATTACCGCAAAACATCGACTTTGGCAAATGGAGTTCCAAACGATGGCTGCAGCAGGGAGAATCTCCGAAATTGTTGGCCCACAGGCTATAGATCTAGACAGGATGACCCGCAGAAAAGGCTTAGCCTATGGAGCAGAAAAGGGGATGAAGTTTATCCAAGAGAATGACCCGGAGTCTTTCCTTTTATTAGAAGCCTATGCAGATGGAGTGAACCAATACATAGACCAGATGTCAGATGCTAGGTTGCCAGTAGAATACAAAATACTGAACTATAGACCAGAACACTGGACTGCTTTCAAATCCATCCTCTTACTGAAATATATGACAGATATGTTGGTGGGTGATCGGGATTTGGAGTATTCGAATCTGCGAAAGATTCTGGGAGAGGTAATGCTGAATAAACTATATCCAGAATACCCAAGTGGTGTAGAACCTATCATCGAATCGGGTCATAAGTGGGACTTCAAGCCATTAGCCGTGACCTGACCGGACAGTATTTCTTATCCTGATGACCAACTGGTGATAGATCCTTTGCCACAGCCAGAAGAGGGGACAGGCTCAAATAACTGGGCTGTATCTGGCTCGAAGACCAAAACTGGTAATCCTATTTTGGCCAATGATCCGCATTTGAGTTTGAATCTCCCTTCACTTTGGTATGCTATGCAATTGACCACACCTGAGCATTCTGTCAAAGGAGCTACGCTTCCTGGAGCATTAGGAGTAATTTCTGGTTTTAATGAAAACATTGCATGGGGTGTCACCAATGCGACTAGAGATACACGAGATTGGTACAAAATCACCTTTCAGGATAAATTAAGAAAAGCGTATCGGTATGGTGAAAAGTGGGAGCAGATCACATTCAGAATAGAGGAAATTAAAGTAAAGGGAGAAGATGTATTTCTTGATACGGTAGTCTATACGCATTATGGCCCTGTTGTTTATGACAAGTCCTTCAATTCAAAACGTCAGGATGTAAATTTTGCATTGAAATGGAATGTGCATGAAGGTTCTAATGAGCAGAAAACTTTCATTCTACTGAATTCCGCCAAAAACCATGAGGACTACAATATAGCCTTGGATAATTATACCGCTCCAGCTCAGAACTTTGTCTTTGCCTCCAAAGGTGGAGATATTGCTATGCGAATTCAGGGGAAGTTCCCGCTGAAATGGAAAGGTCAAGGAAAGTTTTTCATGGATGGAGCTGACCCTCGAATGGAATGGCAAGGATATATTCCGAATGAACAAAACGCCAGTACCTTAAATCCGACTCGGGGTTTTGTCAGTTCAGCCAATCAGCATCCCACGGATTCCACCTATCCATATTATGTCTTTGACAACAGCTATGAATTCTACAGAAATCGCCGACTGAATCGCCGACTTAGCGAAATGAGTGAGATTACAATTGAAGATATGCAAGAGCTGCAATTTGATGACTACTACTTACATGCCGCAGAAGCATTACCGGTTATGTTAGATCTGTTGGGTAGTGAATATGAAAGTGAGGCCGATGCCAAAAAGTACGTCTCACTTTTGAAAGAATGGGATTATTATGCTGACCCAAATCAAAAGGCACCTACCTTATTTTATATTTGGTGGAGAAAAACTTACGGAGAAATCTGGAAGGAATTATCTAAGAATGTGGCTCCAATTGTTCTTCCTAGCTATTATCAAACTGTTCTTTTCATGAAGAATGAGCCAAGTGACCCTGTTTTTGATTTGAAAAATACTGGTGAAATGGAAACAGCTGCAAGTCATGTGAGGGAAGGTTTTAAAGAGATGCTCGTAGACATGAAAAAGTGGGAAGCCGACGAAGGTGATTTTTCTTGGGCCAATTATAAAAAGACTACAGTTCAACACCTTGTTCCACAGTTTAAGTCATTTTCTGTAGAGAATGTATACACTGGCGGTGGTTCGGGGATTCTGAATGCTACCAGTCAGCGATCAGGTGCTAGTTGGAGGATGGTAGTGGAATTAGGTACAGAGGTGAAGGCTTTTGGTATTTATCCAGGTGGGCAATCTGGCAATCCTGGAAGTAAATACTACAGTAATTTCATCCAAAAGTGGGCAAATGGTGAATATCTGAATTTTGATCTGAGAAAACCCGATCAAGTAGAGGGCGTATTATTCCAAACTATTTTAAACTAAGTTTATGAAATTTATTTTAGTCACTTTTCTCTCAGCATTACTTGTTATCGTTTTCAATCCATTTCTACCTTATTGGGAGGTAATGATCCTTATCGCAATCCTAGCAGCATTAGTTGACGTTAGGGGAGCAGGGGCTTTTTTCGGTGGAGGAATAGGGATGGGATTAGCTTGGGTGGGACAAAGTATCTATGTCAGCACTATTTCAGGAAGTCATTTACCGGAAAAAATGGGTGAGTTGATGGGCTTAGGTTCTGAAATGGCTTTATTTGTCCTCACGGGCATATTGGCTTTTTTACTTGGAGCTTTTAGTGCGCTAAGTGGTAGTTTATTTCGAAAACTTTTTAAAAGAAGGCCGGATAATATTTATGGAGGATGGTGAAATAAATAGAAAGTAGTTGTGAGCCGTCATTTTTAATCAAAAACACGCGTTTTATTTTTCCAATTGGATGCAATGAGTACCTTTGTTACTCACTATTTAGGAGCATTTATATGCTTGAAACCTTAATTACCTCAAAGACAAGGTTGAGGTTACTTATTAAGTTTTTTGTTAACTCTAACACTCAGAGTCATTTGAGAGGATTAGCCGATGAGTTTGGTGAATCTACCAATGCAATCCGCAAAGAGTTGAATAATTTGACGAAAGCGGGAATTCTGGTGAAAGAGACAGATAAAAATAAAATTGCCTACCAAGCAAACGTAAAACATCCATTCTTTTCCAATATTCAAGAGATTATTCGTAAGTATTTGGGTTTGGATAAGTTACTTGAACAGATTCTGGAACGTATGGGCGAGGTAAATCAAGTGATTCTTGTTGGAGATCTTTCTAGAGGTATCGATTCTGGTAAAATTGACGTAGTGGTGATAGGCGATAACTTAAATGAAAACTACATATTAAATTTGTCCTCGAAAATTGAGGAGCTAATTAATAGAAAAGTGGTATTGTCATTGCTAGCGGAAAGGATGGTTTCCACTGGTTTGGTTTTGTTCGATAGGAAAGAAGGAGCTTAGGGAGCTCTAAGTTTAGTGGATTGAAATTGGCGAGAGGCACTTTTGTGACTGAAAGGGCGAAGCTGTGTAATAGTTGTAAAAGAATCGATTAAAAATCTGAAATTTGTTTTTGGTTTTCGAATGATAACTGAATGGAACACGAAAATTATTGAATTGAAAAAATATACTTGGTTGATTAATTCTAGAAATTACCTGCTACTGGTGATTTTTTTAGTAGTAGCCTTCGCTGCGCAAAGTCAGAGTCTTTCTGATATTCAAAATCTTAAAGTAGATGATTTATCCGATGCTCAAATCGAGCAATTGATAAAACGAGCAGAATCAAGCGGGATTTCAGTTGGCCAAATAGAATCCTTAGCTCGTGAGCGAGGAATGCCAGCCGTAGAGGCAGCTAAATTAAGAAGTCGTATTAATTCACTTCAAATGACGGTATCATCGAATGCAGGTACTGTTAGTTTGGAAGGAATGCGTTCTGTAAATGGGTTTGAACAAGTGGATATGTTTGATTCTATTCGAAGATCAGATCCATACTATGACTTGACTGTAAAGCAGAAGAAGATTTTCGGCTACAAGCTTTTTCAAAATAAGGCGTTGGATTTCAGCCCAAGCTTAAGTATTCCTACTCCACAGACCTATATAATAGGAGCTGGAGACCAACTTCTTTTAGATATCTATGGTGTATCTCAAGAATCGTATGATTTGACAGTGAGCCCTGAAGGAACAATAGTTGTCCCAAATATTGGACCTGTGGAAGTGGGGGGTTCCACAATTGAGGCAGCTATCTCAAGAATTAAATCATCTCTGGGTAGAATTTATTCAGGCTTATTAGGATCCAATCCCAATACTTTTCTTCAAGTAAGACTAGGCAATATTCGCTCTATAAAGGTCTCCATGGTTGGAGAATTGACCAAGCCAGGAACGTATACCTTACCCTCTTTTGCTACGGTTTTTAATGGCTTATACGCGGCTGGCGGTCCAAATGAAAATGGTGCTTTTAGAAATGTGCAAGTCTATCGTGATAGCCGCCTGGTAGCTACTGTAGATATCTATGAGTTTCTTTCAAAAGGGGTGCAGGATGCTAACATCACGCTTCAAGACAATGATGTAGTGATAGTTCAGCCTGTACAGAAAAGAGTAGAGGTGATAGGGCCCGTGAGAAGAGAAGGCCTTTTCGAAGTGAAACAGGGAGAGACTTTAGAAGATATTTTTGTATATACAGGGGGATTTAAGAGTATAGCATATCGTGATAGAGTGACTATCAGGAGGATTGAAGACAATCAGCGAAAAGTAGTGGATGTTGCTTCTAGCGAGTTTGATTCTTTTACACTTAGAGATGGGGACGAACTTCTAATAGGAGAAGCTCTTGAGCGGTTTTCTAATCGAGTTCAGGTGACAGGATCTATTAATCGTCCAGGAGAATATTCACTGGATGTAAAAGGCCTTACGGTGAAAGAATTAATCACTAAAGCTCAGGGATTGAAACCTGAAGCTTTCACCAATCGAGCTACCTTGTACAGAACCAGCGAAGATTTAACCTTAGCAGCTGAATCGTTGGACTTAAAAGGAATACTAGATGGATCATCTCCGGATGTCCCCCTCAAAAATGAAGATTTGCTTTTCATTCCAAGCAGATATGATATTCAAGAAGAGTATTATGTGAAAATATCAGGTGAAGTAAACTATCCGGGAACATACCCATTTGCTTCCCAGATGACTATAGGTGATTTGATCCTCCGCTCTGGAGGCTTTTTAGAGTCAGCATCTAATTCATCGATAGAGATAGCAAGAAGAGTAAGAGATGTCAACTCAGGTAAAATCGCTGAGATTAGTACAATTTCGATTGATCCAAACTTAAAACTTTCGGAAGCTGAAAGCAATCAATCGCTGTTACCTTTTGACCATGTGTTCATTAGAAGAAGTCCAGGGTTTGAAAATGAACAAATTGTAAGTTTAAGAGGAGAGGTTGTGTATCCAGGTGATTTTGTGATATCTAACGCAAACGAACGCATTTCTGACGTAATCAAAAGAGCAGGGGGGCTTTCTCAATATGCTTATCCAAAAGGAGCAAACCTGATCAGACGTACGGTTTATTATAAAAATTTGACTGAAGAACAGCAGCGTGAAAAAATACTTAAGGAAATCCGTGCGAAGCTCGATACTGATACGAATAGGGAAAATAATGAGGCCGAGGAACTGCTTTTTGACAGAATAGATCAAAAACTCACTCAAAATGAGTTAGACCGCCTTCAGAAAGAAAAGGTGAAGAACAACGGTAGTTTCTTAGAAAATTTCTCCGCCCGAGATTCTTTACGATTAGATTCCGCTATTAATAAGGTTCGGATGAAAGAGCAGGATCTAGTAGGTATTGACCTTGAGAAAATCATGAGAAATCCCGGTTCTAAAGAAGATCTGATTTTGTTTGAAGGGGATGTGATTCAAATCCCTAAAGAGCTTCAGACTGTACGAATGGTAGGAGAGGTGCTACTCCCAACAACCTCACGCTATGACGAAAAATCAAGTCTGAAAAAATACATTTCAAAAGCCGGAGGATTTACAGAAAATGCTAGAAGATCCAAGACTTATGTAGTTTATGCAAATGGTGATGCCAAGCGCACTCATAATCTGTTTGGCTTAAATATTTATCCGGAATTAGAACCTGGAGCTGAGATAGTAGTTCCTAAGAAACCAATAAAAAATAGGATGAATGCAGGCAGTTGGATAGGTATTGCTTCGAGTCTGGCTACGGTCGCAATTTTGGTACAAACTATTGTAAATAATAATAAACCGTAATTGGTTAATCCTAAGTAAAATTATATGAAAATCGCTGTAGTAGGTACTGGCTATGTTGGTCTTGTGTCAGGAGCATGTTTTGCCGATGTAGGAATCGAAGTTACTTGTGTTGACATCGATCAAAAGAAAATAGATAATCTCAAAAATGGTATAATGCCAATTTACGAGCCTGGTCTCGAAGAGGTTGTAGTCAGAAATTTCAAGAGTGGAAGGCTCAAATTCAGTACAGATTTAGGTGATGCCATTCAAGGGGCGTCTGTAGCTTTTATAGCTGTAGGCACACCTCCTGGCGAGGATGGATCTGCAGACTTGCAATACGTGTTGGGAGTGGCAGATGAAATAGGTGCGAAAATGACTGACTACATCGTGGTCGCCACAAAAAGCACGGTACCTGTAACAACGGGGGAGAAAGTTCGAGCTGCAATTAGCGGCGCTTTGAACAAAAGAGGTTCTGAGTTACCTTTTGCAGTAGCATCCAATCCTGAATTCCTAAAAGAAGGTGCTGCAGTTGAAGACTTTTTGAAGCCTGATAGAATTGTAATCGGTATAGATGATGCCCGTGCAGAGGAGATAATGAAGCGGTTGTATAAGCCTTTCCAACTTAGCGGAGAACGAGTTATCTATATGGATATCCCTTCTGCTGAGATGACCAAATATGCGGCAAATGCCATGTTGGCGACCAAAATCTCCTTTATGAATGAGATCGCAAACCTATGTGAACTAGTAGGTGCAGATGCAAATATGGTCAGAAGAGGAATTGGATCAGATCCAAGAATCGGGAATAAATTTATTTACCCAGGTGTAGGCTATGGCGGGTCTTGCTTTCCAAAAGATGTGAAAGCGATTATCAGAACTGCGAGACAGTATGGCTATGAGCTAAGAGTACTTCAGGCAGTGGAGGATGTGAATGATGATCAGAAATACGTGCTTTCTCAAAAAGTAAAGTCACACTTTGGAGAAGATCTTACCGGGATGACCTTTGCAATGTGGGGGTTAAGCTTCAAGCCAAATACCGATGATATGCGTGAAGCTCCTGCTGGTGTAATTATCGATGAGTTGCGAGCGGCTGGAGCTACGGTGAAAGCATATGATCCTGTAGCAATGGAGGAGGCTAAAGACCATTACATCTTTGATAAAGTAACTTACTGCAAGGATGCTTATGAAGCCCTAGTGGATGCGGATGCTTTGCTATTGGTGACTGAATGGTCAGAATTTAGAATTCCCAGCTGGGATGTAGTAGGCAAACTGCTAAAGAATAAAGTAATCTTTGACGGTAGAAATATATACGATAGAACATATCTGAAGACCTTAGGCTTTGAAACCTACGGAATTGGTTCTAAGTAAATTTAACTTCCCTTGGGGTATACTCAAGGGCATTGTTATGTTCTGAGGAATAGGAAAATGATAATTGCAGGAGCAGGTGGACATGGGTTAGAAGTTCGTCACGTATTAATACAACAGGGCGTTTATTATTCCGAAATTTTCTTTTTTGATGAAGATCCAGCAAAGCTTCAGAGAGAAGAAATACAAGGGAACTGGATTTTTGAGTATGCAGAAATACAAAAGCATTTTAGCCAGGATCCCCGCTTCGTATTAGGAGTGGGCAATCCAATCTATAGACAAAAGTTATTTCACTCATTAACCGCATTTGGAGGTAGCTTATATGGATTCAATTGCGTCCCTAACCTTGAATCAAGAAGCTCAAGTAACGCTTTTGACGCAATGCCATTCAGTTTTATTGGCTCTGAAACTAAAATTGGGTTAGGGGTTTTGATAAACACGCGTGCTCATGTACATCATGAATGTGTGGTAGGTGATTTTACTGAAATTGGCCCGGGAGCAATGTTACTGGGAGGTGCAAAAATAGGTAGTGCCTGCAGGATCGGTGCAGGAGCGATTATTTTACCAGGAGTAGAATTAGCAGACGGGGTAGTTGTAGGAGCCGGGGCAGTAGTAACTAAGTCTGTAATGGAAAAATCGACTCTTGTGGGTGTCCCTGCTAAAAAAGTTTTATAGATTTAAAATTCAGTTGTCTAGACTGAATAGTTTGACTTTTGTTTCTTAAGGTTTAAAGTATAAAGTCTATTTACTTTTCAGATTCTGAACTTGAACTCCCTAAAATATAGTTAAATATGTATATCCGCAATTGCACCAGTAGCCAAATAAGATGTAAGTGACAGCTTGTGACACTTCCTTTATCAGGTGAATAAGTTGCTTTAAATTAGATCAAAATAAACGGTTTTGATCATGAACATCATCAATTTCATTAATCGATTTCCAGATGA
>Ga0105054_10006340_pt1 | contig 16538 bp, 12 predicted proteins | sample BON02_FD_78091 | JGI IMG/M metagenome (GOLD analysis project Ga0105054, IMG submission 78091) | Freshwater microbial communities from Lake Bonney liftoff mats and glacier meltwater in Antarctica - BON-02 (megahit assembly) | ecosystem: Environmental > Aquatic > Freshwater > Ice > Glacier...
AGGAACTCTTAAAATTTGTTTTGAGAAGCGAGACCACATCAAAACTGAAAGACAAACTATTGTCAAAAGATGGTACAACGACCATAAACGACCTTCAAAAACTATAAGTTCTTGTAAATCAACCACATATTGAAATTGCTGCAATAGCGTATTTAAGTCAGTTGACCCTTGAGCTGAATGTTCATCATCTTGTACTTTTGCAATTTTTGTAGTCTTTTTATTAGTTTCATCAACCGCTTGTGGCACCACACTTAAATCCTCTTCGAAACCATATTTTTTTCAATTGCCCATTTGAATGCTGCAATCCAATCAGCGCGATGTGCTTCATTAATTCGATCACCTGCAATCTGATCTTTTGGGAAACTGACCAGTTCAATATTTAAAGAATAATCTATCCAAACGAGCGAGAAACAACTGAAAACTGTCTCTGGATTTCCAGTGCGTTTAAAAGCGTCGGTTTTATGCCCGTTTACAATATCAACGATTGTTCTTATCTCCCGTTTTTCATAAGTCACTATGGTAGATTTCATATGACACCAGAAAACATGTTCCAAGCTGGCGTCACAAAAAACGAACCTATGATGCGGGTATCCACTTTTACCATGCTTTAAAAATACGCAACCCTGTTTAAGTTTCATTTCCCATGAATCATGAATCCATTTTAATTGCATTTCCTTCATTCGAGTAATAAACAAAGATTCGTTTGATGCTATTTCTGAATTCTTAGCTAGTATAGTGTCTTCAAGCGCTGCTAATGCTGAAGTCAAATCATTAATACGGGTTTTTAATAATTGCATTTGCTTCGGATATTCGGACATCTTTTTCACAAAGGCAGTTTCACTATTTTTCGTTCGTTGTGAAGCAGTTTGGAGACGTTCATGTAGGGCAAAAATTCGACACTCGAGTTCAGCAATCGTCATCGCACTTTGTTCCTCCTTGATGAGATCAGCGATCTTTTCGGAAAGATTTCGAGGTGATTCATTAAGTTTCATATTCTTTTGATGTACTGCTCGAAATGGAGCTTGAAGGGTTGTATCGATGAAGGAACTAACGGTAGAAGCTTCAGCTGAGTCTCGATTTTTGGATTTCTTTTTTGACAGTGGATCGAACCATTTGTTATACTTTCTGGAAGTATTGCCTCTTTTTTGTCGAGGAGTTCTACAAGTAGTGCTTTCGATATGATCCCCTGATTCACACAACGACAGGGCTAATCTTCTATTCATTTCAATAATCGTGGCTGTGCTGTTATCCATTTCGGGTTTAGTTGGAAACGAAATACGGTGATCCACTTTGCGTTTACCAGGAGATGAAATAATACTTCGGGGATCGTACGTATACTGTTCGCTTAAACTGTTGTCGCTCGAGTTCGATTTAATTGAAAGTAGATCATCAATTGGCAAGGAGGTCTTTATTACTAGCTCAGATTTACTGTTCTCGATCCGATTGTTTAAATCATTATTAAACGAAATATGCACACTTCCTTTTGAGGCGAATCTGGCAACAGTAGTGCCAAATCGAAACACCTGCGTGTTCTCCATACACTTTTTTGTAACGGGTTTCTAAAGCGGTACGGTCCCCTTCGTAGACACGCTAATTTTTAAACCTAGTGAAGCTCTCCTGGCACGTCGAGATTCTTATGATGCGTTGTATGGACACTACAGCAATCGTCGTTTCAAGAAGGAGAAAATTGCAGCGTATATGAGGGAACAGCGGGCGATCGACGAGGTGATCGATCATATTTCATGGGGTGGGAAGGTGTTGAACGTATTTGGAGATTGTTCAAAGACCACCGGATTCAGGAGTAGCACCCCTGGAGGACCCTTGAAGAAGATCGAGGCGTTGATGGTGAAGTGTGGATATGCTGTTTGCGAGGAGAAGGAAGCCTACAGCACAAAATCGTCACTGTGCTGTCATGGTCACCTCAGCAAGTGTATGAAGAATGGTCAAGATGTGGTGACCTTCCGGAACGGAAAATACAAGGAGAACCCCTCTAAGATACCGAGGGAGGATCATGGTATCCTCATTTGCCAAAAATGTGGAAGAACGCGGAACCGAGACTTTGTAGGTGCGGTGAATATCTATGATATTTACATGGCTAGGATGAATGAGTGGGCGCGCCCTGTGCGCTTTACTAGAAAATACTGGCAAGACAAAAAAAAGATATCTTCAGTGTCATTACTCCAAGTGGGAGTTAATATTCCTGAAAAACCAGTGCTGTGGCCTGGACGCTTGTATTGAGTTTCTTGTAGAAATAATAGTTTAAAATATAAGCGAAACAAATGATAATATAGTTTAGTTTTGTTGGACCACACCAACGCTTTCCTTCCACAATGCTAAATCTTAAAATGGGCAAGTGCATTTAGGGCCCTTTGAATTTTTTAGTGGATCCAAAACACCTTGCCCGTAGCCTGGAAAGCACATTCCATTGGCTCCTGCGTCGATCTGCGCCTCCAAGAAATCATTATTGGCCGGATTGGCAGCCACTGGCACATTTCCATCATGTACCTTGACCCACACATCAAGTCGTGTATTCAGCGGAACATCGATACGGGACCTGCAAACACAATGAACATCAACAGTAAGGGTTGCATCACCGTTAGAGGAAGGAATAATCACCGTAGGAAATTTGTATCGTGCGTTGCTATTCCTAGTAGCACAATTATTTGGTGCACCAACAGTCCAGTCGTTCCAGCACATGGATACATCATACAAAACATCGTTAATAGTGACATTTTGAACCCATTCCTTTCCAGCGTTTTGAGGTTGTAGACCGTTGACAAAATATGCCAATACAAGAAAGATATCATATTCGTATACCGTGTGCCACTGTTCGTCTCCATAGTAGTTTTGAGACACCTGATTGAAATTATGGACGATTGGGTCATTCAACATTTTACACTCAGCGTCACAGGAACAAGGAATGAAAGGTAGAGTTGGAGCCAATGTCGGTACTTGTTTCTCGCATACACAAACAGTGTTACCAGGATTGGTGGTCCCAGTTTTGGAGCCGAAGCATTCTCCATCTCCATTTCCTCCCAACTCAAAATCAAAAAAGTTATCATAACCTACGTTGTCGTCGTTCTTTGACAGGAATAGATCCAATCGATAATGCTTATCGCGAAGATTGATACCACTTGCGTAGACACATTGAACGGCCACATCAAGTTGTTGAGTTATGTCTTCAGTGAGATCAACCTGAGTAAAGGTGTTGGTGTAGAGGTATTGACCATTGCTAGCACAGTCGTCTACATTCGCAACGGTGGTTTTAACATTGTTAATAACGGTGTACACCTCACTGACCCAAGCTCCTGTTGGGATCTTTGCGTTGCCTTCAGCCATGATATCAATCTGGGTATCGAATAAATCCATCTTGTACATCGTCAAGATAGTTCCACTGGGAGGACGGACTGTAACAGCACCACTGTACCCGAACGGGATAACGTGGGGATCGCCAGAGGCACGGCAGCTCGCACTGCAATTACATATTCCATCGACAACAGGGGCTTGGAGTGATAGTTGGACTGCTTCTCTAATTGATTCAGAGGATGCAGTAGCAATGCTGGCAAGGACTGCAAGAAGAATGACAGAGTGAGAGACCATGTTGCAATTAAGGAATTGCTTGCAAAATGTTTTCCACGACGACACATTTCAGGTGAATCGTGTCGTGGAGAGTCGATGAAGTTTAATTAGCGTTTACTTCTAGTAATAGGTGTGACCTTCTCTAGGCACTATTTATGGAATGAAAGGTCCTTAAGCGCGACTTTACCGTAAACTATATGATTCTATAAAGTCGTATCCCCGTCGATCAGATTGTTCCAGAATCAACACAATGTTCAATGTCCAAAATCAATTAGTATTTTTAAAATAATACAAGTAGTCGATGAAGCCGTCAATCGCCTATTTCTTAAAAACAAGAGTACGAGCATCTTGTTGAAAGAAAGGGCCCTGATCAACATTTGACTATCCGTGACGTAATTAACACACATTATGGGCACTTGATGTAATTTAATTGCTTCCCTTGACAGCAACAGCTCCTGTAATAGCACCTGCAATCGACTTCCATGACTTAGCCGCTGAAGAATTTAAAAATGTACTTTATATACATCTGACCTTCCTTATTCTGCATCCCTAAAATGATCTCGTATACCTACTAAATAAAAACTTCTGCAACAACACCTGATTATTTTATTGATGAGTTAGTAAAAATTTGAGGTACACTGGATTTTCAGATTCCTCAACGTAATAAAACCCAAGACTGTCAAGAAGATTTTCCAAACTACTTTGAGAAGTCTCTTGAATTCCAACTAGGACTCTTCCGATGTCAGCACCGTGATTCCGGTAGTGAAACAATGTCACATTCATTGGAGTTTCAGTACCATCAGCCCCATTCAGCTTATGAAGAAACTCATTCAAAGCACCTGGTCTTTCAGGAAATTCAAATCGAAACAGTCGTTCCTCCTTTTGTTTCATTGCTCTTCCTCCTGCTAGATGCCGAACATGATTCTTACCCAAGTCATTATCACTAAGATCGTCCACAGAATAAACTTTGGACAAATTGTCTATAACGAGAGCGCGATCTTCAGGAGTTTTAGCTTGGAAATTTAAAATGATATTTGCTGTACCATTGTTGTTATGGGGATCAAACCGGTAAGAAAACTCTGTGACGTTTCGAGGGTAGATTTGCTTGTACAATCTCAAAAATTCTCCTTTTTTCTCTGGGATGGAAACGGCGATCATTGATTCATACGAATCAGCACGCTCAGCTACAAAACGAAGCCTGTCAAAATCCATGTTGGCTCCAGAAGCAACAGCCACTAATGTTTGCCCTTCGATACCTGTTTGCTTAATGTACTTGACCAATCCCGCAATACCAAGAGCACCAGCTGGTTCAAGAATCCCTCTCGTGTCATTAAAACCGTGTTTTATCGCAGCACAAATTTCATCTGTGGTACAAGTGACCATACCATCGACCAATTCCTTGATCAATCCGAAAGTGTTTTTACCTACTGTTCTTACTGATGCTCCATCTGCAAATAATCCAACTTGATCCAGTGTAACCACTTCCCCCTTGGCTAAGGAAGCTGTCATTCCGGCAGCGTCTTTCGCCTCAACTCCAACCATCTTTACATGTGGTGCAACTTTCTTAATGTATGTAGACACACCTGCTAACAAACCACCGCCACCAACACAGCAAAACACCGCATGAAAGTTCTTCTTGTGCTCCATTGGAAGTTGCTTGACGATCTCCATACCAATAGTCCCTTGTCCACAAATCACCAGCGGATCATCGAAGGGATGGATTAATGTCCGACCTTCAGCAGCCAAACGAATAGCTTCTCCTTGTGCTTCGTCGTAATTGTCACCAAACAACAAAACGTTACCCCCATGTGAACGAACTGCATCTACTTTGATCGCGGGTGTGGCTTTGGGCATGACGATTACAGCATCTATACCTAGTCTTTTGGCACTAAGCGCAACACCTTGAGCATGGTTACCTGCAGAACAAGCGACTATTCCCTTCTCTAGCCTATCCAGGGGCAAACTGGCGATTTTGTTATAGGCGCCTCGTAGCTTGAATGAGTAAACTGGTTGTTGATCCTCACGTTTAAAGTAAATGTGATTTTTTAGGAGAGCAGAGAGAACATGTGCATATTGTAGATCAGTCTCGCGACACACATCGTAGATGACGCTTTGAGCTGCAAGAATACCTCGCAGGTACTCATCAAGCACGGCTTCTTTCTTTAGGCGATCTATTCCGGACTCCATTCTGTTGAACTTGGATGAAGGGTTCTCACCGGTGAGGCTAGCAGAGAGATCAGGTGGCCATGAGCTGCTGGTTGTACGAGGCAGTCTAGAAAAGTGTCGCACTCTTAATAATGAAATCATTCCAATGATTCATGGACTCGAAAAACGAACTAATAGTACACTGTATTACGACTGTATTTAAAAATCAAAAACTCCCGAATTTAAAGACGACCTTTTTAAACCATATCTACCCAGAAACCATATCTACCCAGCCGGTTAACGCATTATTTAATCAATTTATCACTTCTTCTTCTTCTGGTATCTAAATTTTCTAACATTGTTTATTCATATTTATTCTTCTTTTGATTCAACAACAATGATATCCTCTTGAGTCATGATGGCTTTCACTACTAGTAGAAACGAATACCATGCATCTTTAAGGCTTGGATATGTTGTGTATGGAATTCCGAATTCCTTGCAGGTTTCCTGAACGATTGGAGCAATGTAAGGCAGATGAATATGATTCATTCCAGGAAACAAATGATGCTCAATTTGATAATTGATACTGCCGTGAAGAGTGGCAAACAAGTGGAATCGGTCGTTTACGAAGTCTGTTGAGTTTCGAACTTGGACTTCTCCCCAATCCGGTTTCTTCAACTTGGTGTTTTGTGGTTCACCTTCTGGCTGTGAATCTAACCCATAAACTTCAACTTCCAAATGGTTCGTAATCGCACTCTCTACTAAATCATGGTCTGCAACGATACACATCGAGTAGAATATATTGGTCGCAACAATATACGAATATATAACCAAAAAGTTAGCACGGGACAATATCGAGACAACCACAATGGAATACAAAACTTCCTCCCACCATTTTGTATTGTACCCTTGTACAGTAGAAAATTTTCTCATTCCCCACAGTTCAGACCATTTATAAAAGTCCATTCTATATGCAAGATACATAATCACCTGACCTAACCACATACCTGGCATGAATACATAAAGCCCAACGAGAGAAACTGCCCATCCGGCAGTACCAAAACGATCCCCCATATACCGGAACAATTCAAAATTCCCTTCAACAGGGGTATCAGCAGATTTTCGCACAAAAGGGTTGGCATGAAAAAGATCTGCATCTAAATCGCTGCCAGTAAAGGAATGATGCACAACGGCATGATGAAACATCCATATCTTTGAATTCCACAGCGATATGCTGCACCACACTTTGGTAATAGCAGAGTTCAACCAATGATTACGAGGAGCAATGGCAAAATGGCTAGCATCATGCATTGCAGTAAATCCCCATTGAATTTTAAACATGCCTGCAAGGGCTGCGCATAGCATTGCAACTGGAGTTGACAGTTGATGATTGTAAAACGCCAAACTAAAGAACGTTACATACAAACTAAATTGTACCAACACCTTTGCTGCCCAGAAATAGTTGGCCTTGGTTGCCTTGGTGAGTGATTCTTTGCCGTCTTCTGAGCCTCCAAACTTTGCCCTCACTTTACGTTTGAGGGTTTTGTAGAAACCTTCCTCGTCGAAGGAGTAAATCGAACCTGGACATGGTACTCCATCATCCTCCGTAATCTCGTACTTTTCCAGTTGTTTCATGATACTTGGCATGTTGGCAAATACGTGATAGGATTCAAAAGCTGGAGTTGCATCCACAAGACCGGCAGTCATCTCAAGAATATCTCTTCCTCCTGGATGTTTGTCCATAAAGCTCCTCAAATCATACTTTTTACCAAAGATATAGTGCAACTTCGGGTTCGTCTTTGGAGCTGTCTTTGGGCGATCAGGGTGCTCTTCGAGAAACTTTTGTCGAGCTAATACATCTTTTCTCGCTTGCAAGTATAGAGCTTCGTCAGGATGCCCGTAGGTAATTCCATCATTGGTTGATGCATTAGGAGCCATTATTGATTTATAACAATTGATTAAATCGAAAGAGATATGAATTTGCTGTTTGTTTTGATTTCCGGGATTTTTGAATCGATTCAAATTCGTAGAGCTGGCTGAATGATTTTCAAAATGAAGAAACGAGTCATGTCGCGTTTTTTAGGGTTAGAGAATTTTCTAGAGAAACCACTAGGTGAATCCTAGTCACGTGCATGTGTCGCAAAATCGCCATAGTAACGCATTCAACATTGCCGAGATTTTAAACTTTGGTACCTTTGTATGGCACGGCTTGTTGGTGAAATTATTTCAAAAGGATTTCATGTTCCATTGTAACGCTGTTATCGAAGATCTGTACAATTCCCGTGGAACGTTCTTTTTGAATTTTGGCTTGTTTTTATGAATAATGAATCTCGATTAACTTTTGATTGCTCTCGCGTCGAAGGCTTGAAAGTTATCAATTTTATTGAGATAATGGATGATAGTATACACCGAGTCTGGTATATATGTTATTCATATGAGATATCTGTTTCAAAAAGACATTTTGTTTAGGGGGGGCTCCGCCCATTGGCAGTTTCGAACGATGTCGAAAGGAGCTGGCAAGAGTGCAGGTCTTTCCGATGATTTGCAGACGGATTTAAACGAGAAAAAAGTTCAAATGAGAATGGAGAACGAGAAATATCTACGGGAACATCCTGAAGTGAGACAACTTGTCAGTAAGTTCCTGAAAAGCGTTTTAGTGGAGCAACCATCCGATGTTAAAAGAGCAGCTACATGTTTCTTCACGAGTGATATTTCTTATGAAGATATTTCTCAGTAGTTCCAGCATAAACATAAATAGAAAAAACTACTAGAATAATTAAATATGTTAAGTAAACGAGCCAAGTACTACTTGTGTTGCTCTAGTTGGAAAAAGTCTTTAAGCAGATCGAAAGTTGTAAAACTAATACCTTGTGCGATTGGACCTTTGATCCAGTTCATAGTAACGCCTTTGAACAGTCCTCCACGTACGCCCTCCTTGCTAGCCACTAATCGCAGCGTTTGCACAATACCGGTGTAGCGTGGGGGGGCTCCAGCTGAGAAGACCCCATCCGTTTGGATACGTCTCCGAACAATATCCAGCGGGTAAGTAAGCGATTGTGCCACGTATCCTGCAATAGCTCCACAAAAAAACTTTTGACCGGCGTTAACGGTCTTCGTTCCGTAATAATCACTGACAAATATCTTGAGGGTTTCAAAGGTCCCAAAAGATAGACCCGCGTAAGGAAGAATACCAACAATTGTAGGAAAGAAGCCTCTATATAAACCATTTACACCTGCAGTGTGATAGACTGTTCTGAAATTATGCCTCAATCCTCCAGCGTCAACTCGTTGCACAGACATCCTTGCACGTAACAGATCCAACGGATAAGTGAATGCCACTGACGTCGCCCCTGCCAACGAGCCAGCCGCTATCCTTCTACTGGGGGTGAGCTGCTCTTCACCTTGGTTCAAGAGCAGACCTTTGTATAAATCGAAACTAACAAACTGAATTCCAGCATACGGGAAAACGCGGCTTAGAGTGGCACTATTGCCTCTCCACAGAGCAGAGGTACCCTGATCACGTTTAATGTTGATCATTTCTTGAATCGCTGCTTTGAGAGTATAAACCCTGGAAGATGTTTGAAAAATGATTTTCGTACGATCCATCGGAGCTATTACGGTTTTAGCTAGCGATCCCGCCATACCACCAGCTATTAGTTTCTTCAATTGCGTTTCAGCATCTACCTTTTGTGGAACACTGTGTTTCTTCTCCGCAACATCGCCCCCGCTGAGGAAACTTAAAGGGGACTTGCCAGGTTTCACAACGGGCATTCGGATTTTAGATGTTACAGCAATTCTCATAATGAAATCTTCTCGCAATTTAGGACGCAGTGCTTTATATCTCAACAGATTCTGTTCAACCCCGCGAGGAATCAAGTCCTCATCCACCACACACTCGGCTTTAGATGCAGTTTTGGGGGGGAAGTCTAAGGTGTACGAATGTTCTGGATCAGAGATGCTAGCCCATCGATGCTCCAAATGGTTAATCTGATCATTTTCTAATAACTCTTTGAGTACACACCATTCACCTACTACATGGGCAAGTTGTTTGAATTGCTCATAATCTATTTGCTGATGTTTTAAGACACTCGGAAATAGTGCTCTTAAAACAAAAGGACTAATCTCAGTGACATTGAATACATTTAATATAGCTGTGGTCGCTTTCTTTCGATCAACCAACCCAACTCCTGACTCATCCAGTTGATCATACAGCACTCGTAACTTGTGCTTGGCTAGAATCGTTTCATCATATTCAGGATGTTTCATCGAACCATACAAACTGAATCAACGCACAAAAACTTCTATATGTAAAGATTCGGTGAAGAGCAATCACAGTCAAATGGGCTTCGAAGTTATCAAAGTCTTTCAGTTCGACTGTGTGAAAGGTTGGGAAAAGCCAAGTAATCGAAAAGTACTCCGTGAGGGGGGCTCGAATTGGCAATTTCTCGTTTGAATTTTCAATTTCATCCATACCAATACAACTGAACTAGTTCTAAAACTATTTGGTGCTTCTGATTTTCTTATTACGGATAGACAACGAGCCTAGTGAAAAAGTCACTAAATAAAATTTGAATTGAAGTTATGTCTCACACGAATTATTCAGATTTAAGACTTAAATAAGAATGACTGTGGATATCAAATAATGCGGTACGCCCCCCGTAAGCAAAATTATCTGTGTTGATGATAGTGCGATCCTGGAAATCGTTAGGAGCTTTGGTTGGTTTATTATTTTTTACTTTGCATGTTCTCTTCAATACACTCTACGAGGCTGGCTATGACTCAACATTTGAAGGTCACTCTACATCAGGCAACCCACGAAATGTGTCGTTTTCAGTCGCTCCTATTGGAAGTCATGCATCACTGCCTTCGATTCAATCAAATTTAACCACCGCACCATTTCAAGATATGTACTGCAGCGGTTTAGACCCCCCTCGGGGCTGTGAGTGTGAACCCGAGGAGCATAGCCCCCCTTTGAATTTCAGTCTGCTTTCAACAATGACTCTTGCAAGCATTGCAGAGACCCAGACTTTTGCTGCTAGTTATTTCCATATCCGCAATGCAGCTTGCCCTCTTAGTCTTGTCACTGTACCGTATCCTATCTTCAGCCAAGGTAAATTCATGACCACGGAATCTTCTCGTACCCTTTGGTTCCCGACAATTTGCAAGACGCTCAGAAAATTCAGAAACTATTTTCACCGTGGGTGTCGTGGCGGAGATTATTTGAGACAAAAATGGACCGACATCCCTTCTGGAGATTGGCACGGGAGACTTACAACGTTAATGGGCCAGAAAAATGTGAACATTCAAGTTTATGGAGATAGTACCCTCGAACTCATAGGTGGGTTGCACACATGCCGGTATGTTGAGAGAAACCAAACCTTTCCCCCTCTTATAAATTACCACAAATTCAGCAAAGGGAAACGTCACGAAGGGCAGGTAGAAGCATTTTTAGAAAGATTCAAAGAAGCCGAGAATACAACAGATATGTTCTTGGTGAATGCAGGACTTCATTTTAATGAACCAGATTTTCCAGAATACGAAAATTTTCTACACAAGTTGTTGCATGGCGTAGCCAAACACAGCCGCAATCGGAAACGCTTCACGTGGATAGAAAGTCAAGCATCTCATTACAATAATCCGGAAGCAAGTTATACACCTGGAAACCCTTTTTGCGGACCACTTGCAAATACTTCCCCTCGAGCTAATTGGCGAAACATTGCTTTTTACAAAATTATGAACGATCGAAACCTATGGGATGTCATACATATTATCCCATGGTACAATAGGACCGCTTTTATGCATGAGCATCACGGTTTCTCTGGGCCTTCAGGAAGCGAGGTAAACGATTGCGTGCATTTTTGCTATTATCCTTTCATGTACGAACCTATTTTTTATCATCTCCATCAAATTATTGCAAGGACCTTGAAATAGAGCCGTTACACGAAGATGGGGTGGTTTAGCAAGAAGAAGAAAGCCACCAATGAAAAAGTTAAGACCCAAAATTTGGTCTCAAAGAAAAATGTAGTCGCTCCTGCAGCTCAACCTGCGTTTGAAAGATTGGTAAACTATTACTCCAATTACAACGACTATAGAATAGCATTACAACGAGGCAAAATGACTGGCGAGGTTGCACTCACAAGTATTAATTTTGAGGAGCAACGTTTTTCTGAGCACTCTTTGATGGCAGAACGTGCTGTATTGAGTCATCTGCTTTTCGTAGGAGAAAATAATTCCGCTACACAATCAAATTGTGTGGAGCGGTTGTTACCGTTGACCACCATGAAAAGTTCGGATGATATTATTGACTTTGTTTTCACAATGATTCAATCTTTGGACCAGAAAGAATTGCTTATGGCTCTTCAGAGGAATTTCTTAGGTACGAATCAGGAGTTTGAAGAAACGGTTTTTTCAGAATCGGTGCTTCAGAATAGGAATCAATTTCATGAATTTTGCAATGAAAATCCTGAAATCCTTTTAATATTAAATTAATTATGACGATTGTTTATTGGTGTGCCTCGATGTCTGACCCGTTTCTCTTGTAGCGTCACTGGAGTCCCTTCATGCAGTGCTCGAACAACGGTAGTATCCCATTTGGAATCCGAATGCTGGAGTAGCCGTACCACTTGTTGTTGCTGCATTATAAGCTTGGGACATGATTCTGGAATAGTCGAACAAAGGTATCTACCTTGTGTGTCGTGGTGTCTCTGTACTCTTTCAAGTGCTTCATGTGGCTGAAGTCCATACATCCGCCCGAGAAGCACAGCGCTCACGACACCTGCCCTACCAGAGCCCCCTTGTGAGAATATGAATATTCTTTCTTTACTACGAAGTCTGTTTTCTAAAGAATTGCAAAAATCTAAAAGCATTGTATCCTCTGTCTCCGTGGCCAAAGCACCGTTTTTCGGCATTGGGAAATACACATGATTCAATTTCGGGGAGAAGTTATCAAATTGTGCTTTCAGCCTCTTGTAATCCTGCAAGCGATTGGTTTCAGCGCGTTCAAGTGCATCTAACTGGATTTTCCCGTAGCCAATCAGCTTTCCTCTCTCCAGCCTTTCCTTTGCGAGATCTAACGCTGACTTTGCTGCTCGAACACCGACACTGAGTTCCGTTCTGAACTCATCACACATTTCATCAGCTTGTTGGTCAAATGGTAGAGAGCTTTTCATACTAGATAGTTCTTCGTTTGTCATCAAACAAACGAATGTATCTACACCAGAGAATAGAATCGATGCTATACTACTACTTCTACTGGTGATTTTCCCTTGAGATTTCACTCTTGCTTGTCCGTTTGGGTACCCACCAAAAAGTATACTAGCGTATGCTCCCTGAAACAACCATGATGTGCTATCCGTTGGTCCAGAACTGTTTTTCTTGAACAATTGATATCGTTTTATGTCTAGAATTTTGATTCCTCCGGATGCTTCCAGCCTGCATCCAATAACAGGTAGTGCAGGCAATCTGATGTTTAATGCTGGATGCCACGGTTTGGTCCAGTTCAACTCTTCACGTTCTATGCGTTTAATAGATGCTTGCTGGTTGGCTATCAGTTTCAATTTCTGTGGCAAATCACCGAATTCGTTTTGGTTTGTCGAAATAGAATCCACTACTCCATCCCAGTCCTTAACATCTCGTTTGATTCCTTCAAAGTCCAAGTGAGTTGGAGGCAAAACATTTTGAATATAATACCGCCAAACTCGAATTGCTTGAAGTTTAAAATCTGTGATTTTGTGATGGCTTAGCTTCTCGCACATTTCTTGAACTCTTGTGTAGAACAACTCCATTTCAACCTCATTTAAGAAAAATCTGACACTGTCTTTGGTCACTCCATGCTCTCGAATGAATTTGATTTTATCTAATCTGTCTTGTTCGTCTTTTCTGAGTCTCTCTTCCTCATTGTCCTTTTGCACTTGAATCATTTGTGTCAATATTTGCTGCTCGGTAGAAAAGCGATTGACTAACGTTATCCTCCAAAACTTTTGAATTTTGCGTGCTGATTGACATTCAGACTCATACTGTATAGATAGCTGCATAAATTCTTTCCATGTTTTGACGCCTTTTTGCAGGTAGAAAAAGAGGGTCTTGCCCACCGTGGCTTGGAGCTTTCGTTTTTTGTACTCTTCGTAGGACTCAATTTCGTCAATAGACAGCAATTCAAATCTTGGTTTTCGAAGTTTTTTCCCGTCGTGTCGCTTTTGACCAATGACTGTTTGTTCGGAAGCGAATGATGTGTGGCGTAAAATGATATTCTTTCTCAAAAGTTCCTCCTCCACCTGAAAATATTCTGCTATAATATATTTGCAAATAAGTTGCACTTTATAAAAGCCTCCTTGCTTGCCTCGTCGAACGACTTTTCCTTGTCGTTGCTCGTGTGTCACTTCATTCCTCTTCACTGTTAACTTGGTATCATATGGAGAATCAATCACTCTGCCAGTGTGAAATTTTGTCGGATCTATTGAATCTTTGAATACAACTATATCTTGCTCCTGAAAATGTCTGTAAACAGTATTAATGGATAAAGCTACCGGTTGGGGCCTTGGTGTCACTCTATGGAAACAAGTTGACGACCAAAAATCAACTTTACTATCATCATTTTCGAATATCATATGATGATCTCGCCGCTGTCGATGAAATTCACTTTCTTCAATAAACCTGGGATCTAGATTCTCCTCATGGGTTTCGAGCAGTGCTTTCAACCTCGATAAACTTTCGTTGGTTGCATTCCACCTCATTCTCTCAAGAGTTCCGTTAAATTTAGAAATAGCCCCCCTGGAAAAGTAGTGCGGACCTACCCTTGGTATGTGGGTGAGATTTCAAAATTACCCTACGTTACGCGTACGATGCGGAGTGGGGCTCCTTCAGTATTAAAACGTCCAACGCCAGAAGGTTTCTCACAGGACGAGGTCAGAGACTTCAACACTTCAGCTTTGCGACAAGGTGATGTGAGTGTACACCGAGTTGGGGTGCTGGGGTTCCTTGCAGTGCCATCGGAGGATGTGAAACAGCCCTTCAGAAAGCCTACTCCTAGCGGGTGGAGAATGCCGGTAAAGGAACGAGGATTAGGTAACGTTAATAAGGGTGGAAGAAAGTCACTCGGACTTACTGGCCTCAAGTCTAGCATGATGTTGACTTCGCAGAGTGCATTCAAACCGGTGATAGCCCAGGGAGGCGATGATGATGATGATGTACCTGAGGAAGAGATGGATGATTTGGCTCGACGATATGAACCTTTGTTGCTCTATGAAGGAGAAGGAGGATATCAGGTTGTTGTGGACACAGGTGAGTAGTTTGTTTTGGGGAAAATAACGAGTAACTTATTATTGCAGTGATCGGAAAATGGCTTCGGGAACATCAGCGAGTAGGATTGCAGTTTTTGTTTGAATGTATTTGTGGGCTTCGAGAATTTGAAGGGTGTGGGTGCATTCTTGCGGATGATATGTAAGTGTATCTACTCTAGAAATATAAATCTACAATATTTATAGGGGCCTTGGCAAAACGCTTCAATCCATTACGCTGATTTATACAGTGTTGAGACATGGACTTGTTCCTGGTCAGCCGTTAGCAAAGCGAGTGATAGTAGTAACGCCAACTAGTTTGGTTCGAAATTGGGAAAACGAAATCGACAAATGGCTCAAAGGTAGAGTGAAGACACTGGCACTTGCCGAAGCTTCACGTGATGTAGCGATCAAACAAATCAAGAGCTTTACAGGAACGCGGAATTATCAGGTTCTTGTTTTAAGTTATGATACTTTTCGAATTCACTGTGCTTTGTTTGCGAAGGAGGATTCATGCGATTTACTAATCTGTGACGAAGCACATCGGTTAAAAAATGACCAAACTCAAACTAGTCTTGCGCTTGATACGTTGAAATGTAAGAGACGTGTTTTACTTAGTGGAACTCCGATGCAAAATGATTTGGAGGAGTTTTTCGCGATGGTGAATTTTTGCAATCCCACGGTTCTTGGAACAGTGTCTAGATTCCGGAAGTATTACCAAAACCCAATTTTAATTGGAAGAGAGCCCGATGCGACCGAAGAAGAAACTAAACTCTCGGATACTCGAAGTACTGAATTGGCGGCAATTATTAATATGTTCATTTTACGGCGGACCAATTCGCTGCTATCAAAACACCTTCCTCCAAAATTAACGCAAGTTGTTTGCGTTCAATTGAGTGACATGCAGAAAGAAATGTATCGCCATATCATCAGAACGAAACTTGATTTTCTAGAAGCACTAGGGGATTCTAAATCAGGTGTCTCGTCTTCCATTCTAGCGAGCATCAATGCACTTAAGAAACTATGCAATCATCCGCAACTTTTATATCAAAAAACATCTATCTACTCGAACAAGAAAAACGCAGCATATGGATTGGACGACATCAATCAATTTTTTCCTCAGGGATTCGGAGAAGATGGGGGGTCACGTCGAAGGAGCAGCGAGGCAGCAGTGTGTACCAATTCGTTGAAAATGTGCAACAGTGAATGGTCAGGTAAATTTATGCTCTGTGAACGTCTCCTCCGTTTGATGCGCAAAGAAACTAGTGACCGAATCGTGATTGTGTCGAATTACACACAGACACTGGATCAATTCTCACTACTCTGCAAAGAGAATAATTTCCCTTTCCTTCGATTAGATGGTAGTAGTTCAGGGAAGAAAAGACAAGCGATGGTGGATCGTCTGAATGACCCTCTGGACGACATATTCGTATTCTTGTTGTCCAGTAAAGCTGGCGGTTGTGGCTTGAATATGATTGGAGCTAATCGTCTCATCCTGTTTGATCCAGATTGGAATCCAGCCACCGACAAACAGGCTGC
>Ga0105054_10006346_pt1 | contig 16526 bp, 19 predicted proteins | sample BON02_FD_78091 | JGI IMG/M metagenome (GOLD analysis project Ga0105054, IMG submission 78091) | Freshwater microbial communities from Lake Bonney liftoff mats and glacier meltwater in Antarctica - BON-02 (megahit assembly) | ecosystem: Environmental > Aquatic > Freshwater > Ice > Glacier...
CGCCAAGAGACATCGAGTTGGCGCTCGCGCCTATCTGCCACTTGCCAGTTTCAGATATTCGTGGGAAAATCTGATGGGCAGAGTGTCGGCTTGGCTGTGTCTTCGGGGAAGGGAAAAATCTGGGGGAATGAGGACTGGGTTGTCGTCCCTCGCCACCAGCGTTAGCGCCTCCAGCGCCCGATGACGACGGGTAAGCTCGGCTTCCATGTGAAGCCGTGGCCGTCGCCTTCTGTGCACGATCCATCCTTACAGTAACGGAAAATCCCAACCTTGATTTCGAATCACACACTGATCATTGCATGGGGATGCGACTAGTTTGGCGGGAAGGCGGCGCTCCGAGTCGCAGAGAGGACTGCTGTAACGGTTTTACCTGAAATACTACCACCACCCCCGGCCGCCCCTCGTCCCTAAAGCTTGGCTACATTCTCTCGACAAGCTAACGTCAGGATGCGTCAGCAGCGATGGATGGGAGGTGGCTCCAATGTGCCGCCCCCCCGGGTGCTTCCGCTCGGAGGCACGAACGCGTGTCATTTTCCCGCATCCTTCCCGAACAGCAACCTCGGTCTCACCGCCCACCATGGCCGACGGGCACCCCCCTAACGGCTTTTTAATCCCACATACATATCGTCGGAATCCCCGCTAGCATCGTGGGCAACAAGAACCCGGCGTTGGCAACGCGCTGCCCTCCAACCCCGACACCACGGGCATCCAGGATATCGCAGGTTACCGTACGAGCCCCGCCGCTGGTGCATCCATGGTGCACCGGCCAATACGTCTTATCCAACAACCATGGTTGGTTGGCCCGCCGCAGGCATGAAGTTTTGCGATACGAAGGTCATTTTATTAAGAACTGGCCGACAGGACTGTTGAAACACAAGAGGTATTACCTTTGTCAACGTCGAATATTGTTGGCCAGGCTGTTCAATCAGGTTCACAGGAGCTGTTCACAGGTACCTGACCTGCTTTTGTACAGTGCAGAAGCCTTCGACCGGTTTGGCCGGTGCGGGTGCTGCCGAAGCGTTTGGCGGGTGTCACACAGTCACCTCAGACCCCGTGGCCGGTACCGTTTCGGCACTGAGACTCGGGGGGCGCTCATGGCTGCAAAGTGGCCGCGGACCCACATGACACATGCATGTTGCCAATCCTGACTCGTGGAAATATGTTGCTGCGGCAGCTGCCCGAACAGATGAGTGAGATGTATAACACGCCCTATGACATCACCATAGCCATAGGGCTGTTCGTTCGTTCGCACACGCTGGTACGGTGGACACGGAGATTTATTTGTTTTCAATCACAAAAAAAAAATCCGCATTCCCCCTGTTCTGTACCTGGTACAATCATGTCCGATTCCTGCGTGCTGCGGTACACGGAACCGATCCCAATGAGACGCACACTTGTGCCGCCCACCACCATGGATGACGTGGGCCGCTCCACTCCCGATCCTTCCCCCCAAGTGTACACCTCCACTTCCCGGCAACTTGCAGCCGTGTCAGGCAGACCGCTGAACCTAGTTGCGTTGCTGTTCCATCCCAATAACTTTCGACACACGTAGCGCAACTGCTACCTGCTGTCAGAAGTAATGGCAGACGCGGCGACCCCCGATTCCACTGCACAGCCACCCGTGGCATTCGCTATGCCCAGCGCATCCTGCGTAGTAGTCGCTGTGCCCAACGCATCCCCGTCGCCGCCTGTCTCTTTGCCCAGCACGTCTCCTGTGGTAGTGTTGGTGCCCAGTTCATCTCCCGTAATGGTTGTCATGCCCAGTCCGTCGGAAGCTGGCGCAGGAGTGACTGATCGGAGAGTCAGTGCGGGGGCTTCACGAACAAAGGAGCACGTCATCACGTTGGCCAGCAACAACGGCGGCGCACAGCAAGATGTGCCTGCGGCGGGTGCCGCCGGCGACTGTGAGCAGCTCTTCGTGTGCGATTTATCCAAGTTGCTGCACAATGTGGAGGCCAAGCTGAGGCGGCTCGACGCCCCCCCCTCCCACACGTGCGGCCTGCCTGGGGGAGAGGCGGCCGATAGTCGTAGCTGCATGGACAACCACACGGTGCTCTCGCGGCAGCTGCAGCACTCAACCCAGCAGGAGTATCCGGGTGTGAAGGGACGCACTGTCCCGACGGCACCTTTGCAAGCCAAATTGGAAGCCAAGAAGCCAACAGCACGACGTGTACGGGCTCATCGAGACGCACTCATGGAAGAATCCCGCCGGCTCACTACCGCGCAACAGGACGCACTGACGGAACAGTGGCGGCAATCCATGGCTTGGGGACCACAAGGCCGGCGCGCTGCCTGTGCCGATAAGACATCGCCCGCCGACGTGCTCCGACCCCTAATGCAGTCATCCAAGGCGGCCAACGCCCGCCGACAGCGGCAGTGGGAGCGGCAGCAGGTGCAATCGCGAATGGATGCGGCCCGAGCACAGCGGGAACAGAGCAAGGAGCGCGTGATGATGTCAAAAGTGGAATGTGAGAGGCGGGGCCGAGCAGCGAAGCTGGCGATGAAGGTGGGGCTTGGTGCTTTTGGTTACCCCATAACCCCACAACCCCACAACCCCACAACCCCACAACCCCACAACCCATCGGTCGCGTAGGAATTTATCCTCAATCTGCTTGTGCACTCCGCAACCCATCAGCCACCAGTCGTGCGTTCCTGTTAGCTAGCAATGCCACATTGCCGTTCATGCACATACTATCATTAGGCACAAACAGCCGCTGCTGCAACTGTATTGGCCGAGGAGACTGCGTGTTGCCGCGGGCTTGTCAATGAGCGACGCGAGCAAGAGTGGGCAGGGCGGCGGGAGAGGGAGGAGCGGTGCCGGGTGGAGGCACAGGCGAAAGTGGCCGGTCGCATGCAAGCGGGTGTACAGAATCAGCGCTTGTTAGAGCGGCGGCGGAAGGAAGTCACGGAGGATAACGTACGTTGAGCTCACTGGGTGCACATGCATGTACGGGCACAAGTCCTGTATCCGCTGCTCCTTTTCACGCGTAGCTGTTGTCCTTCATCACCCCGTGCAACATCTGCTGCCCATTTATGCATCGTCGACAGTCAGCTTTTCCCTTTTGCGTATTTGCAATACCATATCCCATCATATCCACAGGTATGCATGCAATCAACCACACAGACACAAAGCATATCTGCACACATATGCACCCATGCACACACATGCATGAGTACTTCTTGTTGAGATTTGCGTGTTGGACCTTGCTGCAGCTTGCTGCCCGAGAGAGGGTTCGCAAACATCACGAACTGCTGCGGACGGCACAGCAGTGCTGGAAGGCGGTAGGAGCCGCACCTAGGACATGGCATGGCAGGGTGCAGGAGCCTCGCTCGCTGCTATACACACGCGGCGCCATGAAAACAACGTTGTTTGACAGGCCGGGGAGGAATATGAAGAGCGACCCGCCGGGTCTGCTGGGGGTGCAGGTGTCCCGAAACTATTGGGAGCACCTGCCAGAGATTCGCAAACATGACGCCCTCATGGACGAATTCTGTGACCGCTGGGACGGCATTGAAGAGGTGTGCCCTCCCCTGCGTGGTTACCGTGCATGCCACCTATTTCCTTGGTCTGCTTGCTTGTGTCAGTTTTTTGGTTTGTTGCTACATTGCCGTATGCCGAAATTGTTGCCCGTGGGCCGTGCGGGCACATCTGCCGTCATAATTTGTGGCGGCCCTCCTTGAAAGGAACATGGTTTTCCTTACCTCTCGCGGGTCTTATTTCGCCGTCCCGCATCAGTTTATCGAACGAGAGGAGGAGAGACTTCCGGACAGGTGTGTTTGCATGTTGCACTTGTTTTTGCACCCGCCATTTGCGTCACAAGTGATGGCCGCTGATGCAGGAGCTTCCAGGTTGAAAAATAAATACGGGAACACAACACAACACAACACAACACAACAACACAACACAACACACAACACAACAAAGCAAACACAACAAAGCAAACACAACACGCAATGCAACACACAACACAACATGACGCACACACTTCATATTGCGTGTGGCACAAAATCACACGTACCAAGCAAGACACAAAACACAACCCATATCACCTAATGCACAACTCGCCTTACAACTGGCGCCCTGCGCAGGCTCGGCGATGCAAAGCCACGGCTATAGCCGACTTGACCATATCCGCAAGACATGGATGTATGGCTCAATGTGGCCACCCCCAGTTGCCCCCACGGTGTCCCAGCTGAGCGGGAGGGGGAGTCCATAGGAATTATCTGATTCACACGCGCACGTACGCACGGCTATTTCCACACAGATAAACACATGTACACGTGTGTTTGTGCCAGGCCGTCAACTCCAAACAAACGCCAGCACTGGAAGCGTCAGGAATCGCATTTCATCACCAGCAAGGCAAACACACGTTTCACGTCCGCAGAAGACTATAGCATCCTACTCACGGGGCTGCTGCGAGCATAGAGAAACACAGCGAGGTCTGGAAATGACCGTCGTGTCCCCCCCCGGGATGTTTGTGATGCGGTTGTGCGACGGCACAGGGCACCCTAGGGCTCGTCACTTCGACTGGCGGTCTATTCCACCCATTTGATGAGGGGGATCTCGTCGCTGCGGTGCGACTGTGTCTTGCCACTTTCATCATGGCCGTCATGGCCGTGGTAGTTGAAGTGTGTCTCTTTGTCCGTGGTGCCGCTGCAAACCACAGGTTGTGAGTGGGAGCGGAAGCAATATCGGTCACGGACACCTTGACGTTTCCGGAATACGTTAAGTACGAAAATACTGGCTCATGCGCAAATCCGCAAGTAAATTAAAGGCCCGGGGCCCCGAAGGGGGGAGGAGAGGAGGGGGTGTCTGTAGCACGTCGGGAATACATACACAGCCCAGATGACAGCCCCACTGCCGGTAATTGGGTTGTGGCCAGATTTGAGTTCCCGCTGGAAGCAGGCGCGGGTCACTCCATCCTCGTAACTAAAAAACGGATGGCTAATCTTGAGGGCAACTTCGGCATCCGGGTAGCCAGCCGTCTGGTTGCTGTACCGCGTCACGATGTAGGGCGTACCCTACTCGTCCGCGCCCGGGGGAGAGGGGATACGAAAGAGCCACGATACGGGCCGGAGCAGAGATGGTGGAGTCAGGAGCAGCCATGGTTGCATTGCCAGCAGCCATGGCCGAGTCGGACAGAGTTGAAGCTAAGCCGTATTAAGTCTGGGTTGAGCAAGTTGAGTTGGGGTTCGATCGGGATATATCCAAGGTTGATTCAGGCGGTGATGCGTACAGCGTCTCGGTCGAGGTAAGTCGTGGTGAGGGACAACCAGTATGGTACGAAGGCTGAACCGAAAGGTAGGAGGGGGGCACAATTTGAACGTGAAAGTGGTTAATATCAAGGGCGAGCAATTACCACGAGACGTGGCGCAGAGGACTGGTGGCCTCACGTCACTGCTGCCCCGCACCCCCATCACCACCACAACACACACCGCATCCCGCACGAGGCGCACACCTTTGGGGTCTGCCAAGCTACAACAATGTCGCTGTGGTTCATGCCCATGCCGGGGGTCTTGACGCCAGAGAAGCCGAGACCGATCCAGTCAGTGGAGGTGGAGTTGGGCACATGTGCTGAGATGCATACGGACAGGTCTTCATGAAACACCTCCCATTCCAGCGTGAACTTCGCCCTCACTCCCCCGGAACCACGACGGGTAAGGGGACGTGTTAGCGTATGGGGTCAGAGACAGCACCGTGTTACCGCAGCGCACAATGGGGGGGGCAGCACAAATAGGAAGGAGAAAAGGATAACATCCTCGGCGATGTCGTTTGTATCCTTTAAGGTCGATTTGTGGCCTTTTAGCGAAGAGTTTTGTGGCAGGAGGCAGGCGTATCAGCGGTGTGGTTGTTTGAATCAGGTTCCGTGACGTTGGATGGATTTAGTGGCTGTTGCACAGTGCAGGCATGCAACGGGATGGAAACAGGATGGCGACGGGATGGTGACGGGATTGCGACAGGCCAGCTGTTAGCGCTGATGCCAAGGGTGTGATTTTCTGGGTGCTCCCTACCTTGATGGCGGGGCCGATGACAGCCTGATGTTTCAGGGCACCATAGTCGGGCGCCGCCGATGCGACAGCGGAAGCCACGCACAGGGCAAGCACAACGCCAAACATGGTGACGGTTGGGGGACGGAAGAATGGGAGAGTGGGTGTGCGTTCGGCTCACGGATGCCTTCCTCCAATATATGACAGTGGCGCACACTGGTGGTTTCTCCAACGCACAGCGAGACGTCGTTTGCCAACCCAGTCACTCGACCAAGCTGAAGCTATTGGCAATACTACCAGGTATCCTACACCGCTACCTCACAGTACCTGAGGCTTTTGCGCCTTGAGACGCTCTGACACTGTATAAAATTTTGTGCTGGAAAATACTGAATGTACTCTCCGAGTGAATGTTAATGTAGCAGACTGTGGCCGTGGAGCAGAGCCCACTGGCCCTTTGCTGTGCTGTGGCCTTTGAACTGTGCGCGTGACACTGTCCAGGGAATTCAGTGCAGTATCCCTTGGTTAGAGTAATTCAGTAATTGGTACTGTACCAGGCACCTGGTACGACACCTAGTCTGCGCAGAAACCTGCAACTGGCAGTTCAATCTGGAGAGTGCATTGCTAGAGTTCTACAGAAATCTGACGACAGCTTCATATTTAATTAAATTCATGATATTTTATTGCGATCACTTTAGCAGTTTAGCTATCTAATATCATGATTAAATTTCGCACCACGAGCTCACAGAGTCACAAGTTCTCACAACTCACTCACAGTCATATCAAAAAAAATAAAAATAGCCGCGGGTAGTGCAGGTGGATGTACGCTGACTGAAGGCGCAAATCCACGCCCGATGTTTTGCTACTCGTACAGATTGGAAGACCACCACCACACCTACCAGGTATAGCTAGCACGCCGCGGGGCTACGAGTATTATCACCACGACAAGGGCACACAAACGGCCACAAATTAAGAGTCATTCCCGACGGGACGACAGCAAGTACCCCAGGGCTCGCTACCTGGTATTGGGATCGCAAAGTGGCAGTACGAAGTATTTTGCTGTGTATAGCGGCACAGTGGATCGCAATGCGTTGGTGCGAAGCAGCCAATATACTATTGCCACAAGCCTTCTGCCTCCTACATCATCAATATTCCCACAGCGCGGAATGCTGCTGCACAAGTTGCCAATGCTATCACACAAGGCATCCTTTCAACACCAAGCGGCAAATTCTTCTACACCGGCGACAGTGACACTGACATGGGTACTCTTGCACAGACAGCGCACACGCCCGAAGCATGGGATAGCTGCTGTGACGCGATGCCAGTGATGCATTCTCGCACCACCACGTACTTAGCATCCTAAATGTAACAGATAAACCGACGTACTAAAAACAGTGGCAACTACAATATATTTACAGTTCCTCGAAGTAGGCAACGTCAAAGTCACCCGACTACAAACATGGGAGTGGCATTCATGCGACGTGTGTGTCAGGTAAGTGCGCGCCAGCAACCATTCAGACGGCAGGTTTGCGATACTGGTACACGGACAAGATACAGCCGAAAACAGAGCCAATTAGGTAAATATAACACTTTGTCTTGAAGCACCAAACAGATATCAGAACATTAGAGAGTTGCGGCATAGAAGTAGTGCATGCATGCCGCTACAGCATGTGTTGCCAATGCCCGCTGACCGGCGAGGTCAGCAAGAACACCGGTATTGTGGTCACTGGCATTGACATTGGACTTTACCTTTGCCTCGGATCCAGCATACTTGTGCGACCCGGCTGCGCCGCCGCCTGGCCCCGTCGGGACCAATCGGGATATGGCTCCTCGGTGGGAACCTTCCCCAAAATTTGCAAAACGGACGTCGTGGTTGTTGACCGACGCCTGCAGAGGTTCAACATAGTATTGCCGTAATCAACCTCGTATCCAACCGGCAACAGCCAAGCTAATTATCCCAGAGGCAAACTCGCAGCCACATCTGGGGAGTTGGTTGTTCAACTAACCACCCTGAAGGCACGGTCAAGCAGCCAGTGTGCGTTGTGGCTACTGGCAACACTAAATAACTTCGGGATCGAGCAATCAGATTCTGGATGGTTGGTACAAATTCAGCACAGTCATATCGGCATGAGCGCATTGGGACATCCACTCGACAGTGCCAAAACGTACCCGACTGGAGTGGAGGTTAAGATGCAGCTGTCGAAGCTGTGCCTCTACCAGCATACTCTTCGAGTTGAAAACCGCCTGCTCCGCCTGAAGACTCTTGAGGAGGCGCTGTGTGTCATCACTGGGCGGTGGGATCCCGTGCGTGCTTAGCCCACCCTGTGCGGTTACCATCCCATGGCGTCGATGATGAGTGATTGGTACGAACATGCATAAAAGCAACAATGCACTTGGCCCAGCTGTGATCGCTTGCAGGCTGCTGCCGAACGATTATAAGACATCGCGGTTGACAGGAAGCCAACCTACCTGGGAGTAGACAGATCGCGCATCCAGGTTGTCTTGTAACGCAAATGCGCTTTGTGTCTCAGACAGCGCGACCTCAAGCTGGCTAGTCAAGTGGGAATTCTCCATGCGAATCCGATCTGTGTCGGCAGCTTCTCGGGAGATCACGGTTGAATGGATCAGAATGGTGATACAGGTGAATGGCTGAAATCAGTGATAAGATAACAATGTTGAGAATGGTGATAACTTCAGTAACTGAGAATCATGGCTGTAAAGACTGTGGGTGGTGGTGAAACCAGTAAAGACAAGCCCCGAGTCGGCATACAGCCAAAAAGTGGACTGAAAGGAGGACGGAGAATGAACAAGAAGAAATTTTGCACAAACAAGTGCGGCGCACAACATGGCATCCTCACCCAGCTGCCGAGCGTAACCTTCAGCTTGCAATAGCTTGTATTGCAGATCTCGCTTCTCTCGCTGCGCCTGTAAGACAAATGACGAGGGGAAGGCGGGCGCAAATGAGAAGAGACCAGCGTGCAGAAAACAAGATGCGCCCCGCCACTGACATGCTCATTCTGTCGCATCATCTCATTGAGCTGCGTCTCTGTCTGTTCCGCCTTCTGCCATAGCAGTGCGGCCTCGGTCTCGGCAATCTCAACAGTCTCCACCAACAGCTGCGTTGTCTCTGCGTTCTCCAGCAGCGCCACTTCGGCGTCTTCCGCTTTGATCTTGAACTGCTTTAGCTGGTCGCTCAGCATGGCATGGGCATGGTCACGAAACAGCAGCCCCTTTTGTGCGGCCTCTTTTCTCTCCGTCTCTAGTTCGGCCTTAATCTGATTCAGCTCCAGAAAGCCACCCTGTCGACGCCGCTTGATGTACAGCTCATGGTTGCCAACGCAGAGGGCGAGGATGATCTTGTTGATAGCAGGGAGAGAGGCAAAGAAAACAAAATCCACAAGGAATGGCTCTGTGTTCTTTACCGTGTCTACCGTGAATTTTTTGTCATGATAGTACACGTTCTTGATGTCGCACCAGGGCAGAACACTGTCTGGGGCAAGCTTGTCCTGTGAATGGTATATGTTCAGGCCGAATGCGTCCACACCCAGCCACATCATGCTATCCTTGCTAGCCTTGCCGCCGAGCCTGATCTTAAAATAGTTGACCCTGCGTACACACATGCACATATGCATACACATACGAATACACACACAACACACACAGCACACACACACAGAGCAAGCGACAACACACCGCATCCGTTCCACACACAAACATACACAAACACATCCATCCACGCCATCGTCAGTGGTTCACAGGTCATGTGATTTGGGTTTTTCCCACCTGCACCTGCATATACATGCAAACATGGATATGCCGAGGGACATTTGCCAAGGGCAATATGCACAACGTCAACCACACTTACCCGTACATCTCCAGGTCCTCCACGATTCGCAAGAATTCCATTTCTGCCTCTTCGGGCAGTAGGTCCACATGGCGCATGTAGTACCTGAAGGGTTGAGCCAGGCGCGATACGCAGAATTGGATACGCGAGGGTGGGGGATGGAGGGGGGGGAACAGATGGTGGTGGCGGTTGTAATGAGGGTGATAAAAGTGTGGAAATAACAGGATATAGGCATGCAAACATTGATGTCGTGCGTCGCCGTGAGAGCAAAAGTGTCGTGGAAGCGGTAAAAAGGTAGCGCAAAGCAATGCTCAGCATCCAGTGTCAAGCTCACTTAATGATTTTTTCCTCCCAAAGTCGCGGCGTGGAATTGGCCTGGCCCGTGATGCGGGCTGGTAAAATGACCTCCGAGCTGAGGAACCCAGGAACGTGCTCTTGCGGATCATAGTTGCCATAGCGGGCTTGCACGGTGTAGGAGGCCAGCAGGACAGCAGCCTCAGAGGGGCAGGAGAGCTCGCCACCAGTGATGGCATGCTTCAGGTGCAAGAAGAACAGGTGCCTTGTCTCGGGCTGCGCTAGCTCGGAGATCTCCTCGGGATAGAACTTGATAACGAGCCGAAACCTATTGGGGCGGGCACCCTGCTTTTGCGAGCCGGCGAATATCTTGTGACTCCTGTTGATGAACTGGCTCATGTCCTTTACGTTATCGTACCTAACAGCAGCCCCGGGAGGTTGGGGGCCAAGGAGGGGTCGGTGGTCGGTCAGGGGTCGGTGAGGTAAGTCACGTCTTACTTCACAAATCGTTTGGAATGTGTGCAAAGGAGCACAGCATGGACGCCAGGACAGAGTACTGCATGGAACGCAGAGTGAATAAATTGCTGGCAGGGGGAATTCTGAGAAACAAAGACCAGGCTTAAAACAGCTGCAACAGCCGGAGCCACACAAGCTTGGAGCGCATGCTCCAATACTATACCGGCTACCCGGGTCAGTCCCTCTAAACGCACATAATGTCAAAGTACCAGCTCTCTCGCACGTCCAGAGTCGCCAGAACCTTCTCCAAGAGCTCCTGCCCGGTTGCTTTGTGCTGCGGAACGGAACGGCGGAGACGGGAGGTGGTCAGGAGTGAATGGTGGCCGGATGGATGAGATGAACGAGGCCGACCACCATTCACTCCACCGACCAGGCCGACGGACAGGGCCGCCAGGAATGGGGTGCAAAAAGAGTTAGGAGTGGGAGGAGCGGCAAAAGGGAGGGTGAGAGGTGGATGGCAAAAGGGGGGAGTGAGAGATGGAAGAAATGGCAGCGATGTGGGATGAGGAGGGTGTGTGTTGTGTGAGGTGCACGTGAGGGAAGAAGATAGAACGACATTGCAAGCAGATAGGAATAAAACGGTGGCCGGGCGGCGGCGACAGGTTCAGTAAGACAAGAATTACGGAACCGTAGAAATAGACATGTAGTGTTGTTGTTGAAGTGCAGAAACGGGTTGGAGGGGAGCGGGGGAGGTCTTGCCAACGCATCAAGCACATTCCACCGCTTATTTTCGCAGTGCGGCAACTGAAGGGCCACAAGCAGGTACATACATCAAGAGTCAACTCCAGCCGTGGTCCCATTGTGGAGACCAACGCCTTAGCCGTTTTGCGCTCCTTGAAGGTGGACTTGGGACGTCCCTTTGCACCGATGGGGCGCGCCTCCTTTGGCTTACCCATGGCTGGGGAGAACCTAAGACGTGCCTGTTTGACAAACAGCTGGCAATCAGTCCGCGGTCGCTCTATGATACCTATTGTGGCGACACCAGTGTAGTATGGAGGGCAAAGATGGTGGAAGGCAGGGTGAGTTGCTGGATCGTTGGAGTAACCTTGACACGATGAGTAGCAGCCTACCAAGCAATGCAAGTTTATGCCTGACAGGAGACAGGTGGGAGAGAGAAGATTGTAGGAACAAACAACAGTAATTTTAACGCAATACCTTATCATTCATATGGGCTTTACAATTCACCACGGATTGCGTGACTTGCATACACATTGGCTTCATCACCAAGCCCCATCACAGCCTCGCCTTGCCATGACCTCCCTGACACGACGGCAGGTGCCTAGGGGCCACAGGTGCATGCAAGCAACACAGTTAGTCACGTATTATGAAGTAGATGAACGATATCGTCCTGCTTTGTAAGTGATACTGAGGCGGCGCCCGCCACACCACATCACGCGGCAAACCGTCTTCACAGGAACCCGGAAGACTTCACGGCCTGTGCTCTGTGATCACAGTGAGTGCGGCCGGTGGAAGGTTGCCTACGCGCTCGGAGGACTAAAGCTGGCGAGTAGCAAATGTCATGAGATGGACGAACTGGGGGCTGCGCATCTGAGCCAACATGTTTGGCGATTACTGTGCGGCGTCTTGACCTGTTGCAATTCACTGCCAATTGCCATTGAGAAGAGGGTGTTTGTGGCTACGCATTTTGCTAGCTGGTAACGATCGCCATACTCTCAGAGTAATTGAAAATAACATCGATGATCCTCGAGCGCCGTTCCACCTTTCGTCACCACACGCACCTTGTACGGTTGCCTGGGGACTGGCACAGTAGTGATTTTCCGTCTGTAGCGCCTTCTGTCTCATTAATATCAATATGGATTACGGATTTAGATTTATACAAGAGTACACCAACACTGTGACGAGTAACTCGAGAGCTCGAGTGTAGCCGCTGGTGTCGCCGTGTACATGGGTTTTTGCGCGCTGATTGCGCCAACATAAAAAATGCAGTACCGCATAATTTATGTACATACCGCTGCTGCCGTCCGGGGAGTTTAGGGGGGCGTGACGAGGCTTCAGAGGGAGCTTGCTGCAGCTGTGTCAGAACTGATCACACCTGATGCATTCAAGCTCTGCCCAACATGAACTGGCAAGTGACCGTATTTTCCTCACGAACCCCAATGGTGAACTGCATCTACCTTCCTAATTGGCCCGATGCCTCCCCTTCGTTCATCCTCAGACCTTCAATAACATCAGACCCACTCTCCAATCTGGGTTCACCTCTCGTTGGGTTCATCCCTTTCGTCCCCTCCCCCACTTTCGTCCCCTCCCCCATTCCTTCATTAGTGCATCCCTTTCGTCTCCTCTCTGCAACGCGATCCTCTTCTCTGTCGCCGTTCCTGGCAATTTCTTCCGGCTTCCGGCTGTCACAATGATATCAGAAAGAATGTTGTGCGACGGTCGCATTACAGTTGGGGGTAGTTTGGCCGGGTGATGGAGCTGTAATCTGCACCGTAACTGCCAGACACATTCAGGGTTGCTGTACCAGACACCCCCTGTGAGCCCGCCATTAACCTAGCCGTGTTCTGCACCGCCAGCTCGATTCTTAGCTCGTCGGTCACCGGCCTCAGTTGCAACGGTCCTGGCCGGTCCTGACCGGTCACTTTGTTCAGCTCACCTGCAGCCACGTTGAAACGGCCACCACTTTCAGTTGCGGCCGCGCAGACTTCAAGCTGCTCCCACGTACAATTTCAGTGACAGGACACGACGTACTCACTGAAATTCACCCACCAGCTGGGCAGTCTGCCTGCCAGCGCACCCGTCGCTAGCCTGAGACGTTGTTGCCGTGCCTGGACAAGCCAAACCTCGGTCTCGGCGGGCGCCTGCGGAGTCGCTTCACGTTGCTTAATTAATATCCAGCCAGACACACGCAGCCATGCAATGGGATGCAGAGAAAGGCACCTATGTGGCGAAGTCACAGCTGCCCGATCCAGTACGTGCATTGTTGCAGTTGCAGTGTTGCATTTCTTGCATGCATGCATTCCGGCAACATGGTAACCCCAGTAGTTTTACCCAACCAATTTCTACACGCAGGCAAGCAAGCTGATGTCAGCGCCGACACCTCCACCGCCGGAGCCACCGCCAGCTGCCGGTGTGCCAATGCCGCCACCCCCAGTGCCACCGCCCATTTCGGGCGGCCACCATGGCATAGCCCACAAGAGGGCAGAGTAAGTTTACCCGTGTTGTGGTCATCTTGAACAATCCTCACGGAATGCATGTGCGCGCGAAATCTATCACTTGCCATTGTTCCGTGGCATGCCGTATCGAGTGTGGCAATGAGTCGTACACCAGGTATGAATATAATGCTCACTGCACAAGTGCGGCGCAAAAGGTTCTTGTGGACTGCTTCCGCCTCTGCGGTAACCACGGGTCATGCTGGTGGTGATGTAGTGCCGGCCAAAATGATGGAAGTCGTGAGTTGCTGTTGATCTCAGTGGATGCTGTCTCTCATGGACACCTGCATCCGGTATCCTACCGGCTCCTTGCTGCCCTGTTTCTCCACTGACCTTTGTTTGTGCAACGATGTTCTGTCTTGCATGGTTCAAATCAGCAGATCGTCCCCATTCCTTTGTGGAGCCTGATCCCGGTTCGCAGTCGCGAATATCCCTTTAATCTTCCTCCTCCCCTTCCCCGAGACATGGTCTTGATAACATTTACTTTTTTTTGCGTTGTCTTTCCTTCAAACAAAACAGGTAAACAGCGCCATGGTACAACAGGCGGTTGCAGACTCTGTCCTGCAGGCGGCCGTGAAAGCGGCTGGAGAGGACGCTAGGCGGGAGGCAGCGGCACGTCGTGCAATGACGGAGGGAAGCATGACCACTGAGAAGATGCGGAAGGAAACACGACGGGTGATGTATTCCGATCCGGGTGCTGCTACCTTGACTGCAGGCCCCATTGGTGTGGCCGCCGAGGAAGGCGGAGGCCGACGTCCTGCCAACACGCGCACCACCATTGACCTCGGTGGCCGCATTGCGAAGGGTGCTGGGGCTGCGAAGGCAGCGAACGTCATCGATCTGGGTGGACGCATCAAGCCATCGGCAGCTGCACCCATCGGTGACAGATACAGTGGTTAGTTGCAAGGGGGTTGTTTACTCTTGGTGTCCTGTGCCCCATGTTACAGAAACATCCTACACGAAGCCGTTATATTTGTTACCCTTTACATCGCGACACCCCAACTGCGGCTTCCCCTTCCGTCTCATATCCCCTTTTACTCCCCTCGGATGCCGCACTTCCCTGCTTTACCCTCCGTGACATCCTTGTTTCGACTGGGACCGTGTGCAGAATCCAACCGGGCGGCATTGCGGCCTTCACGTGCCACCGAGGTACCGCGATACGGATGGCTGTGCCTTGCCCCAACACCACATGGGAGGCAGCACCACACCTTCTAAGCTACCGCCACCTGACCCAAGGCCGCTGCGCTGCATTGCCATTCGCTGCACCCCTTTCCGCACTCATACCGTTCTATTCCATCCATTCCCAACGCCATGCCAGCTTTCATCCATTTCCCCCTCCATGCCAGCCTGCTCCATCTACTCATCCTCAATGTCAGCCTATCCAATCCACTCCTTTCTTGTCTCATCCACTTACTACTTCTACTAGCCTGTTCCATGCACTCTGCAGAGCTCACTTTGACCGCATCGATGCAGGGGGTACGCGCGCCGCGTCAAATGGCCTCTTCGGAGATACTCCCCTCTTGGAACGGTAGTTCTGGAGAACGTGAAGACTGTGAGTGACAATCTGCAGTTCACAAAATACGCCGCTGCAGGGCTGTGGATTCAAGCCGAAGAATGGACAACATGAAGTGGCAATATGGCTTAGCTATCACGCGTCTGAAAAGTCAATGTGTCTGTCTTGGTTCAGATGTTGTGTTCCTGTTTTTTTGCGAATGATCAAAATTGTTGTCACCTGGACAAGGGCACATTAAACTTCCACATTTGCTGCTGCAATTCGGGTCGGCCAGTTGCATGCTTCCTTTGCTCACACATGCTGCCTGCACAGCCCTGGATCCTGGTCCTTCCGATGGACTGGCCGGCGAAGAAGTGCACACTAACCGGCATTCGGCCATGTCTACCGAGGACGATCGGTACCTTGCCGTGGGTGCGACGCCGGTCGATCGAGCAAGCGGCATGTATGGCTTTGACGGAGAGCCTGAATCGCCGCCCACAGCGCCTCCCCGCAATAGCAGTGTGCGTATGCTGTCCGGCGCTGTCCCTCGAGGTCGTTGGGGCCTCTGCCGCAATTATATTTCTCCGATCGCACAGTGTCATTGACATGCCCGCCGCTAGTTGACACTTCAGCGGTGCCACACCCGCCCCTGCCAGCTTGGGCCCACCAAATATCGACATTGCTGACCCAACGACCCATGTACAAACCCTTGCCCCGAATATCCTTTCATGGTCTTCCTGGCTGGCCGGTTGCTTTGCGCACAGGTGCCCCCTGAAGGGAACGAGGGTGAGTATCTGGAGGCCATGGCGAAGCGCAGCAGCGCTATACCTGACGGCGACGTCGACTACAACAAATATCTCCAAACTGTCAGCGGTCGGCCCTCCAGCAAAACACCCTCAGGCAGAGTTAGCGTGGATCTTGTACGACAAGTGCATGCATATGCATTCTGCATCCACCTTTGCAACATCGCGCGGCGCGGGTGCATTCCATGTTCTTTGCACCGTCGCATGCCGCGTGGCTGCTGTCAAGTACAGGGGCAGGCTGTTGCTTGCATCACGACTGCTGGTGTACACCGTGTGCAAATGCATCATGTACTCGCTGCCTGACCCCCCCCCCCCCCCCCCCCCCTCCCCCCCTGAATTTTGCCCCGGGGGGGGTGGTGTGGCCCCCTGGGTGGGGGGGGCGGAGGGGGCACCCCCCCCGCCCCAAAAGCCACAACAAAAAA
>Ga0105054_10006347_pt1 | contig 16524 bp, 12 predicted proteins | sample BON02_FD_78091 | JGI IMG/M metagenome (GOLD analysis project Ga0105054, IMG submission 78091) | Freshwater microbial communities from Lake Bonney liftoff mats and glacier meltwater in Antarctica - BON-02 (megahit assembly) | ecosystem: Environmental > Aquatic > Freshwater > Ice > Glacier...
CCGGAAGATAAGCCGACGACGATTACTTTTCGCGCTCACTTTCCGACGAATCATCTGCCGACGATTCATGTGATCAACACGCTGGGCGGGCTCAATCAAAGTCACAGGTCGGCAAGGCATGGCCGCAAGCCTTTCGTCAGCCTGTCCGAAGAGCGCATGCCTTGGCAGATGAAATTGATGGGCGAGGAGGGTCAGCCGTTACACTCGTTTCTGATTCTGGATTCGATCACGATGCGAGGCCCGATTGTCACTGAGCAGGAGCAGCGCTGGCGCGATGCGTATATGCCCAGCGAGCCCGGCAATATGGAGCAGGTCCGCAAAGGACTCGAAGCGATGGCCCAGCGTGCGTTTCGTCGGCCACTGGTTCCGGGCGAGCTCGATGGCTATGTGCAGATTGTTGAAAGTGAGATGACACAAGGCGAGAAATTCAAGGACGCAGTGAAGACAGCGATGACCGCGATTCTCTGCTCCAAGAGTTTTCTCTTCATTGCAGAAGGCGATGAGAGCGCCAGTCGCAACACGCTCAATGACTGGGAAATTGCCTCGCGTCTTTCGTATCTGCTATGGAGCACGATGCCCGATGATGCGCTCTTCGCGCTCGCTGAGCAGGGCAAGCTTCGCGACAAGGCTGAGCTTGAGCGGCAGGTCGTGCGCATGCTCGCTGATCCTCGCGCTCAGCGGTTCTCTGAGTCGTTCCCTTCGCAGTGGCTGCATTTGCGCAAGGTGGGGATGTTTCCGCCGGATAAAAATCTGTACCCCAATTACGATTCACATCTCGAGAAAAGCATGGTGGGCGAAACCACCGCCTTCTTCAAAGAGGTGCTCGGGACCGGCCTATCACTGCGGGAATTCATCCATTCCAACTGGACGATGGTGAATCCAAGACTCGCTGAGTTCTACGGCATCCCCAATATCACCAAGGATGAATTTCAACGCGTGCAGCTCAAGCCCGAAACTCATCGCGGCGGACTGCTCACGCAGGCATCGGTTCTGTCGCTGACTTCTGATGGCACGCGCCACCGCCCGGTGCATCGCGGGGCTTGGCTGTCTGAAGCGATCTTCGGCAAGACCCCGCCGCCGCCGCCTGCGAATGTCGATCCTATCGAACCCAATCCGGTCACCGAACCCAAGGCCACCTTGCGGATGAAACTGGCCGCTCACACGCACGACGCCAGCTGCGCTGCTTGTCACCGCAAGATCGATCCGCTGGGTCTTGCGTTTGATAATTTCAATGCGATTGGCCAGTGGCGCACACACGAGATTGTGGAAGGCACGGGCGACTATCCGCCGGTGGATGCGAGCGGTGAATTGCCTGATGGGCGTAGGTTCAAAGACGCTGAAGAATTCAAGCAATTACTCCTGGCAGACCTGGATCAGTTCAACGCGACGTTCATTGAAAAGCTCGCGACGTATGGCCTGCGCCGCACGATGACAATTGATGATCGCAGCGATCTGGCTGCGATTGCGAAGGTCAGCCGGCAGAAGGACTACCGGGTGCAGGACATCGTCAAAGCGTTTGTGATGTCCGAGCTGTTTCAGAAAAGATGAAGTTCAAAGCGATGTAGTTCAAAGAACTTTGAAGCGAGTCAATACTCATGATCATTAAACGCAACAAGCCGCTCCTGAATCGCCGCCACGTCCTTCGCGGCCTGGGCGCTTGCATCGCGCTGCCGATGTTGGAATGCATGCATCTGCCCAGCGCTTTTGCGGATGCTGCCGCCACGCCGCTGTCGAAACCGACATCGCCTAAGCGCAGCGTTTTTCTCTACATCCCCAACGGTGTCAACACGCTCACCTGGCAGATTCAGACAGCAGGCAAGGATTACGAATTCACCTCGCCTTTGAAATCACTCGAAAGACACCGCGCCGAGATCACGCCCATCAGCGGCCTGCATCATCCCAACGTGCTGGGCAAGCATCACAACTGCGACAAAGTCTGGCTTACCGGTGCCAACGTGCCCAGCAGCGGCGGGGCGTTTCGCAATTCAGTTTCCGCTGATCAGCTCATGGCTCAGGTGCAGGGAAAATCGACGCGATTCCCTTCACTTGAACTGGCCATCGAAGGACACTCGCTGGCCTGGTCGCGCGATGGCATTCAGATTCCCGCTGAGCACAATGTGTCAACGATTTTCAATCGGCTCTTCGGCGAAGAAAGTGGCGGCAAGGAAGCGGTACGCCGACGACTGGCACGACGCGGCAGCATTCTCGATGCGGTGCTCGGTGATGCCAGCAGGGTCAACAAGCAGTTGGGCTCGGAAGATCGCAACAAACTGGATGAATACCTCACTGCAGTTCGACAAGTCGAAGTGAGAACCGAAAGCGCCAATGCCTGGCTCGATGTGCCTAAGCCGAAGCTCGATCGCTCGGAAATCGAACGCTACACCCGCAGGCTGGACATGAACCGCGTGCAGGAATATCACCGGCTTTTCTTCGACCTCATGGTGCTCGCGCTGCGCACCGATATGACCCGCGTCATCACCTGCATGATCTGTAGCGAAGCCAACGGCGGCGCCATTCCCGACATCGGCATCTCCCAGGCTCGTCACGGCCTATCGCATCACAACGGCGACCCCGAACAGCTTCGCAGGCTCACCGCCACCGACACTTTCCTCGTCGAACAACTGAGCTATTTCCTCGATCAGCTCAAGGCTCACAAAGATGAAGATGCAAGCCTGCTCGACACCACGCAGGTCCTCTGGGGCAGCGGCATGGCCTACGGCCACAGCCACGGCAACGCCAACCTCCCCACGCTCTACGCCGGCGGCAAAGCGCTCGGCGCCAAGCACGGCCAGCACGTCGATTTCAATCTCCCCGCCATCAAGCAGTACAACATGGAACAGGCCAATGAACATTACAAAATTTGCGGCCGCCCGGTCGATGACAACGCCCGCCTGAGCAACCTGCTGCTGACCATGCTGCACCGATCTGATGTTGAAACGGAACAGTTCCAGGACAGCGTCGGCACGATTTCTCAGGTCGTGAAGTGAGCGACACACGACAAGACGCAATGACTTTCCCCGCGCTCTCACGGGTTCCAATCATGATGTCACACAATCAAATTTTCCTCTCACTCTGCATGACTTTCCTGTGCACCGTGTCACAAGCACAAGAAGCGCCCAAGGCACAACCCGCGCCGCAATTCCGCACCGACGACAGCACCGACAAAAGTCTGCCTTGGTTTGAGCTTATTGATGGTGAGTTTCCTCCCGAGAATTCTGCTCACTATGTCTCGGGTGAACTTTTCAAGCTCGATCATCTCGAACGCCAGTTCACCCTGCGCGGTGATCGCAATGATGTACGGGGCAACAGCGATTACCCGATCGACGCAGCGATGTTGCCCTATGGCTCGATCTATTACAACGGCGCACCTGCTGCGCTCAAAGATATTCCTCTGGGCACGCACCTCCACGGCTGGTTCTACGAGCGACCGGAAAAGGATCGCATCTGGACCATCAAGGGCGGCCGCGTTGTGGCCAAAAACAACACCAATCGGCAGTCCACGGACATCGACTTCACGCGATGCCTTCGCTTGGAGGATGATTTCTCTTACCACGCTCGCCAGAATCAGGTTTGGAAAATTGACGAGGTTGATCTCGCCGAGAAGAAACTCAAAGCCACTCTGGAGCAGGGAGGCAAACCGACAGGCGAATCGACATCGTTCGACTTGCAGGCTTCTACCACGGTGCTGCAAGGAAAAAGCTTCGGCTCACTCACCGACATCAAACCCGGCCAGCGGGTGCAGATGAATCTGACCTGGGCAACGCTCTTCGGCAAAGGGCGCATCACCACGATCTGGCTCGACGAAGAGAGTCGTAAGCTTGCAACAACCCGTCAGCTTGAACGGCATCGCGATGACATTCGCGATCGCGGCCTTCCCGGTTTCGTCACCGCTGTCGATGACAAAAAGCGAGTGGTCACCATCACGTTCTTTGATGGCGTGGATCCTGCGTTGTTCAAGGAACTGCCGCTGCCCAGTCCCAAGCCGCTGGGCTGGCCCACGCAGGAATATAGCGCAGGCAACATGTCGCCCAAGGGCAACATCTGCGTGGCCCGCGAATGCCTGATGACTTACGATCAGGTGAACGATCGCAAAGGCGGCAACATTCTGAAAATCGACAGCGTACCCCGCCAGCCCGGCTCCAGCGGCGTGCAGATTCAGGTGCAGTGCGGCATCCTGCTCGAAGGATTTCGCCCCAAAAAAATTGTTCGCTTTTTCCCCGCCACCTGGCCCGTCATCGTACTGCCCAAAGAGGAAGGGTTCTATGGCCGGGAATAGCTTTTCTGTTCTCAAGTTGACGATCTTCGACCTTCCAGCCTCACCCCATGCCCCCGCCACACCCCCTTGGCATCCCCGCAATCTTCGTTCATACTCTGTGCATGTCCACTCAAGCCGCTGGCGGAATCTCGCCCGTTCAATTCGTTGCCAAGTGGTCCCGCGTTCATCTTCCTGAGCGCGCCGCAAGCCAAGAGCATTTCATCGACCTCTGCCGCATGCTGGGCCAGCCCACGCCGGCAAGCCCCAAGCCCTTGAACTCAACGAATCCGAAATCGGCGTGCTGATCCTCGCTGGCAAGCAGGATTGGTCATCGGTCGAGCCGGCCATCATGGCCCCCTTACTAGACCGCCGGCGAACCGTCACGACCAAGGCCACGCGTGCCAAAGCCGATGAAGCCATCAGCGATGCGCTGCAAAGTTTCGTCCACGAGCAACGAACTGGCCATCGGCCTGCTGCCGCGCGTTCGGCCCACGCAACTGCAAGCGGGCACGGAGGCCCGCTCCACCGGTGGAGCGGGCCTCCGCGCGGGCCTCCGCGCGGGCCTCCGCGCGGGCCTCCGCGCGGGCCTCCGTGCCCGCTTGGCGGAGGCCCCGTTTGACCCGGCCCCGCATAGCCCGCGCCGCCAAGTGGCCTCAAGCCGATTTCATCATTGGGAATCCGCCGTTCCTTGGATCGGAATTGGTTTCTTGACGGCGCTGCTGTTCATGTTTCAATTGTTGGATTTGATGGTGACAGTGAATTGAATCACGAACTAGACGGCGCGAGGATCGAAGGCGACATTAATTCCGATTTGTCTGGGGGAAGTGATACAACCAGTGCTGTTCGTCTGGTTGAAAACGAGTCGGTACATGGGTCTGTTGGCACGCAAAAGGGCAGCGATTTCGACCTCGACCTAGCGCAAGCTCGCACATTGTTGACTCATTCGGGTCCAGTTGGGTCTCCGATCGAAGTCATTCGTCCTTGGACAAGTGGGATTGATGTCACAACAAGTCATCGCGGAAAATGAATCATCTATTTTCCTTCTGATATGGTTGAAGGCATCGCCGCGTAATACGAAGGGCCTTTGAATACCTACGTAAGTATGTCAAGCCATTTAGAGACGGAGTGCGGCGCGCAGCATACCGTGAACGATGGTGGGTTCATCAAGAAGCGAGAGATGGTCTCGACTTCAAGTTGAAAGCCCTGAATCGCTTCATCGTCACCCCAATGGTTACAAAGCATCGCCTCTTCAGATGGGCAAGTTCTCCAACAATGCCAGACAAACAAGTAACCGTTTTTATACGTGATGACGACTGCATGTTCGGCCTTCTCCATTCGTCAATTCACGAAATGTGGGCACGGCAAGTCGGCACACAACCCCGCGAAGCTGAATCTGGTTTCCGCTACACCGCCACAACCTGCTTCGAAACTTTTCCTTTTCCGTGGGCACCGGGTAAAGAGCCTCAGCGGGCCTCCGTGCCCGCTATTGCTTCCGCCTCCCCACCCGCTTCCGCTTCCCCATCTTTCTGGACCTACCGTCGTCGGCTACCTCATTGGCGTCTGCGCGGCGCGACCTACTTTGTCACCTGGCGTCTCAAGTCTGGCCTGTCCGAACTCACCTCCGCCGAGCGCGACATCGTTGCCGCCGCTCTCCATCATTTTGATGGTCAGCGATACCGCTTGCGAGCCTATGTCGTGATGAACGATCATGTCCATGTGCTGGTCGAACCCAAGGAGGGGTTTGAGCTCACGAACATTCTGCATTCATGGAAATCATTCACGGCCAACCAGCTTCAACGCAAGTGCGGCCGCCACGGCGCGGTTTGGCAGGATGAATCGTTCGACCGGATCGTGCGCGATGAAGATGAGTTCTGGGAAAAACGCACCTACATTTACAACAACCCGTGGAAGCGATGGCCGCAACTGAAGGAGTATCGCTGGGTGAGCTTGTGTCAGGGAGAGGGAGAGGAAGGGGACGCGGGCACGGAGGCCCGCTCCACCAGTGGGGCGGGCCTCCGTGGAGCGGGCCTCCGTGCCCGCCATGTCAACTCTGAGGAAGCGGAACTGCACACCCGCATCAGTGAAGCCGCGCGGCTGCTCAATGAGCAGCGTGAACGGTGGCTCAATCCGCCGGAGTGGATCGAGCCGATCGCCCGGCAGGTCGATGCTGAGGATTCGTTCGAAGATGTTCCCGCCGATGCTCGGCCCCTGATCCGGCAGAGCGCGATCATGGCCCGCGCCGCCAAGGATGCCAGACTCAAGAAGCGGACGCTGACGAACCTTTACAACGAACGCCCGACCTGGCTCAAGCTAGCGCATGAGAAGCTGGACCAAGCCGTGCTGGCCGCCTACGCCGCTATGGACCCCGCCGGCGGCTGGGACGAAACATGGGCACAAGTCTGGAAAGAAACCGGAGCCGGCCAGCCGCTACCCGCTGGCGATCCACTGCACGCAAGGCGCGCGGAAGTGGACCAGCTCGTGCTGGCGAACCTGCTGCGCATGAATCATGAGAGGGCGGGGAAGTGACCGGATGCACTCTGCAAAATCTGCGGCAACCAAGCGATGACATCAACTAATCCGACCATCAATAGCGAAGAAGAATTGATCGCCTATTGCAAGAAACAACACAAGACTTTGTTTGCAGTGAAGGGAACCAGAAAACGGGACAGGAACGGGGGAACCGGAAAACGGGACAGGTCTAAATAAAGCTATTTAAACCCAAATCGCAGGACACAGGCACAGATCACGCAGTTCGGTTTGGCTGAGTTTGTTGATCAGTACTGCTGGCATTGAAGCGCGGAGGCGGTGGCGCGGCTGAATCCGTCGAAGGCGACTGGGCCACGTCTGCATCCGCCTAACGGTCTGATCACGGATGTCTACTGCATACGGCGGACCAGGATCGCCACATTCACCAAACCCGCTTCCGATGAACAAGGCTTTCTCAGTACCGTGGACTGAATGAGATTGCTGATGTCATAGTAACGCCCATCGCAAACCGCTGGTGCCATGGTCGTGTCGCCTTTTTGCTTGCGAATCGATGTGTATAAGGATGTCATTTTACATCGACGATGCCAGTGTCGATCGCGAATTGTGCGAGCCGCCAAAATGACTGAGCAGAGGTTTGCCTTGCAAATAGAGCAAGACAGTACCGAAGATCAGAACTTTGCAGGTAGTCGCAAGGTGGACTCGAGCAGTCTGGGATGGTCGAAATCAAACTGATCCCAGTGGATGAGTTGTGTGCCGCGCTGACGAGGCTGGCCGGCGCTGAGCATGCCCAAGGGATTAAATAGATCGCCTTCCAATCGCTCAGCTCCGCGCACCAGTCCGTTGGGCTCGAACATACTGATGATCTTGCCCGAAGGCGACGCGAGTCGCTCGAGGTCGGCGTAGGCGACCAGGCGGTATGGCCTGCGCTCGATCACAGGTTCACCCGAGTGAAGCTCCTCAGTGATATCCACATCCACAATGGCATGTGTGCCTGCGCGGCAGCGGACCATTGGCGTGATCACATCGGCCCCTTCAATCCGAAGCAACTTGGGAATGATCAGATCGTATTTGCCTTCAACATTGCGCTCGATGGCGAATTGCTTGTCAGGCAGCGGCTTTCCGTGCTGTGTTGCCGCAGCAGATTCGAGAGCGGCACTGGGATAAAGCCGGTGGTGACATCCGCAGTTGTTGAGTGTCTCGAAGATGGCGGGCTTGAGGTTCGCGCCGAGTGTGATGCGTAGCGTGGCACCATCGATCTTGCCAGCCTCGGCATCCACCGGTGATTTGAGATGCGGCCGAAACGGATACCAAGTGGCATAGGTGAGTTGGATGTGCGGCTGGCCTGCGATCATGACGGAGCGCGTGTAGCCGTACACCGTCGGCTGCGTGGTGTTCACTTCAACAGTGCGATCATCCATCACATGTACGAGGCCGATCTGGTCGGCTGATCGGTCGTACTTCACTTGCCCAGGATGCTCCTGCACAAATACGGGCGCATATTTCACAAGCAGATTCCAGTGTTCAATGTCACCTTGCCTCGCCGGTTTCATCTGATCGGCTGCGGGCACAAACTGCACCACGCCCTCAAAAGTCTCATCCGTCTGACATGTGGCTTCACTGGCATGAATCGCGCTGCGCGCCATGGCGGCGGGCAGAGCAAACACCGCCAGCGCGGCCTGCTGACCAGTGCGATCCTCTTCCTTGACAGAAGGTTCAATGTTCTGGCGGATCGGCAGCAACACGGCGCGCAGCGATGAAGTGTTTGTCGAGGTTGTCACTTTCTGCCGCAGAAACCAGACCTGCAAGTCTGTGCGATGACGAAACTCATCGGCGATGAGCTGACGCACTTGGGGTGTTGGTTCGACCTCGATGCCGTTGAAGTAGGTCTTCATGAGTTCGCGCCAGGCCTGGTCATCGAAGCGTTCGAGTTCCGCTTCGGTGGTGGCGAGCGAAAGGCGATGAGCTTCGTCGATGAAATGAGTCGCCAGGCTGCTGGCCTTGGTGAAATCATTTTCCGCCAAGGCTGCATCCAGTTCATCGGTGAGCACCGGGTCCACGCGCAGACATGGCCATTGGGTGATGCGCTGGGTGCGTGCATCGCTAGCTGAATGTCTGCGCGCCACCCAGCCAACGCCGTCGGGGAATTGCTGTGGCGCTGAATTGGATGAAGCACATGCGCTTAGTGATAAGAGCACGATGGTGAGGGCAATGGTGAGAACGACACGCTTAATCATGGAAGCTTGCAAGCACATGGATCAGGTCTCCAAGTTCGATGGGAGAGAGAGTCAGTGGAGGCAGGAAGGTGAGCACATTGCGCGCAGCTCCGGTTTTTCCGGCGAGCACGCCTCGGTCTTTCAATTGTTCCAGCAACTGGTCGCATGCTGCGGCATCGGGCAAGCCCGATGAATCGACTACATCAATGCCGAGCATCAGACCCAGGCCGCGCGCATTGGCGAAGCGCTGTGAATGATCCGCCAGAGTTTTGAGTGCATGAAGAAGCTCGTGGCCAATTAATTGCGCCTGTTTGTCCAGATGATGTTGCTGGTGGTAGTTGATGGTCGCCAGCGCTGCGGTGGCGCACACCGGATTGCCGCCGTAGGTCGATGCCCCGGGTCGGGTGTAGCTGCGGGCGATGTCGTCGGTGGTGATGAAGGCTGCGATGGGAAAGCCGTTGCCCATGGCTTTACTCAGAGCCATGACATCAGGCACCACGTTCCAGTGTTCGCAGGCGAACCAGCGGCCGGTGCGATTGAAACCTGTTTGAATCTCATCAAGAATCAGCAGGGATTCATGAGCCTTGGTGATGGCACGCACACGGGGCCAGAAATCATCGGGCGGTATGTGAATGCCACCATTGCCTTGCACAGGTTCACCGATGACGGCTGCAATGCGATGGCCGTGGGTCTTCATGAAAGTTTCCAATGCATCGGCATCACCAAAGGGCAGGTGGTGAATCGTCGTGAGTGGAAACGGATCAGTGCGCCACATGGGCAATCCCGTGGCGCTCATGGCCGCTTTCGTTCGGCCATGCAAGCCATCGGTAAACGCGACCATCTCACTCCGCCCCGTGTGCAGCGCGGCCAGCAGCATGGCCCCTTCGATGGCTTCACTGCCACTGGCGCAGAAGAAGGATCGCTTGAGTTTGCCGGGCGTGATCTGAGCCAGTTTCTGAGCCAACCGCAGCATCGGCTCCGTCAGATAAATCGAAGTCGTATGGCCAAGCGTGCGAATCTGTTCGATGACCGGCTCGATGATCTGCGCGTTGCAGTGGCCAGCGCTCATCACTGTCACACCCGTGAAGCAATCCAGGTAACGCTTGCCTTCTGAGTCGATCAGATAGGAGCCATCACCCGCCACGATGTGAGGAGGCTGTTGATAGAAGTGATAGACGCAAGGCATCAGGTACTCAGCTTTGAGCTTGAGTAGTTGCTCTGGCGTCATCGTGTTTTCTTGCAGCAGGGTCATGAGCAATTCTCGCATGCAGGAAGCGAATCAGATCGCATGGGCCAGGAAGCTTGCGACATCAACCTTGGGCGCGACGAAGTGGCTCTGCCTCGCCGACTGCTCCTCGCAGGCATCAACGATGTCGTGTTGCTTGAGGTGCGGGCCGATGCCAAGCTCGGCAACGCGATGAAACATGACGCCCAGCGCACGGCGGGCATCATCGGCAAGGCAGAGCGTATCGCTGTTACTGAACATGGCGATGTGCTGCTCAGCACAGCCGCGACCAAATTGCGATGCGAAGGCGAGTGCCTCGCTGTAGTGATCCATCGCCCATTGCAAGGAGCGCTCGCAGATTTCGGCCACGCGCCCCGCTGTCTCATCGCCCACACTTCGGCGAAGAACATTGAGGCCCACCGGTAAAGGCAAACCCGTGTCCTGGCACCAGGTCTCGCCCAGATCGCAGACGCGGCAAAGCCCTTTCTCCGGGAAAAAGAGCAACTCTTCATGAATCATCACACCCGCATCCACCTCGCCGGTGGCGATGGCATCGGCGATCTTGTCATATTGCATCTCGACGAAGCGGGCACCTTTGACATACATCATCGCCAGCGCACCGCCCGTGGTGGGAATGCCCGCGACCGCAACGACTTTGCCGCGCAGCTGGGCAAGCGTGTTGTAATGTTTCGAGACCAGAACGGGGCCATAACCTCGGCCAATGCTGTTGCCCGAAGCGAGGATGACATACTGATCCGCTAGTGCCGGGTACGCGACTGATGAGATGCTCACCAGGTCATAGCGATCCGTGGCTGCCGCGCGATTGAGCGCGATGATGTGTTCGCGTTCGAAGGTGCACTGCACGCCCGGCAGCCTCACCTTGCCATGCTCCCATGCGTAGAAGTTGAATGCATCATCGCTGTCGGGCGAATAGGCAACGCGCAGCGGCGTGATCGCATCATCATCGATCAGTGGTTCGTGGGTGATGGTGTGGTGGATCATGGTCATGAAAATCTCCGGTGCATGCTGAGTGTGAAACGGATGCGTTTGAATGGGTCAGTTTTGAATAGATCAGTAAAGTCCGATGGCCAGTTGCGGAACATCCGCAAGGCGTGGCCCTGGATTGCGAAGACCCGGAAGATGAAAATCAGATGGCGCGTTAACTGGCGGCGCAATCGAGACTGCGAAGTCCCTCTCGAGCAGCCGCACGATGAGCATGGTTTCATCCAGCCTCGTCAGGCGAACGCGCCCCAGTTCACCGGGCGGCATGACATCTCCTTTGTCACTGACCACCTCAAGCAGCAGACGCGAGCCGAAAGGGTAGTAATCAAGCTGACGGCCAGAAGCGGTGGACAATTCCAGACAACAACCCATGAGCGTGTTGCCGTAGCCCGATAGATGAATCGCACGGGGGAAAAGCTCGGTCTGAAACCGCTGCATTTGCTGGGATGAAATCGCCATGCCTCCGTAATGCACACCGCAGATGCGATGGCGCTGCGCCTGCGACATCACACGAGCAAGTGCCTCAAGCACCGGCGGTGTGGTGAACAGCACCGTGATCGGCTGCGTCTGAATGATCGCCATCGCCTGCTCCACGACGTGATCGAGATAGCGCTGTCTGGCGATGGATTCTTCGGGGAGCTTCTTCACCCAGCGAGGATCAAAATCAACACTGAACGGATCAAGACTGCCCATCGCCGTAGCGAGATGCCTCACCACCTTGCCGATGATGTGTGGCCCCGAAGGACCGATGAAAAGCCACTGTTCGTTGGCGGGGAATCCGACATGGCCGGCGGCCTCAATGAAAGGCAGCACAAAGGCTTCATCAAACTCGTTCGTATGAAAGGCGGACCAGACGGCGGTGCTGCGTCGAAGCTCACGATCACCTGCGGGCACCAGCGATGTTGTGCCTGCGGTCTGGCCGATGGTCAGTTGATCCAGACGGTGATGAAATCGACGAGGGATGTAATGGAGCAGCGGATGCTGACACAAATCGCTGGCGCTGAGATTGCCCAGCAGTTCCAGATCCTGAATCGACTTGATCTGTCGCCTGGCATCGAGCTTCAGCGCAGCTTCGCGATCCAGCCAGAATGCCGAGCCATGCACCGGGTCAAAGTGAATGTCCACTATTCGAAGCAGTCGATCGCTGACATTTTCGGTCACGAGCGCCGATGCGGAATTGGAAGTCATCGACATCACACACCCTCCGCAATGGTGACGGAGCGTACAAAGCCATTGCAAGCATCCGCCACTTCGTTTTCTTTCCCTTTGAAGAAGTGCTCGCCGCCTACGATGCAAAGCGATTCTGCTTCTTGCAATGTGGTGATCCACTGCTGGGTTTGATCCCGCGGCGTAGCGAAATCGTTGTCGGAATAAATCACCAGCTTGGGCAGCGTGCACTTCGACAGCGCGGTGTAGTCGTGCTGCCTCAGTGTGGGTGCGATGAGCACAAGGCCGACGACATTTTCATGTATGGCCTGCATCGCGGCGAAAGCTCCAAAGCTATATCCGATGATCACCATCGGCTTGCGAATAGCATCATGCAGCCAGCGAGTGGCGGCGCGGCTGTCGGCAATCAGCGCCGGATCCTGCGGGGCACTGCCGGTCTCCCAGAAGGCGAGCATGGCCGCTGGCACATTGACCGGCTTGCCCGTGCTTTGCCCCACGCCGCTGTAATCAAAGCGCAGTGTCACCGCGTCACATTCGGGCAGTCGCTTCGCCAGTGCGCGGATGATGTTGTTGTTCATCTGTCCGCCCATGAATGGATGCGGATTCATCAGCGCACAGCCCACACGCGCTGGTCGCAGCGTGTAGCTGAGCTCACCCGCCAGTTCACCGTCGGATGTGCGGATGAGCACCGACTCAGCAAGCTGTTCGTCTTGATTCAGGAGGCGTGCAGCAGGCATTGGCGTCCTCCCTGATCAAATGGAAATTCCTGATTGAAAGCATGCAGAATCATGGCCATCTTCAGCGCCCGCTCGATGTCACCGAAGACATGCACCTGGCCCATGAGAAACGCATGCTGCGGATGCACCTTGCCGTTGACAGCCTGCCAGAACACATCACGTGTCAGGCGATAGCCAAAGTCTTCACTTAGCGTGTTCGCGCCGCGATGCACCTCTGCAAGTAGGCCCCGCTCGAAACGACAGACCCATTGACCATTGGCCTCGTCCTCGATGATGAAGCGGACGATGACACTCAGGCCCGTCAGTTTGGCCACCTGCGAACGCACCACATTCAATGGCAGAAACTTCTCGAAATAGTCGGAGCATTTGACCTTTACCACAGAGCTGGAGCGACGCTTCTTTCCCCAATGGCAGGATTGCGCATGGCGCATCAGCCGCGCAATAGCCGCAGCATCGACGATGCCGCAGGACAAGCCGGTCGCGTTCTCCAGTTCCGCTGTGTGATCGCGCTGGAACTTCGGGGTGTCGGTGAAATAGTGTGAGATCGGTTTGCTGAAGTCGTTGAATATTCGCTCGTGTTCACTGAGTGTCATCTCGTCGAACGACTCGGGCGAAACCCAGTGGCTGCCGTGCACATCGAAGTAGGTATTGAGTGCATCGCTGATGTTCTGATTGGTTGGCGGATTGGGATGGACCAGGTGGTACACCCTGCCGCACATCTGCGGTCGCACCACAGCGGCGGCGATCATGGATGCCACATAATCAACGGGCACCAGATTCTGACAATCGTCAGCACGGCCGCGCAGACGCAGCGACAAGGCATGACGCGCAGGATCATCCGCGTCGTACATCCGGCTGAAGACTTCCGTCGCTCGCGCTGAGAGGTAGAGACCATCGAACTTACTGGCACGTCCCGTTTCGTAGGCGCCGATGATGATCGACGGCCGGTGAATCGTCAGCGAGGTGCCGGCTTCTTTCGCCCACTGCTGACACAATCGCTCGGCCTGCCATTTGCTTCGCTCGTACTCATTGCGAAACTCGCGCGGGCCTTCATGCAGTTTTTCGGGAATCGACCCGTCGTATCGGCCACTGGCGTATGCGGTGCTCACATGATGAAAGTGTTTCACGGGCCACTGACTGATCCATCGCAACAGGCGTGCAGTGCCATCGATATTTGTTCGCGCTGGCTCGCCTCTGCCGTCGCGGTCGAACTGTGTGGACGCGGCAGCGTGGATGATTGTTTCGCACTGAAGCTCACCGACATCAGGCAGCTCGCTGCACAGATCTCCCTCAATGGGAATCACCTGACCTGATGCAATCTGCCGATCCAGATCGACATTCAGGTCGGCCAGCAGCAAGCGAAGTCGTTCTTGTGATTCGCGCAGCGGAGCCCTGAGCAGCACAGCGCAGCGGCACTCCTGTTCAAGCAGTTTCGCCAGCAGGTAGTGGCCGACGAAACCGGTCGCGCCAGTAAGCAACACGATTGGATGATGCGTCTGTATTGGCATGGTCATTCTCCCGCGGCTTGTTTCTGTGCATGCATGTCCAGCGATTGCAGATAGGTGATCGCCAGCCAGATTTGTTCACGGGCAAGAACGTCACCAAAGGGTGGCATCGCGAGCGGCTTGCCGTCAGGCCCAAGGGTTTCACTGGGCATCCCTTCGCTGATCTTGCGATACCAGGCACGCGGCGCACCGCCATGAAGCGTGACGGCAAACCGCTTGCTGAATGCGTGAAAATCCAGGGAGTCCAATGCGAGAGGCAATGCGGGTCCGCGGCCATCGGCATTGTCACCGTGGCAACTGGCGCAGTGCAGCTTGTACACCACCGCGCCGCGACTGACGGCCTGATGATCTGTCCGCGCAGAGAAAGGATTGCCGCTGCCATCGAGTTGCATATCCTGGGCCTCGACCTGTGCGAGGGACTTACTCGTTTCATGTGATTTCCAAGCATAGAACGCCTGCTTGGGAGACTGGGGGCTCATCTGAAGAAACTGGTTGTAGGCCGTTTCATCGGCAGGCCTGATCGCGACGGACAACGGCTGCGGGCCGCTGCATCCATGAATGAGGGACATGCTCACAGCGGACACGCCGATGATTGATACAGACAGCAAGTGTGAGGTTCTTGATGTCATTGAATGTCTCTGATGGTGGTGGAAACAGCGGCACAGGCTGCGCGACGGAGCGCGTGCGTAGAGATGTATATCGTGATGCCTTGTGCGAAAGCCTAGAATGAGCAGCGATTGCTCAGTGTGAAATTGAGCTTGAATTGCAGGGTGAGCAGGGCTTGCACAGGTTCACGTTTGGTTGGCGCCTTTGAATATGATCTTCATGTTTCAAGACAGGTAATTCATGACGCTGGGCCGTAGGCTAATCATCACAAACGCTGCATTCATCGCTGCCATCGCGATCCTTGGCGCGGTTTCTTTGTGGGGCATGGTGCGCATGAAAAAGGATGTTCAATCCTTGATGCTTGAGCATCAGGAGCTGAGATGGATTGATGAGGTCAGCATCACGGTTGCCGAGGTGATGGGCGCGATGCGGGAGGAATTTGCAGATCGTGAATATCTGTTGTCCCGGCTTGATGAGGCCATTGGTCTGACGATGCCGCTCTATGAGATGCAGGCCCATGAGGAGCACGTTCATGAAGAACATGGCGTGCGTGAACTGAGCCTGATCAAACAGGTACTCAACGGCCTCAAGTCAATGCGTGACCGACAGGTCCGGCCATCACTACTCATTTGGGCATGGCACCGCGAAACGAGTATCGCGGAAGCTTCGGGCGTCCTTGATCTGTTGAATGCCTTGGCAGCCGAAACGCTGGCAGAAGTCCGCGCATCGCAGGAGGAAGCCGCCGCCACGATTCGCTTGACCATTGGGATATGTCTGTCTTTGTGCCTGGCCTTGATCATCGCTGCGGTACTACTTGGTCTGCGGCAACATCGGGCGATCACGACACCGCTACGCGTGCTGCAGAGGGGTGTCCGCAAAGTCGCCAACGGAAAATTCGATCAGGCACTTGCCGCCGCGGGAGATGACGAATTCGTTTCGCTGACCGATGACTTTAACCGCATGTCACTCGAACTGGCTGCGCTGTACAACGACTTGGAAGGCAAGGTTGCCCAGCGCAGCCGGCAGCTTGTCCGATCAGAGCGCCTGGCAAGTGTCGGGTTTCTGGCGGCCGGCGTGGCGCATGAGATCAACAATCCACTGGCGATCATTTCAACCTACGCCGAATTGTCACTGCGCGATCTTGAGTCATTGCCCGCCAGTGCCAGCGCGGAGCAGATTGGTAAATCGCTACAGGTGATGAAGGAGGAGGCGTTCCGCTGCAAGAGCATCACTGAAAAACTACTGACGCTTTCGCGCATGGGCGATGGCAGCCGCGGTCCTGTCAACATTCGTAAGTGCATTGATGATGTGGTTGCCATGGTTGCCA
>Ga0105054_10006348_pt1 | contig 16523 bp, 13 predicted proteins | sample BON02_FD_78091 | JGI IMG/M metagenome (GOLD analysis project Ga0105054, IMG submission 78091) | Freshwater microbial communities from Lake Bonney liftoff mats and glacier meltwater in Antarctica - BON-02 (megahit assembly) | ecosystem: Environmental > Aquatic > Freshwater > Ice > Glacier...
ATTGGCCACATGGAATCTCCCTTGATAGACAATCATCCCTACCATTGACATTTGTGTCATGCTCGATTTCATGTGTTTATAATTGATTTTTATTGGCCACATGGAATCTCCCTTGATAGACAATCATCCCTACCATTGACATTTGTGTCATGCTCGATTTCATGTGTTTATAATTGATTTTTATTGGTCACATGGAATCTCCCTTGATAGACAATCATCTCAGTATGACCCCTAGCGTGATGCTCGATTTCATACCAGTACTTTTGATTGGTGAAGTATTTCTCTAACCTCTGTTTTACAACTTCCGCAGCCTAGTCCTGCACCTGTTTGCTGGCAAAGTGCGGTGAAATCTGAGCATCCACCTGCGATTGCTTCTTTGATATTTCCCTCGCCCACGCGACTACAGCTACATACTAATTCGCCTATGACCGGGCGAGTTTCTGAAGAGCCCATAAGCAGAGATTTACGCTTTTCAGAAAGCTCGATTTTGTTTTCGATCAGGGATTTGAACTCAGCAAATTCATTTTTATCCCCCATCAAAACTGCTCCGATAAGCAAATCATCCTTGACGATGCATTTTTTATAATAGCGACGGCTCATGTCTGTGAAAATAATTTCCTCATAGGAATCGTCATCTTCTGGAATCGAAATGTCGCCGATACTGCAAAGTTCAAGATCCTTAAACTTCAGGATATTCATCAGTACCGATCCGCTGTAAATACTGCTCACGTCCCCAGCGATGTAGTTTGCCAAAACTATGGCTTGCTCCTCGGCTGCAGAGGTGATTCCGAAGAGTTGATTTTGGAATTCCGCGATTTTCCCGATAGCAAAAATGTTTGGGTAATTGGTCTTTAAATGCTGATTTACCTTGATGCCACGACCGCAAAGTATGCCATTATTGCGGGCGATTTTGATATTTGGTTGGGTACCAATCGCATAAACCACCGCATTGGCATAGATCATTTTCCCACTTTTTAGCGTGATAGAAAGCGATTTGTTCTCTTCGTCATCGAAGACCGTACTGACTTCATTGTCAAAATACACGTGAATTCCTCGCTCTTGAACATCTAGGGAAAGTAGCTTGCTAGAAACTTCATCCAGTTGCCGCTCCATCAATCGTGAAGCCCGCTGTACTATGGTTACTTTCACACGATTGTGCTGTAAAGCAGCTGCAAGTTCAAGTCCAAGCAAGCCTCCGCCGATAATCACTACGTGCTGATTTTCCGGGCGCAAGTTGGTGGAATCGAGGTAATCTTTAAACCGATCTGCATCGATTTTACTGCGCATCGTGAAGCGTCCAGGCAAGTCCAATTGCGCATCTTTTGGAATAAAAGCCCGGCTTCCGGTTGCCAAAATCAACTTATCGAACAGATATTCCTGACCATTATTATCGACCACAACCTGCTGATCAGGGTCAATATGTTCTATGGAAAGTCCCGTGTGAAGTGATATTTTTAATTTCTTGAGCTCATGTTCTTTGATTTTCTGAAGCTGCTCCCAGGTCAACTCCTCGGTCACATACTCAGGTAAAAGCACCCGGTTGTAAAATGGATGAGGCTCTTTGGAGAATACATGGATTTGATCTGTTTCATTGTGCTTGCGGTAGTTTTGGATAAAACGGAAAGCTGCCGCTCCAGCGCCTACGACCACGATTTTCTCTGTGGCCTTCTTGTACTTGGAAACGGATACTGTAGTGAATTTGAAACCCGGTTCCTTGGATTGCGGGTCTACGACTGTATTTGTCAAGTTGTTTGCCTGATTGAGATCACTTTGTAACTGCTTGCCCCAGTGCATAGGTAGAAATACCACTCCTTCACGTATGTTTTTGGAGAGTTTGGCTTTCACTCGGACTACCCCATTTTTGCTTTTCACTTCTACTACATCTCCATCTTTCACCTTGTCCAGGTATGCATCGATGGGATTGATTTCCAGTAGAGGGCTAGGGTAGTGCGTGCGAAGGCGGGACACTTTTCCCGTCTTCGTCATCGTGTGCCACTGATCTCTTACCCGTCCTGTAGTGAGTATTAGCGGATATTCCTTACTTGTTTTTTCAGAAGTATTGGTGATTTGAGCCGGGATATTGAATATTGCTTTTTGAGTCGGAGTGTAGAATTTCTTGTCTGCAAAAAGCCGTGGAGTCCCTGTATGTCTATACTCTGGAACCGGCCACTGGAAGCTCCCTTCGTTCTTCAAACGATCGTAATTCAGGTATGAAATATCTATGTTCGTCCCCTTCGTCATAGCGCAATATTCCTCGTAAATCTCCTCCGTATTGTTGTAATTAAAGCCTCGGAAACCCATTCTGCGGGCAAAATCACAAAGAATCTCCACGTCAGGTCTAGCTTCGCCAGGAGGATTTATGCCTTTGTTCAGATAGGAGATGCGTCGCTCGGAATTCGTCATCGTACCTTCCTTCTCCAGCCAGCCAGCCGCAGGAAGAATCAAATCCGCATATTCTAGCGTATCTGCCTTGTGCGAAATATCCTGAACGACCACGAATTTGGCATTTTTCATCGCCTTTTCGATCCTCTTGGAATTTGGTAAACTCACCATAGGATTAGTACAAATGATCCAAACCGCCTTCATTTCGCCACTTTCCAAGGCATCAAACATCTCAGTGGCTGATAATCCGGGTTTTGGAGAAATCTCATTTACTCCTCAGAAATTCGGCACTTCCTGACGGTGAACAGGATTATTCAGTTCTTTGTGAACCGCCAAAAGATTCGCCATTCCGCCGACTTCACGTCCGCCCATAGCGTTCGGCTGGCCCGTGAGTGAGAAGGGACCATTCCCAGGCTTGCCGATCCTGCCAGTTACCAAGGATAAGTTCAGCAGGGAAAAGTTCTTATCCGTACCGATGACACTTTGGTTCAAGCCCATCGCCCACATGCTGATAAATCCCTTAGATTCGCCAATGATCTCAGCTACTTTCTTAATATCCTCAACTGAAATTCCACAGAGTTTTGCCGCTTCTTTTAGAGAAGTAGCCATCACTTGCTGTCGATATTTCAGGTAATTTTCTGTATGCTTTTCTATAAATTCTTTGTCCGCCAGCCCGATATCAATGATCCTTTTGCCAATGGCATTGTACAATATGATGTCGGTACCAGGGATGATTTGCAAGTGAATATCTGCGAAAGTAGCAGAATCAGTCTTACGTGGATCCACCACGATAATCTTCACATTCGGATTTTTCTCCTTGTGCTTTTCTAGTCTGCGGAAAAGAATCGGATGACACCAAGCAGGATTCGCACCAGCGATCAAAAAAGCATCTGCCAGCTCTATGTCTTCATAAGAAATAGGAACTGAATCCTCTCCAAAGGGTTTTTTGTATGCCACTACAGCCGAACTCATGCATAATCGACTGTTTGTATCGATGTTATTTGTGCCCAAAAAGCCTTTTGTTAGCTTATTTGCGATGTAATATTCCTCTGTGAGGCATTGTCCCGAGATGTAAAAACCTACACTATTTGGTCCATATTTCTGGATTAACGACTTGAAAACTCCTGCTGCTCTGTCCAATGCGTCGTCCCAACTGACCCGATCTCGAGGATGAGATCTACTCCAGCGCATTTCCGGATAGAGTATTCTGTCAGAAGTATCATTTACCACATAGTGTAGATTACGCCCTTTTGAGCAAAGCATACCTTGGTTCACAGGGTGATCTTGATCGCCTTCGACTAGTACTTTGTTTTGAGCGTCCACCTCAGCTACTATTCCGCAGCCGACGCCGCAATAGGAACAAGTGGTTTTTACTTTTTTGTCTGGGATCACAGCTCAGGAATTACAATTGGAAATAGGTTAAGGACAAAATAGCTCATCTACAGCACAAATGATCAAATGCGGAAGGGCTATTTTGGGACTAATGCTATATGTTGATTATCAATTCGCACTAATTCAGGCTGCAGCTTGCTTATCTCTACCTCCGCTACTTTCTCATCTTCGCTGCTGAATCGTATCGCTAACGCAACCGTGCCAGATATCACTATCAAACCCCAATGGCCAAGTAGCCAGCCGAAACTGCAGATGCTGCTGCCGCTGATTGGGCTGCCGCTGCGGTATCTGCCCCTAATGCTTCGCTTGCTATTAGCGCGGTTTTTTCTGCTACGGCTGATTTGGAGCTCAAGAAAAGTGCAGCCAAGAAAGCTCCGAAATTTCCGCCTGCACCAACAATTCCTGAAATAGATCCAATTGCTTTTCTATTGACAAAAGGAACAACTGAGAATGTCGCTCCCTCTGCCATTTGTACTGTCAAACTAAATGCAACTAGAAGTCCAAAGCCTAAGACTAAACTAGTGGCTAATGAGAATAAACTTAGCATTAGACCCTCTGCAATTACTATTACAGCCAAAAACCAAACGCAATCTCTTAATCCTCTTGATTTCCCAAATTTATCACCAAAATACCCGCCAAGCGTACGGGCGAAAATATTCATCAGGGCAAATGAAAGCACGATATTACCTGCCGTGATTCGCTCTAGTTGGAAAGTATTTTGAAGGTAATCGTCCATAGTGCCATAGACAGTTAGTTCAATGCCAAAACATGCTGCGTAAACAACGAAAAGCAACCAGACACGATAGTCTCTGACCGCTTCCATAAAGCCAACTTTGTCCTTTTTGGTAGTAGGAACTTTCATTCCTCTAGCTTCCAATTCCTTGAAGTTTCCCTCTGGTGTGTCTTTTGTGAAAAAGTAATAAACCAATCCCATGGTAAAGCATGCAATTCCGGCGATGACCATCGAATACCTCCAGGCATCTGCCTCTGCCACTCCCAATCCTATGACTATCGCGGCGATGATCGGCATACCCAGTCTATTTGCTCCACCACCGAGATTTCCCCAGCCAGCAGAAGTAGCATTGGCGGTCCCAACTACATTAGAAGCAAACATCAGAGAAGTGTGAACCTGAGTGATGACAAAGGATGCCCCGATAAACCCTGTCAACAATCGGCAGATGTAAAACTGCATAGGAGTTTGAACCAAGCCACTTAAGATCACTGGAATAGATCCTAGGATCAAAAGCCAGGTGTAGCAAATTCTCGGGCCGTATTTATCGCATAGTTTGCCGATAAGTAATCTGGCGAAAACTGTTCCTGCAACTGCAAGAACAGTTGCATTCCATTTTTGTGCAGGAGTAAGTCCAAGATCCTTGACTACGTCGGGCATGAACGGAACGATACCGAACCATGCGAAAAAGCAGATGAAGAATGCAATAGAAGTGATCCAGAACGTGCGGATCGGGACAGATTTAAAATCTAAAAGATTTAACCTTGTCGCTTTTTGAGTAAGTAGTGGCTCCATAATACTTATATTTAACTAGGTTAAAAGTAAGTATTAATACGTAATTATAATATAAAATACGTAATTAATTTAGATTAAAAATGAAAAATCCACTTAGAATAGCTCTAAATGGACTCTTGACTACTTATAAAACTGAGTATCCTTCTTAGATCAAATTTAAAACTCTGGATTTGGTGGTCAGCTCCATTAGGTTCTTAACGTTCATCTTTTTCATCAAATTAAACCGGTGAACTTCCGCCGTTCTCTTACTGATTTCCAGTGCATCAGCTATTTCATTATTTCCTTTTCCTTCTAGAATGAGTGCTAGTATCTGTTTTTCTCTGTTGGTCAGATTTGCTAATTCCTCTGGAAGCATTTCCGATTTGGAGGATGCCTTGGCTTTTCCATTGACGAAATTATTGATGATATAAGCAGAAACATCTCCAGCAAAAAACTTCCCTCCGTTAGCAATCGTGTGCAAAGCCTTCAAAAACTCGCTTTTGGAGGATCCTTTGAGTAAATACCCATCAGCTCCAGCTTGTACCGCTTCTACTACGTACTCTTCCGAATCATGCATGGATAAAACTAGTTTCTTAATCTGGGGAAATGATTTAGTCATCTCTTTCACTACTTCCAGTCCATTCATTTTGGGCATACGAATGTCCACAATAAGTAAATCTGGATTTTGAAGAGCGATCACTTCCAGCGCTTCTACGCCATCAGAGGCTTCAGCGATTACCCGAAATTCTTTTTCACTCTCTAGTAAGGATTTGATTCCATCACGTACCAGTTCGTGGTCATCTGCTAAAACTATCTTGATTAGATCCATATTGCGCTTAAGTAAATACGTAGTAAAGTAACAGAATTTACGTATAAAAATCTAGGAAATCTAAGCCAAAGGAATGTTGAGCGTGACTTTGGTGCCTTCATTTGGAGAAGAATTGATGAACAATCTTCCGTTGATGTAGTTCACACGCTCCCTCATGAAGGTGAGTCCCATTCCGCCTTCCTCGTCTGGCTTAGCTTTCAGTTTTGATTTGTCAAAGCCTTTGCCATTATCGTCCACAATGATGCTCAGGATATTCTGACTGTGGGATACGGTGACGATGATATGCGAGGACTCTGCATATTTTATCGCATTGTTGATAGCTTCTTGCGTGATCCGGTAGAGATTGATTTCTACCAAAGAATCCAGTCGCTGGGAGAATTCAGATTTATTGAAAAGTACAATGTCTTTCCCAGTGAGTTTGGAAAGCTCCTGTGTCAGTTCTGTCAGAGCAGGCACAATTCCGTAATCCTTTAATTCTGGCGGAGTAAGGTTAAAAGTGGCTGTTCGCACACCTTTGATGATATTCGAAGTGAGTTCTTTGAGCTTGATGATTTTTACTTCTGCTTTCTCAGGATCGGTCGTATCCACGCTTTCCAGCAAGTATTTCAAGCCAGTGAGCATCTGCCCAATTCCATCGTGAATGTCCTTGGCTATACGGTTCTGCTCGTTTTCTTGGTTTTCGATGATTTGTCTTGAAACCACTTTTTGCTGATGCATTTTCTCCTCAAAGCTGTCCTTTGTCAACTGCTCAACTTGATGCATGAACTCCTTGCGCTTCGTGATATCCAGGCAAATCAGAATCAATTCGGACTTGTCTTCAGACGTATTGAATGGAATCATGGATACATCAAGCCATATATCTTCATCTGCCTGAGAAGTGGTCTTCAACTCACCTTCCCATCCCCCTTTTTTGTTTTCGGCTATGATGCGATCTATCGTGAGCTGCTCGTTTTCAAGGGGCGAAAGCATATCCGAGATCTTCGCATTGATGTTGAATTTTTGAGCTTTGTAAAGTCTGCTGAAGCGCTCGCCGATATGTGTAATGTATCCTTCGGGAGTGATCCTGGCGAAAAGCAGAATCTGATCCATTGCTTTGCTAAGTGCTTGAAGTTCCCGCACAGACTTCTCTTTTGACTGACTGAGAATATCTGCATTCTTGGCCATTCGAATTGCTTTTTCCTCCGCATCCATCAGTTCGTGAATGCTAGCTTTCATGGCTTTTGCCGAAGGCCAAAAAATAATCAAAAACTCACCGACTAGGACGAGCAAGGTGAAGAGTGTGATGAGTAATTCTACTCGCTGTAAATTGGAGACTTTATCTTTGGCTTCGTGATCGTATTGATTCACGATCTCGTCCATTTTGATCAAAAAGCTATTTGCGTTGGTTTCGATAATCCTCAATTGAGCAGCAAGGGTTGTAGGATTTTCAGAATTGCTGGACTTGAGAAAAATGAAATTTTGGGTAGCATCAGTCACCTTTGTAAAATCCGGATTGATTTCCTCAAACATGCGCGTGACCTCTGGGCTATTATCTACGATGAAATCTTGTGATTCATCCCCCATCTGTAACGACTGATGAGCATTTTGCCAGCGATTCAGCGTCGATTGAATGGTGTCAGTCAGTAGTTTTGACTCTTCAGAAGATTGGCTGTGCGAAAGCAATAGTATTTCCTTGTTTAGCTTTTGACTCAGCATACGCTGCCTACCAGCCACATTTACTAAGCAGCTATCGTTTTCCTGATCATTGAGGTGCTTTCTGATTAGAATCTGACTTGCGATCAGCGAGATGGCAATTGCCCCAAGAGCAATGATGTAAAGGCGGCGGAGACGATTAAAAGTATCTTGATCCAACGATCGCGGTGTACCGGTCATTTTTTTAAGTAATGGCTTCTTTGACTAATTCTAAACTTGAAGCCGAAAATTGTAGTTTTAATGCAGCTCTATGTCCCTTTTCAGACATTTTTGCCCAAGTTTTTTGAAGGATATCGATGATTTTGGCAGACTCATGCTTAGCTGCAAATTCTTCGAAATAATATTCCAAAAAAACTAGACAAATGACATCTTCCATGGTTTGCGAATCAGGATCTGTTTTCAGTTGCTTCTTTCTGATGAGGAATTTTGCCTTTTCTATGGTCTCCTCATCGTAGCCTACCTCTAGGAGAATTTCCGCAGCCATGTCGGCATGCATCTTCTTTAATTCTTCTCTCCATTTGAGATATCCCACTCTGTCCATTGGATAATCTGACCTTGGAATCTTCCATCTTCCGATGTGCTGAGCTCTGACAGCGAGTTGCATAGCTTCGGAAGATTCAGGGTCAAATTGATCAAGCTTTTCGGTCATACGGATGGAGTACAATAGCTCTTTTGCAATCTCTTTTCCTGCTATTTCTTCTTTGATAGGATCTTCCGCATTGACCTGATCGATCAATGAGATTGCTTTCTGGAATTTGTTCATGTGTAAAAGTGGATTAATCTGCGAATCCAATATATACATTTCCCTCCTGAATCCTGACCGGATAGGTGGCAATACTATATTCCTCTCCATTCAAATTACTGCCATCTTCCAGCGAAAAGGTCTTCTTGTGAAGCGGACAGGCTACTTTTGGGATGCCCTGAGAATCGCCGGTCATACCACGTGAAAGCACCATTTCCATCTTATGTGGGCATAGGTTCTGACAGGCATACCAAGAATTTGTTCTGGTGAAATGAAAGACTGCAATTTGCCTGGCATTGTATTTCACACAGGCTCCGGCATTCTCGGGGAAGTCATCTGCTTGTCCTACTTTGATCCAATTGATTGCGTGTTGCTCTGCTACGGATTGATAGTTTTTTAATAGTTCTTCCATTATCTTATTGGGTTACCAAGGTCTAGGTATTTTTTGATCTCTCATTGGCACAAAAACCAAGTTGTCGTCAGTCTCTTCCGAATTCACAAATGGCTTAAATCGCTTCATCATCTGAGGATCTTCGATGGCTTCTTTCCATTCACATGCGTACTGGTTTACTAGCTCCTGCATCTCCGCTTCTAGTTCTTCACCTATTCCGAGACTGTCTTCCACTACTACTTTTTTCAGGTAGTCAATTCCTCCAGCTAATTTGTCCAGCCAAGGTGCCGTTCGCTGGAGTGGAGCAGCAGTTCTGATATAATAAACTAATAATCTATCGAGGTATTTGATACAGGTATCATCGTCTAGTTTTTCGGCAAGAAGAATAGCATGCTTCGGCGTTGCGCCTCCATTCCCACAAACAAAGAGGTTCCAGCCGCCTTCCACAGCGATGACTCCGAAGTCCTTTCCTCTGGCTTCGGCACATTCCCGGATGCAGCCTGATACGCCGCCTTTTAGCTAGTGAGGAGACCGCAGGCCTTTGTATCGATCTTCGATTCTGATGGCAAAACTCACGGAGTCGTGTAAGCCGAAACGACACCAAGTCGATCCCACACAGCTTTTTACAGTTCTCAGTGATTTACCGTAGGCGTGCCCGCTTTCGAATCCGGCGTCGATGAGTTCTTTCCAAATCAGAGGCAACTCGTGAAGCTGAGCGCCGAAAAGATCGATTCGCTGGCCTCCGGTGATTTTGGTATAGAGATCGTATTTCTTAGCCACTTGTCCCAAAACCATTAATTTGTCTGGGGTTATCTCACCTCCAGGAACCCTTGGTACCACCGAGTAGGTACCGTTTCTCTGAATATTTGCGAGGAAGCGGTCATTTGAATCCTGAATGGGAGCCTGACGATTGGCAGTTTCCATGTAAATACTGGCGAAAATAGAGGCCAAAACTGGCTTGCACATCTCACAGCCATGACCTTTGCCATGACGATCAAGTGCTTCGTTAAAATCCAAAATACTGTGAAGCTTCACCAAATCATACATTTCCTGACGGCTGTATTCGAAGTGTTCGCAGATCGTTTCCTTCACCTCTTGTCCCATGGACTTTAGCGTAGCAGCAACCAAATCGGCTACCATTGGCTTGCATCCACCACAGGAGCTAGAAGCTTTTGTTTGCTTCACTACATCTGAAAAGTTGCAACAGGCGCCACGCGTGATGGAATCGCAGATCGTTCCCTTACTTACTGCCTCACAAGAGCAAATCTGAGCAGTATCAGGCAAATCCAGAACAGAGCCGAAGGCACTTTTACTTTCGACTCCCCTCGAGCCTAAGATCAAATCCTCTGGATTCTCAGGAAGCTTCATCGCATTGATGTAAAGCTGGAAAAGTGTGTTGTAATCAGAGGAATCACCCACCATGATGCCGCCGAACAATTGTGAGCAGTCTTTGGCAATGTTGATTCTTTTGTAAACTCCACGTTGCTTGTTTTCATAAACAATCGCAGTGACGTCATCATTTTCTATAAACGGATCACCAAACGAGGCTACTTCGGTGCCCACTAGTTTTAACTGAGTGGACATGTCGATGGAAGGGCTCATAAGTTTTTCACCACCAGTGATTTGCTCCACAGCCACACTGGCCATCTCATATCCTGGAGCTACTAGTCCGTAAATTCCATTATTATATAGTGCTACTTCTCCGATGGCGTAGATCGCTGGATCAGAAGTTTCCATTTTATTGTTTACATATACTCCGCCACGTTCACCAGCTTTCAAACCGCACCTCACAGCCAATTCATCTCTTGGACGAATACCTGCCGAAATGATCAGCATGTCTATTTGAAGGGAAGTTTCGTCAGTAAAGTCGATTTTTTCTATACGTTCTTCTCCTATTATTTCTTTGGAGTTTTTACCTAAATGAACCTTTATGTCTAAACTTTCAATTTTGGACTGAAGCATATCGCTGGCAGCTTTGTCCAGCTGACGTGGCATAAGTCTAGGGGCGAATTCAATTACGTGCGTCTCTAGTCCTAGTTCTTTGGATGCATTAGCAGCTTCTAGCCCGAGTAGGCCTCCTCCAAGATTTGCAGACTGAATGTTGCCATTATGCTTTAGTTTTTGAGCGTATTCTTGTATAGCATCGAGGTCTTCTATGGTGCGGTAGATAAACACGCCGAGCTTGTCCACACCTTTGATAGTAGGTACAAAGCAGGAAGAGCCGGTAGCTAGAATTAGGTAGTCATATTCGAAATAGTCCTGTTTATGGGTGAAAACACGCTTAGTCTCAGGTTCAATGGCCGTGATCATTTCTCCAGTGCGAAGCCTGATGTTATTCTCAGCATACCAGTCGCGGGGAGCTAAAAGGAGCTTGTCTGCAGAGTCTAATGAGAAATATTCGCTCAGGTGTACCCGATCGTAAGCTGGTCTGAATTCTTCCCCAAAGACTACAACTTCAAACTGATTGCGAAGAGGGTGGGCGGCTAGTTTTTCGCAAAACTTATACCCGACCATTCCATTTCCTATGACAATAACTTTCTTCATGGCTACGTATTTACAACTCAAATATAAGTAAAAATACGTAATTAAAAATAAATACACGTAGAATTATCTGTAAGATATAAGTAGTGTGTTTAGCAATCAATTTTAAAAATAAGCCACATTTTGGATGATTCAGATTATTTTCACTTAGTTAATGTGCGGATTACTTATAATAAGTAGTAAAAAATTTTTTTCATGACTACGTAAATAATAACTAGGTAGAGTTATTACAGTTAGTCTTTGAAATGGTGGAAATGAAGAAAGTATTTCGCTCTTTCAGAGCTTAAAAAAACACCTCATTTGTATAATATACCCAGCCCTGTCAGGCTGGACTAAGGTATTTAGGGTTTTCAGCCCTTTTTCAAAAAAAATCAATGATTGATAGTGTTCTGCACATAACCCTTTGTTGTTGAGCATGTCTAAGCCATCGTTCGGGTCACCCAAAAGGATTATTTGAGCCCTCTGTGCCACTCTCCGCGTTCTCCGCGGTAAAATCTAAATTGACTTTAATCAAAAAAAGCACCCCAAACTGGTGTGCTTTCTTATTTATTTTCAGCTAGAATTAACTTACTCTTTCAGTCATAGAGAAGTAGAATGATCCTTCGATCGCTGCATTTTCGTCTGAGTCAGAACCGTGTACAGCATTTGCCTCGATAGACTTAGCGAAGATCTTACGGATAGTTCCTTCCGCAGCATCAGCTGGATTGGTAGCACCGATCAATTTTCTGAAATCTTCCACTGCGTTGTCTTTTTCCAAGATCACTGCGATGATAGGGCCAGAAGACATATAAGCGCATAGATCCGTGTAGAAAGGTCTTTCTGAGTGAACTTCGTAGAATTTACCTGCGAAAGCTTTAGTCAATTGAGTAGCTTTCATGGCCACGATTTTGAAGCCTGCTTCTTCGATCATTTTCAAGATTGCTCCTGAGTTTCCTTCTGCAAATGCATCAGGCTTGATCATGGTGAATGTTCTGTTAGTTGCCATGTTATTCTTGTTTCATTGGTTTAAATCGGCCGCAAAAATAGGCTTTTTCGCAGCAATCATTACATAAAATTTTGTATTTATCTGCTACCTTCCTCATTATCAGTGTGCTACTATAGTTGGGAATTGTCAAAAAATTCCTGACCTTTGTGAACTACAAGAGCCAAAAAGCAGCTAAATGTATAAAATGGAAGCTTTAGCCTCGTTTGAGAGAGAGATATCGTCACCCAAAAAAATATTCATCACTACTCACGTCAAACCCGACGCAGACGCGTTGGGTTCTTCTTTGGGATTGGCTAGCTACCTGCTCAAGAAAGGACATGAGGTCACCGTGGTGACCCCAACGGATTATCCTTCATTTCTTAATTGGATGAAAGGCAATGATTCTGTACTGGATTTTAGTAATCCTACCCAGACAGAATTAGCCACCAAGAAGTTGAATGAAGCGGATGTTATTTTCTGTTTGGATTTTTCTGTCTTAAAAAGGGTAAATGAATTAGGCGAAATGATTCGCAAGTCGGAAGCATATATCGTCAATATTGATCATCATCAAGATCCTGAAGATTTTGCTGATTATCGTATTTGGAGTACAGAAGCCGCCGCTACCTGTGAATTAGTCTATGAAATGATCGTGCAGCTAGGTGATGAAGCTCTTCTGGACAAAGACATCGCAGAGTGCCTTTATGCTGGCATCATGACCGATACAGGCGGATTTAGACATCCCAATACGACCAAAAATGTTCATTTAGTGGTGGCGGAACTTTTAGATTTGGGTGCTGATAGTTCACAAATCGCCAATTGGATCTACGATTCCAATTCGGTCAACAGACTGAAATTTATCGGTTTTGCGATCAGCCGCCGTCTGGTAGTCCACGAAGACCTCCAAATGGCCTATTTTGCGATCAGCAAAAAAGATCTTAAAAAATATCAAAGCCGTACTGGTGACACAGAAGGTTTGGTCAATTATGCATTATCTTTAGACGGGATAAAACTGGCGGCTTTGTTTTCGGAACGCGAAGACGGTGTCAAAATCTCTTTTAGATCATCCAGTGAAGTAGCCGTCAATAAATTTGCGGCAGAATACTTCGATGGAGGTGGACATAAAAATGCCTCTGGTGGCAAGTCCACATTGAGCCTCAAAGATACCGTAGAGCGATTCGAATCTTTGGTAGAAGAGCATCAGGATGAATTATTCCGCGTTGTTCCTACCACAGCAGATTGAATAGCTAGAAAACCCTCCCAATTACCTTGAAAAATCACTTATCCTTTATGAAAAATTCAAAAAGCCTTTTGGCAATCCTTGTTCTCTTGGTGGGAGCGAGCACATTGACTTCATGTAAAAAAACTAAAGTCACTGAAAAAGATGGTATCGAGTATACCTATGTAAAACAAGGAAATGAAAAAGCTCCAAATGGTGAGTTTTTACTTTATAACCTTCAGATTACTACTGGTTCTGATTCCGTGATATACTCTACAATAGAAGAGCCTTTCCCTGGATATCTAATGGTAAATGATTCCATGCCTATTTCTAATGGTATGGACGAGATTTTCCTAGGCTTGCGCAAAGGAGATAGCATCGCATTTGAATCAACAGCAAAAATTATTTTTGGCGGTAACTTCCCTCCATTCATGAAGGAAGATGACCTAGTGAAAGTTAGACTTGGTGCTTTTGAAATTATGAACGAAGAAGCTATTCAAGCGTACTTCGAAAAAGTAATGGCTGCCGAAGATGGTAAGAAAGCTGAGAAGGCTAAAGAAAGAATTTTGGAAGAAGACAAGATCATCCAAGATTACATCAAGGAAAAAGGACTTACAGCTGAAAAAACTGAAAGTGGACTTTACTATGTGATCGAAGAAGAAGGAACCGGTGAAGCTGTTTCTCCTGGAACTACCATGCTTGTAAATTATGCAGGATACTTGATCGATGGAAAATTGTTTGACACATCTATTGAAAGTCTAGCCAAAGAACAAGGCATTTTCAACGAAAGCAGACCAGGATATGAGCCACTGAAAGTGGACGTAGGAATGGGACAAGTTATTCCTGGTTGGGACGAAGGTTTATTGCTTTTGAAAAAAGGTTCAAAAGGTAAGTTTATCATTCCTTCTCCTTTAGGATATGGTGAGAATGCGATGGGAGATATGATTCCAGCAAACTCTATCCTTGTTTTTGATGTAGATGTAGCGGAAGTACAGTAGTATTCGTACAGTAGGTATAACTAGTTAACTATTACAAAACCAACTACAATGAAGATTAGAATATTCACCATTTTAAGCTTGGTAGCAGGCTCTTTCGCTTTGGCATCTTGTGTTGATGATGAGGCTACGGACGATGTGATCCTTGCTAATGATATGGCAGCAATAGAAGATTACCTTGATACCAATACAGTTGTCAATGTAAAAGAGTATTACGACGAAGTCACTGGTCTAAGAGTGATTTGGCAAGAACTCTCTGGCTCAGGCCTTGGAGTGACGGACGGAGATACTTTGAAAGTAGATTACGTTGGTAAGTTACTTTCAAACAAAGTGTTTGATACTTCTATTGAACAAGTGGCAAAGGATGAAGGGATTTTTTCTGCGTCTAGAGACTATCTTCCACTGGATTTTCCGGTAGGTTATAATTTCTTGATTCCTGGTTTTGAATTTGGAGTTGGCTTAATGGAGCAAGGAGATGTAGCAACTGTTTTTATTCCATCTCTATTTGGATATGGTAAGCAAGGCAGTGGCTCTATTCCAAGTAATGCTCCGATTATATTTGAATTAAATCTAATAGAAGTAACTCAAGGACCACAGAAGTAAAATGAGTAGTTATAGACTTAGTATTTCCGCTTTCTTGTTTTTAGTAGTAGTGTTTAGCGGCTGCGATTCAAAAAATCCGTATGATACGGGGCCTGCATACGATGAAGCAGGAAACCTGGCAAAGGACAGCCTTCTAATTGTAGAATACCTGAAAACTGCAGAGATAGATAGCCTATACCGCATCTACGATCCAAGTGGGGTGGTGATCATTGTGCAGGAAGAAGGAACTGGCTCTCGCCCGAAAGGAGGAAATATAATTTATACGAATTACACTGGCTCTCTGATGAGTGATGGCTCTGTTTTCGATACGAATGACGAACAGGTGGCTGTAAATAATGACTTGTATAAAGAAGGAATAGTATATGATATCTTCGACTTTGTACTTTATAGTCAAGGGCAAGATCGAGTAATTACAGGCTGGAATATTGCATACAGCCGACTGAGATCTGGCTCTAAGGCTCAGCTTATAATCCCGTCAACATGGGCATATCGAGATGCTGGAAATGCGGGAGATAAAGTTCCTCCAAATTCAGTATTACTATTTGATGTTGAGTTCAAAGGAATGGACTAAAATATATCAGAGGGCTTCGGCCCTCTTTTTTTTTGATACATTAAGCACTGAGTACACGAGGTTTTCACAGAATTAACAGCGTGTAATTTAACCATCTTTTTGGATCACTTGGAGCGAATAGATGCTAACTGTTTACGCTCTAAGTTTAAACTTAGGTTGTGAGTTCGCCGAACAAGGTGACTGCATTGGTAATACTAAGAATAGATTTATCCTGTCAATTGTTAGGATTGACTTTCATGTTGGATTTTTTTACCCAACCAGCCTAGCAAGATAAAGGAGATAATAAATCCGATAGCGGGAAATGTTAAAAATGCCATTTGCAATCCGATTGAATTAGCTTCTGGTTGGAATTCACCCAAAGATGAGCGTAGTGATAGATCCCAGTCTGTGAGGAAACCTAAATAGGTTAGGTACGCCATATATCCCAGGATGGCAACCATGACGGCGCAGAAAACTATTGCTATTTTGATGAATGCTTTTGCAATACCAAAACTAGGGTCTAGAGAAAAAGTAGAGTTCATAGCCAGCTGATTTTTGATAAGGTTGAGTTTAATTGCTTATTAACCAATAATTTAACATTGAGTCCACTCCGAAAAGTATTTAGTCGAAACTACGAACCGAAATTAGTCAAAATTTCGATAAAATTATCATTCTTTTTTGATCATAGATTGAATATAAATATCTATATTACAGATAGTTAA
>Ga0105054_10006351_pt1 | contig 16516 bp, 18 predicted proteins | sample BON02_FD_78091 | JGI IMG/M metagenome (GOLD analysis project Ga0105054, IMG submission 78091) | Freshwater microbial communities from Lake Bonney liftoff mats and glacier meltwater in Antarctica - BON-02 (megahit assembly) | ecosystem: Environmental > Aquatic > Freshwater > Ice > Glacier...
GTCTTCAACAATGCGTTGAAAGCGGCAGTCGACAGCATGTGCACTTCGTCGAGGATATAGACCTTGTAGCGCGCCGACACCGGCGCATAGCGCGCGGCATCGTTGATCTGGCGCACGTCATCGACGCCGTTATGCGAGGCGGCGTCCATTTCCAGAACATCGATGTGGCGGCTGTCGATGATCGCCTGGTCGTGCACCCCCAGCACCGGCATGTGGATGGTCGGCCCCTTGATCGAGCCGTCCGGCAATTCGTAATTGAGCGCGCGGGCGAGGATGCGCGCGGTCGTGGTCTTGCCGACCCCGCGCACGCCGGTGAGGATCCAGGCCTGCGGAATGCGGCCCGACTCGAAGGCGTTCGAGACGGTGCGCACCATGGCGTCCTGGCCGATCAGATCCTCGAAACTGGACGGGCGATATTTGCGCGCCAGCACGCGATAGCCGGTTCCCTCGGGCGCGGTGGCGCCAAGGTCGAGGGCCGCATCGTCTGTGCTTTTAGGCTCGCTCATCGTGCCATCCGACCGGCCGCCGCGACCGGCGGCACGAGGCTGCAAATAGATCGCGGAAATTGGGTGGGAGGCTGACAACGACCCGAACCGGGCTCGTTAGGGCTGCTTCCTTCCGGATCTGACCCGGTTGGCGAGTGGCTCGTCCACCGCCAACCTCCCGGCTCCTATATCGGGCGAATAAAGGGAGAAAGCAAGCTGACACGGAAATGACGGGGACGGCCTTTCGAAATAGGGTTGCACCATGGAATCAGCCTGGACCCTCCACCCGCAACTGGCCGCCGATACCGTTCCGGTCGGCGATCTGGCGCTGACGCGCGTGCTGCTGGCGAAGGACGCCAATTACCCGTGGTTAATCCTGGTGCCGCGACGGCCGGGCGTGACGGAACTGATCGATCTTGCCGAGCGCGAGCAGATGCAGCTCACCGGCGAAATCGCGCAAGCCTCGCAGACGCTGAAAGCGATCACCGAATGCGAGAAGCTCAACGTCGCGGCGCTCGGCAATGTGGTGGCGCAACTGCATGTCCACGTCATCGGCCGGAGGCATAGCGACAAAGCCTGGCCGAAGCCGGTCTGGGGCGTGGCGCCGGCAATCGAATACGAAGCGAAGGTCCGCGACGGCTTTGTGGCAGCGCTGCGGCGCGCGCTCGGGATCAAAGCCGCCACGTAATCGTCAAGTTCGGCCCGCATTGCACTCCCCCCTTCGCCGTGCCAGTTTCCGCGCAATGTCATCCCTTCCCGATCTCGGTCCCAAACCCATTCTTGGCTATACCGGCAGCCGCCTGGAGCGCGCCGCCGAACTGCGCACCGACGCCGACGCAATTGCGCGGATGGCCGCCGACCCGGCAAGCCGCGCCTATGTCATCGGTATCGACATGATCGTGATGAAAGCGGGCGCGCCGGTGCACGACCCCTTGTTCACGCTCGATGAAGCGCGCGCGCTCGGCTCCACCGCCGAGACGATCTTCCTCGGTCACCTGGACGGCGCGCCCCGCTTCGGCATCGGTTTGGCGCCGACCGACGCCGAAGCGTTGAAGACGCGCGAGGCGTTTCACGTCACCGACTTGCGGTCCGTCGCCGTGCAGGGACTGGTCGACGCGGCGCATTTGCCGCCGATCGCCGAAGCCAAGGCGGTGCTGCACTGGCACGCGCGCCATCGCTTCTGTTCGAACTGCGGCGCGACGACCAGCGCGGTCGATGCCGGATGGAAGCGCCTGTGCGCGAGCTGCAAGACCGAGCATTTCCCGCGTACCGATCCGGTCGTCATCATGCTGATCGTCGACGGTGAACGCTGCCTGCTTGGACGCAGCCCGCGTTTCGCGCCGACCATGTGGTCGTGCCTGGCCGGTTTCATCGAGCCGGGCGAATCCTTCGAGGACGCGGTGCATCGCGAAACCCGCGAGGAAGCCGGCATTGTCTGCGGCAGGATCAACTATTTCCGTTCGCAGCCCTGGCCGTTCCCGACCACGTTGATGATCGGCTGTCACGCCGAGGCGCTGACGCATGATATCGTGGTCGACCGAACGGAACTGGAAGACGCCCGCTGGTTTAACAAGGACGAAATTGTCATGATGCTGACGCGCCAGCACCCGGACGGCCTGACCACGCCGCCACCGGTCGCGATCGCGCATCACATTATCCGCGCCTGGGTCGAGGACGGGATTCGCTTTGACTAGCTCAGCACCACGAATTCTATGCGCCGGCGGCGCGGTGCAGGACATCATCATGCGGGTCGAGCATTTCCCGCAAGCTGGCGCCAAGGTGCAGGCGTCGGAATTTCTCATCACCAGCGGCGGTCAGGCCGGCAACGCCGCCGTCGCGATGGCCCGGCTCGGCGCCAAGACCAGTTATATCGGTGCGCTTGGCGACGAGAATGACGACGTCGCCAATACCATCATCAAGGCCTTTGCGAGCGAGAACATCGACGTCAGCCGCGCCCTGCGCGTACCGGGCGCGCGCTCCTCGGTGTCGACGATCATGATCGACGCCGCCGGCGAGAAGATGATTGCAACGCGACGCAATCAAGGGCTGGCCGAAGCCGCGCCCGCCGATCCGGCCGCGGCGGTTGCCAACGTTGACGCCGTGATGCTGGACAATCGCTACAGCAATATCAGCCTGCCGATCTGTCTGGCGGCGAAGGCACGCGGGATTCCGCGCGTGCTCGATTTCGACAAGCCGACGCCGGGCGACGATCCGCTGCTGCTGGCCTGCACCCACGCGATATGCTCTGCCGATGCGCTACGCGAGGCCACCGGGCTGGACGATTTGCGCGCGGCTTTGGTCAAACTCGGCAAAACCTATGACGGATTTCTAGCCGTCACCGAAGGTCCCGGCGGCGTCTATTGGCGCGACGGCGACACGATCCGTCATATGCCGGCTTTCAAGGTTGACGTGGTCGACACGCTCGGCGCCGGCGATACCTTTCACGGCGCCTTTGCCTTCAGGCTGGTCGAAACCGGCGACGTCATCGAAGCGATGCGCTTCGCTTCCGCCGCTGCCGCGCTCAAATGCACCCGCTTCGGCGGCCTTATGGGCGCCGCCACCCGCGCCGAGGTCGATGCATTTTTGAAAGAGCGGGCGTAGTAATCTTCCGCTCGTCCCCGCGCAGGCGGGGACCCAGTTCTTAAAGTTCAAGAAACGGTCAGTCAGATCTGGATTCCCGCCTTCGCGGGAATGACCGGCGGGTGACGCAAGGTCGCTACTTCTTCGACGGACACGGCGCGCCGCAGGGCGCGCAGGCACCGGCGAAATCTTCCGGCGACACCGCCCGTCCGCTCGACGGACTGGTCAGGTGATTGCCGACAATGCCGACGAAACCGAGCAACACCACAATCATGTAAATCTTGCGCATGGGCCTAATCCTTTGACAGGCCGAAGAGCGGGCGCAAACGAATACCGATCAGGTTGCCGCCCAGCGCCATGGCGAACCAGACCCAACCATGCAGCGAGCCGGAGGCAACGCCGCCAACAAAGGCGCCGATGTTGCAACCGAAGCCGATCCGCGCGCCCCAGCCGCACAGCAGGCCGCCGATCGCGGCGGCGAGCAACGACTTTGCCGGCGGCCAGGCGCCCACGGCGAAAGGCTTGGCGGCGGCGGCCGCCGCCATGGCGCCGAACAACATGCCGAAATCGGTGAGGCTCGAAGTGTCGGTCAAAACCGATTCAGCGAGCGCGTGTTTGGGGCCCGGCCATTGCCAGAATTCGGCATGCGAGAAATCGAAGCCGAGCGCCGAGAAAATCTTGGCGCCCCAGACCGTGTAACCGAAGGTGACGCTCCACGGATGCCCGCCGACGGCGAAGACGAAAATGCACAACAGGCCGATGATAATGCCGCCGATGATGTAGGTACGCGACGGCCGCCAGTTGGCGCCGCGCTTGTGCGCGACCGCCACCATGACGGCGGCGGCGACGGCGAGGCTCGCCAGCGTCGCGATCAATCCGCCCCAGGGCCCGAGGTAATCCGAGGCCAGCACCGGGTCGATGCCGCCGAGCGCCAGGAATGACGGCAGCGACAGGCTGCCGAATACGCTGCCGATAACAAAGAAGGCGAGCGTGATCAGCATGCGGCCGGAGCCGCCGCCGGCCGTGTAAAGCGTGCCGGAACCGCAGCCATTGGCGAGCTGCATGCCAATGCCGAACACGAACGCGCCGATCACGAGCGAAGGCCCGAGTGGCGCGATGGCGCCGCCGAAACTCTTGGACAAGGCCGCCACCGGCACGATCGCCAGCGCCGCCACCGCGATCACGATCAAGCCGCCGATCAAGCCGCCGGCTTCGCCGCGCGTGAGAAAGCGCCGCCACGAGGCGGTGTAACTGAATTCGGCTTTGAGAAAGGCGACGCCCAGGCCGAAGCCGCCCAGGATCAATGCCGCCGAGGCCGCCTGCCCATCGAGCAGCACCAATGCGACCAGGATCGCGGTCGCGGCCAAAGCGATCCCGAGAAACAGGCGGTCGATGCCGAGCGCGGCGCCCGAATTGGGCGCCGACAGAGTTACGGTGGACATGGGATCTCCTAGAAGAACGCGGGCGCTTTAAGAACCCAACCCGAGCGCCTTTTTCAAGTCATCCCACTTCGTGCGCGCCGATTCAACCGGGCGGCTGGCATCGGCGGTCCACGCGACCATCGAGCCGTCATACAGGCTGACATCCTTCCGGCCGAGCAATTCGTGCAGCACGAACCAGTCGGTCGCCGCCCAATGGCCGGTGTTGCAGTAACTCACCACCGGCCCCGCCGGTAGATGCGCGGCGAGCGCAGCAAGTTCGGCCTGCGGCTTCAACTTGTTGGTTCCCGCATCGTAGAACGCGGCGCTGTCGAGACTGACCGAGCCGGGAATGTGGCCATAGGCCAGCGCCGCCGGCGCCTTTTCCTTGCCATTGAAGAACGAGACCGGACGCGCGTCGATCAGCGTCACCTTGTGGGCGCTCTCGGCTTTGACGACGTCGTCGGTTTGCGACAACAGGCTTTTGTTCAGCGTGGCGGTGAAAATCGTCGGCGACGGTTTCTTGACGCCGTTGTCGAGCACCAAGCCGGCCGCTTTCCAGGCGGCAACGCCGCCGTCGAGGATCGACACGTTGTTCACGCCGACCACTTTCAACGTCCAGTATGTGCGCGCGGCCGAGCCGAAATCGGTGAAGTTGACGCCGGCCGGAACGACGACGACATGGGTGGTTTCGTCGATGCCGATATCGCCGATCAGCTTCTCTAACTCGGGTAGGCTCGGCAGCAGGAACGGCACATTGCTACGCGTGACGCGCCAGCCGGCCTTGTCATAGTCGCTGTGCACGCTGCCGGGGACATGCGCCTCGGCATAGGCCTTGGCGCCGCCACCATCGATGGCGGAGCGGATATCGAGCACAACCATGTTCTTGTCGTTCAGATGTTCGTTGAGCCATTGCACACTCACCAGCGGCGGCGCGTCGGCAGCCGAGGCGGTGAAGGTCGCACCCAGGGACAGCACGGCGGCCAGAGCGGCGGCTTGCGCGGGGCGGCTGAACAGCGAAGCGAAGAATTTTCTCATATGACGGGTCCACTGAGGATAAGGCGCCCGATGTGGCGTCAGAATGTCCTTGAAATAGAATATTTTTCTCTATAAAGACAGATGGCGCCTACAAATAAGAATGTCATTCTAAATTCGAACTCCAACATAGATCGAATTACTAAATTCCGAGGGGAATGGAGAATGGACGCCATCGACCGCAAGATCCTGGCCGTGGTTCAGCAGGACGCCTCGCTTTCCGTCGCGGAAATCGGGCAGCGCGTCGGCCTGTCATCGACGCCGTGCTGGAAGCGCCTGCAGAAGCTCGAAGCCGAAGGCGTCATCATGCGCCGGGTGGCGATCATCGACCCGGATAAAGTCGGCCTCGGCATCACCGTTTTCGTCTCGGTCGAAACCGGCGACCATTCGCAGGACTGGCTCAAGCATTTCGCCGAGGTCGTCGACGCCATGCCGGAGGTGATGGAATTCTACCGGATGGCCGGCGACGTCGATTACGTGCTGCGCGTGGTGGTGCAGGACATGTCGAGCTACGACACGTTTTACAAGAAGCTGATCGCCACGGTGCCGCTGAAGAATGTCACCTCGCGCTTCGCGATGGAGCGGATCAAATCGACGACTGCCTTGCCGATCGCCGAGCCGCGGCCGAAATAACGCGGCTTACGTGCAGGCGGTGCTGCCGTAAGTTGGCGCGCTGATGCGCGGGCTCATATACATCTTGTCGGACAGGTTGAGCGTGCCGGTGATGGTATAGCCGACGGTCGGCGTATAGGCATAGGACGCTTCCGCCAGGATCAATTGGGTGTTCGCCACCGCCAGCGCCGACGGAATTGTTATCGAACCGGTTTTTTTTGTACCGTTACGCGTTTCGCTCCATTTAGCCGTGGCATTCTTGTTGCCGTCGATACTGATGCAGGTGATCGTAATCTTCAGCTTGCTCGCCGCGTAAGGCTTGATGACCGCGGTCGACGCGTCGAGAATATTGGTCATATCGCTCGTACTGATGCTCGATACCTGCGCCGCCAGGTTGGCGAGCGCTGCGGTTGTCAGGCTGACCTTGCGGTCGGCGCCGACCCCGTCCGACACCTCAGCGCAACCGAGGTAAAGTCCGATCATCACCGGCGCGATCAAGGCGAATTCAACCGCCGAAACGCCGCGGCGGTCGCGGGCAAAGCGGCGCAAGAGATTCGATTTGCGAACCGGGGTCATTTGTACGGTTCCACGCGGAACACCGCCGTTGCCGCCAACAGACGCTTGCCACCATTTAGATTGGCGAGATTGTTGCCCAGCATCGAAACATAAATCGGCCACTGGTAATAAAGCGACACGACGGTGATGTCGCCCGGCTCACCCGGGACGTAGGTCATGGTGTCGGTTTTGAGCTGTCCATTATTGACCGGCGCGGCCGAATTGATCGATGCGAAACTGGTATAGCTTTTGACGTCGACATAGACGCCGCCGGCGCAATCGAACAATCCGCCGATGCGATTGCAAACTTGCGTCTTGAATTCGGTTTTGCTGAAGCCTTTGCTCTGCGCTTCGCCGGTCATGATCAACCGCGCCGAATTGGCGGTGGCGGCTTCCAGAGATTGACCGGCAAAGAACACCATCGCCGTTTCCAGAATGGCGAATGTCAGCGCCAGGAATGGCGTCGCCACCAATGCGAATTCCACGGCCGCTACGCCGTCTTGCTGACGCACAAAGCGGCGCACGAGGCGGCAGCGCGTCAATCGGCGCAGGCAGCCCTTAAATTTCATCTGAACGGTTTCACACATGGCAACGGTCTCGATTGACTGACGCCGAAGCGCTGCACCGTTATACCGAAGCAACATTTTCAATTTCTTGCGGGGATTGCCGAAAAAAGCGATTACCGCATTAAGCGCCCGCTAACCACGGGCGGCGCGATGCCGCCTGAACATCGCAGCGTTTATTGTGTCGGCGGTCCCTTTTGCGCCTGGCCGGTGCGATTGCCGGATTGCGACAGGATGCCGTTGAAATAAGTCGGGGAATCGCCAAGCGTGAGACGGCGCTCGCAATCGGGCGCGCAAGCGTAGGATTCGCGCTCAACGCCCTTATAGACGACGACCAAATCACCGCTCGACGGCCCCACCACCTTCACCGTCTTATCCATGACGACGCGGCCGGTGCGATCCAGCGCCAGCAGGTTGGTGGAACCGAAGCCCTTACCCGTGACCACCAGAATGCCGCCAGCCTGCAGCGTGGCGTCGGCGACCAGCGGATTTCCGATAACGATGGTGGCGACCTGGTCGGGCATTTTCATGATGCGCGCGTCATCAACCGAGACGGTGACGGTTTCGGCGCGCGTAGCCGCGCTCAACGTGGCGGCAAAAATGATCGTCCAGGCCCATACACCGAACAATCGTCGACGGCGGCCATTTTTGCCCGACATGATACTCTCCAACGCTCACGCACATGCCGCCGGCCATACACGCCAGCGGAACCCAACAGGCCTTCAGTTGACTGCAAATTGGTGAACGAAGTGCAACGGCACGTGGTGAACGAATTGCAAAGACGCCGAACAGGCGTCCGCGCGCTCACTGCCGGAACGGATACAGCATCTGGGCGCCGAAGCTTTCCGGGAATTCATGGTCGTCGACGCCATAGGCATCCGGCAATTCATCTTTGGGCATGTACCAGGTGCCGAACATCAGATCCCAGATCGGAAAGGTGCCAGCAAAATTGCTCGAACCGCCGCGGTCGGCGGCCGTGTGATGCCAGCGGTGGAACACCGGCCCGGCCATCACGTATTTGAACGGCCCGAGGGTCCAGTTCAGGTTCGCGTGCACAAAGGCCGACGAGGCGGTCGTGAACGGACCAACCCACAACATCACATTCGGCGAAATGCCGGCCAATAGCAGTGCGACGTCAACCAATACGGTGCCGAGCAGGATATTGACCGGATGAAAACGCGCCGCCGAAATCCAGTCGACTTCGGTCGATGAGTGATGGACGGCGTGATATTTCCAGAGCTTGGCGCCGTGATAGAGGCGATGAAACCAGTACAGCAGAAAATCTGACACCACCAAAAAAGTCAAAGCCTGCGCCCATAAAGGCAGCGCGGAGAGCGGACCGAAGCCATCGTCGTAGAAAGCGATCAGCGCCTCGGAGCCGTGAATACCGTAGATGTAGGCCGCGCCTATCACCATCAGACCGATGCGCACAAAGCGCGCCGCCAGCGGGATCAGAAACCAGTAGACCACGTCGGTCACGATCTCGCGTTTGCGCCACCACGGTTTGCCGGGATTGCAGGCTGACCAATGCGTCAGCGCGGCGAAGACAATGCCAAGTCCGATCGAGACGGGAATGATTTTCAGAACGGTCTGGCCGGCCACTTCGATAACGGAAAGCAGTTCAACTAACATGGCTTCAAGACCTGTTCCGCTATCTGCCAGACGGACAAAATCGATTATCTCCGGTATCGGACTGCGCGGTTAAGATGCCGTGAAGACCATGCATTCGCACCCACCCGTCAGGCCCGGCGCCGCGGTAAACCGGGCCGACAACGCAGCCGACTGCGCCAACGCAGTATTGGCAAGGCCAATCCAAGTAGCCAAAGGTTTAGTTTCTAGAGACTATACTGACCGTCGTTGGCAAGAACCGATGTATTCGTCACAGTAATTTAGATAATCGAATTAAATATACAGGATAAATCATTTATTAACCGTAATATTCACTGAGTTATATCTTCTTAACTACGATATATATACTGAAAATACCGTTGTGTTTCTTCAATGATATTAACATACGTGCAAGACCTCATTGGTAGTGTCCCGCATGGTTCAGATGAGCCGGAGGGAATCCGGAGGTCTGGATCGCTCAGACAGCCACGTGTGGATTAAGGAGCTACGTATGAAGAACCTCGTTGCGCGCTTCATGAAGGACGACTCGGGCGCCACCGCCATCGAGTACGGCCTGATTGCCGCCGGTATCTCGGTCGCGATCATCGCGGTCGTCAACGGCCTCGGCACCTCGCTGAACGCCAAGTTCGACAGCATTTCGACCCAGCTCAAGTAATCGGGCTCGGTGTGGACAAACTAAAGGCTCCGGCCGGTCGCCGGAGCCTTTTGCTTTTTGTACCGCCGCCAACACAGCGACATCTTCACGACTCGTAAACATCCCGCGCGCTAACCGATCCGCAAGCTTGTCCGGTGCAATCTGGCGCCGGCGGTGAACGCGCCGGGAAAAGCATCATGCTGACGGACACGATCAGACTTCTGATGTTCCCCGCTCTGATGGCCTTCGCCGCCTCGAGCGACCTTTTCACCATGACCATCTCGAACCGGCTGTCGCTGGCGCTCGCCGCCGGCTTTGCCCTGCTCGCCATCGTTATCGGCATGAGTCTTCCCGATATCGGCCTGCACCTGGCCGCTGCCGCCGTGGTGCTGGTGGTCGCTTTCGGTTTTTTCTCGAAGGGCTGGATTGGCGGCGGAGATGCCAAACTGGCAGCCGCCACCGCGCTCTGGTTCGGCTTCGGCCACCTGCTCGACTACATGATTTATGCGTCGCTGTTCGGCGGCGTGCTGACGCTCATCATCATCCAATTTCGCAAGCTGCCGTTGCCGGCCGTGCTTGCGCGTCAGAAATGGATCATGCGCCTGCATGAGAACGGCGGCGGCGTACCATACGGCATTGCGCTCGCCGCGGCGGCGTTGATGGTCTATCCGAAAACCGAATGGATGCCTGGCATTGGCCTTTGACCGGCCGCGTCAGACGACGCCAATAGCAACACAATATTAACTCGATTTAGTCACCGCTCCTTAACCATGCCTTGACCTTTAGCTGGTCAAATCCACACAAGCGACCGCATCGGCCGCCATGTGGTTTGAGACGGAAAATTTCGCCGTCTTTGTCTGGTGAGAGTGAGCGTATGAAAGCCGCGCGTCTAGTGGTACTGACGGTCGCCATCGCAGCAGGTGGCATTGCCGCGTTATTGGCCGGCCGCTCCGAGAAGCCCGCGGAGACCAAACCGGACGTCGTCGTCAAGCCCAATACCATCGACATCCTGGTGGCGAAATCCAATATCCCAATGGGCAATTCGCTGTCGCCCGCCGACATCGAATGGCAGGCCTGGCCTGCGACCACCGCCGCCGGAAATTTCATCCGCAAGCCCGACCGCCCGAACGCGATCGAGAGCCTATCCGGCCAGATCGCGCGCGCGCCTTTTGTCGCCGGCGAACCGATCCGCGAAGCAAAGCTGGTCAACGCCAAGGGCTCCGGCTTCATGGCCGCGATTCTCCCCAGCGGCAAACGCGCGGTGGCGACGCAGATCACGCCCGAGACCGGCGCCGGCGGCTTCATCCTGCCGAACGATCATGTCGATGTGGTCTTCACGCCTCGCGACAAAAACGCCGACAAGGCGAGCGACAGCAGCAACAATACCAGCGAAATCATTCTCAGTAATATCCGCGTGCTGGCGATCGATCAGAGCGTCGAGGAGAAGAACGGCCAGAAGGTTGTCGTCGGCAAGACCGCGACGCTTGAACTGACGCCTGCTCAGGTTGAAACGCTGACGCAGGCGCAACAATCCGGCACGCTGTCGCTGGCGCTTCGCAGCATTACCGACGCGTCCAAAGACGAGGCGCCGCCGGAGAAGAGCAAATCCGGCGTGAATATCGTGCGCTTCGGCGTCGGCACGATGACGGCACCGCGATGACCGATCGAGGGGACTGCAAGATCATGTTCAAGCCGATGGCGAACAACATACTGGTCCGGACCGCCATGCTGGCGGCCTTGGTCGCATCTGGCGCGCTCGCGACCATGACGCCCGCGCACGCCGCTGATCGCGGCCATGTGCCGGTGGTCAATGTGGCAGCGAGCGAAGCGACCTCGCGATTCATTCCGCTTGGCATCGGCAAATCGGTCGCTATCGATCTGCCGGCCGACATCAAGGACGTATTGGTCGCCGATCCGAAGGTTGCCAACGCGGTCATCCGCTCTTCGCGCCGCGTCTACATGATCGGCGTCACGATCGGCCAAACCAACATCTTTTTCTTCGACGCCGCCGGCAAGCAGATTGCCGGATTCGACATCGCGGTCACGCGCGACCTCAATGGCTTGCGCGCCGCGCTTAAGCAAAGCATGCCAGAATCACAGATCAATATCGAAGGCGTGGGCGATGGCGTCATGCTGTCGGGCTCGGCCGCGACCGCCGCCGAAGCGCAGCAGGCCTTCGATCTTGCCTCGCGCCTGGTCGGTGGCAACGCCAAGGTCGTCAACGGCATTAACGTGCGGGGCCGGGATCAGGTCATGCTGAAGGTAACGGTCGCGGAAGTGCAGCGCGACGTCATCAAGCAGCTTGGCATCGATCTGTCTGGGACTTTCAATTACGGAGCGGCGGTGGTGAACTTCAACAACACCAATCCGTTCTCCGCCACCGGTCAGGCTTTGACCTCGAGCGCGCTCGGCGGCTCGATCAATGGCATCAGCGCCACGCTGCGCGCGATGGAACGTGCGGGCGTCATCCGCACGCTCGCCGAACCCAACCTGACCGCAATCTCGGGCGAGACCGCGAGTTTCGTCGCGGGCGGCGAATTTCCAATTCCGAACGGACTGTCGTGCGACACCACCCAGTCGCCACCGGTCTGTCAGGCCCAGATCACCTTCAAGAAATTCGGCGTCAGCCTGGTGTTCACGCCGGTGGTGCTGTCGGAAGGCCGCATCAGCCTTAAAGTTCTGACGGAGGTTTCCGACCTCTCGACGGAGAACGCCATCACCTTGCAGGTCCCTGGCTCCAGCCAGTCGCTGACCGTCCCGTCGATCCGGACAAGACGCGCGGACACCACCGTCGAAATTCCGTCCGGCGGATCGCTGGCGCTCGCCGGCATGATCCAGGAACAGACCAAACAGCAGATCAACGGGATTCCCGGCCTGATGGAAATCCCGATCCTCGGCACGCTGTTCAAGAGCCGCGACTACATCAACCATCAAACCGAATTGATGGTGCTGGTGACGCCCTATGTGGTGCGCCCGGTGGCGCCGAAACAACTGTCGCGGCCGGACGACGGCTTCGCGGACCCCAGCGACCCGTCGACCGTCTTGCTCGGTCGCTTCAACCGAATATACGGCAGCGCCGACAAGGCAAACACGCCGCCGGCGTCCAACTACCACGGCAAATATGGATTCATCCTCGATTGAGTGGCGGAGACTTTCGATGACGGCAATGCACAAGGCTAGTCGGAGCCGCCGCTACGGGGCGGCGTTACGCCTGTTGGTGGCCGGCAGCCTCATGGGCCTCCTGACCGGCTGCAATCAGACCCAAACCGCGCAACCGGAACCCTACCCGCGGGATTACCGGGAGCGTCATCCGATTACGCTGAAAGATCGCAACAGCTCGATCGATGTCTTCCTTGGCCGCAATCGCGGCGGCCTCAACCCAAGTCAGCGCGCCGACGTATTGTCGTTTGCGCAACAGTGGCGCCGCGAGGCGACCAGCGGCATCATCGTCGATGTGCCGAAAGGCGGGCCGACCGATCACGCCGCCGCCGATTCGATGCGCGAAATCCATTCGATCTTCGCGGCCTCCGGCGTGCCCCGCAATGCGGTCTATCTCCGCAGCTACAAGCCGTCGGCTGAATCGCTGGCCAGCATCAAGCTCAATTATTCGAAACTGACCGCACAGGCGGGTCCTTGCGGCCTGTGGCCGAACGATATTGGTCCGAGCCTCGGCGCCAGCGATTTAGACAACCGACCATATTGGAATCTGGGCTGCGCCAGCCAACGGAATCTCGCCTCCATGGTCGACAATCCAGCCGATCTGGTGCAACCGCGCGGCCAGACACCGGCTTATACCGCGCGCCGCTCGGTCGTGCTCGACAAGTATCGCCAGGGCCAGAGCCCATCCGGAACCTATCCCGGCTACGACACCGGCAAGATCAGCGAACTCGGAAAATGATCAAAAACGCAAATCAAGTCGCAGTCGCCGAAGACGAGTTGATTCCCGCCGGCATGGCCGAAAGCCTGCCAGCGGAAGAACATATCGCACCGGCGCCGCGGGTATCGATACAGGCCTTCTGCGAGACGGTCGAAACCGCCGCCGCGGTGCAGGCGGCCGGCGAGGATCGCCGCCTCGGCAAAGCGCACGTGAAAATCCAGATGGGCGGCGCCACCGCCGCCGTCGAGGCCTATCGCGCATCGCCGACGCCGAATGTCATCATTATCGAGGCGGAGCATCGCGGCGATGGAATTCTTGGCCGGCTCGATCAACTCGCGGAGGTATGCGACGCTGGCACCCGCGTGATCGTGATCGGCAAAATAAACGATGTCACGCTCTACCGCGAACTGACCAAACGCGGCGTCAGCGATTACCTGATCGCACCGGTCGCCACGATTGACGTCGTGCGCGCGGTCTGTGGGCTGTTCACTTCGCCTGAGGCCAAACCGGTCGGCCGCATCATCGCCGTGGTCGGCGCCAAGGGTGGCATCGGCGCTTCAACGGTCGCGCACAACATCGCCTGGGCAATCGCGCGCGATTTGGCGCTCGACTCGGTCGTCGCCGATCTCGATCTCGCCTTCGGCACCGCCGGCCTCGACTACAACCAGGACCCGCCGCAGGGCATCGCCGACGCGGTGTTCTCGCCCGATCGCATCGACACCAATTTCGTCGACCGGCTGTTGTCGAAATGCACCGATCATCTCAGCCTGTTGGCGGCGCCGGCAACGCTCGACCGCGTCTACGACTTTGGCGCCGAAGCTTTTGACACGACGCTCGATTCGCTGCGCGCTTCGATTCCCTGCATCGTGCTCGACGTACCGCATATCTGGTCAGGCTGGACTAAACGGCTGCTGGTGAGCGCCGACGAAATTCTCGTTGTGGCCGGTCCCGACCTCGCCAATCTGCGCAACGCCAAGAACATGGTCGATCTGTTGCGCGCGGCGCGACCGAACGATCACCACCCGCACTACTGCCTTAACCAGGTCGGCATACCGAAGCGGCCCGAAATTGCGCCGGCGGATTTCGCCAAGGCGCTCGAGGCAGATCCGCTCGCCATCATTCCATTTGAGCCGCAATTATTCGGTACCGCCGCCAATAATGGACAGATGATCGCGGAAGTATCCGCGAACCACAAGACCGCGGAGATGTTCGTGCAACTGGCGCAAGTGTTGACCGGACGCGCCGAAGCCAAGCGCGTCCGTACCGGCCTGTTCAGCCCGCTACTCGGCAAGCTCTTGAAGTGAGCTGGCTGATTCTGGATTTTAAAACGCGCGTAATGGAATGCCTGGAGTAAAGTCCTTTGTTCGGTAAGCGAAGTGCAACGTCAGAGATGCGTGCCCCGGCACAAGCCGCCCAACCGGCCCCACTTGCGCCGTCGGCCGCGCCAACCGAGCCCGCTGCCGCCGAGCCGCAACAGGCCGGCGTTGCCGCGGCGATGGAAACCGGGCGCACGCCGTTTCCCTCCGACGGCCTAGGTGCTCCGCTGGTGCCGGCGCCGACGCCCGCGCGCGCACAATCCGCCGTCAACATGCCGGCGGTCGATTCGCGCCGCTCGGAAGCCTATTACACCACCAAAGGCACTATCTTCGGCGCGCTGATCGAAGCGATCGATCTGGCACAACTGGCGCGGCTCGACGCCGATTCGGCGCGCGAGGAAATCCGCGACATCGTCAACGAGATCGTCTCGATCAAGAACATCGTGATGTCGATCTCCGAGCAGGAAGAACTGCTCGACGACATCTGTAACGACGTGCTCGGCTTCGGTCCGCTCGAACCGCTGTTGCAGCGTGACGATATCGCCGACATCATGGTGAACGGCTCGGGCACGGTCTATATCGAAGTCAAGGGCAAGATCCAGCGCACCAGCATCCGCTTCCGCGACAATCAGCAGCTCTTGAACATCTGCCAACGCATCGTCAGCCAGATCGGCCGTCGCGTCGACGAAAGCTCGCCGATCTGCGACGCGCGCTTGCCGGATGGTTCGCGCGTCAATGCCATCGTGCCGCCGCTGGCGATCGACGGGCCCGCGCTCACCATTCGTAAGTTCAAGAAGAACAAGCTGACGCTCGATCAACTGGTCAAATTCGGCACCATTACCGAACAGGGCGCGGAAATCCTGCGCGTCATCGGCCGCTGCCGGGTGAACTGCCTGGTGTCGGGCGGCACCGGCTCCGGCAAGACCACGCTGCTGAACTGCCTCACCCAATTCATCGACGACGACGAGCGCATCATCACCTGCGAAGACGCCGCCGAATTGCAATTACAGCAACCGCATGTGGTGCGGCTGGAAACGCGCCCGCCCAACCTCGAAGGCGAAGGCCAGGTCACCATGCGCGATCTGGTGCGCAACTGTCTGCGTATGCGGCCGGAACGCATCATCGTCGGCGAAGTGCGCGGACCGGAGGCATTCGACCTCCTGCAAGCCATGAACACCGGTCATGACGGCTCGATGGGCACGCTGCACGCCAACACCCCGCGCGAAGGACTGTCGCGACTCGAATCCATGATCACGATGGGCGGATTCTCGCTGCCCTCGCGCACCATCCGCGAAATGATCACCGGTTCCGTCGATGTCGTCATCCAGGCCGCGCGCCTGCGCGACGGTTCGCGCCGCATCACCCACATCACCGAGGTGATGGGGATGGAAGGCGACGTCATCATCACCCAGGACCTGTTCGTCTACGACATGGCCGGTGAGGATGCGCAGGGCAATATCATCGGCCGCCACCGCTCGACCGGCATCGGCCGGCCGCGTTTCTGGGATCGCGCGCGCTACTACGGCGAGGAAAAGCGTCTGGCCGCGGCGCTCGATGCCGCCGAAGCCGCCAACGAAGCCATGCAGGCCTGATCGGAGGACGCCATGGAATCGATCGCGGTGTTCTTTCTCGCGGCGACCGCCGTCGGCGGCGTCGCCTACGTCTTCCTCTATCCGATCCTGTCGGGCGAGAAGAAGACCGAGCAGCGCGTCGCCACCGTCGCCAAGGCGGCGCCGGCCGCGCGCGCAACGCGCAACCAGCCGAAGTCCCGCCGCGATTCGATCGAGAACACGCTAAAGGGCACCTCGAATA
>Ga0105054_10006355_pt1 | contig 16506 bp, 12 predicted proteins | sample BON02_FD_78091 | JGI IMG/M metagenome (GOLD analysis project Ga0105054, IMG submission 78091) | Freshwater microbial communities from Lake Bonney liftoff mats and glacier meltwater in Antarctica - BON-02 (megahit assembly) | ecosystem: Environmental > Aquatic > Freshwater > Ice > Glacier...
ACCCATAAATGAAGACCAATCCCATTATCAACAAGAAACATTCCATTCGACCTTAAATTCGAGATGGTCAAACTCAACGACTTTGGCAATTTGATTCTTTGATTCTTCCCAAAAGAAAGGAAGTCAGGATCATCACCAGCACCTGAAATGACAGCAACTGGCCTTCCACAATCAGGAGTCATAGTATCGATCTCATACATTCTAGGATATATGAATCTGCTTGACACTCCGATGGGCATTCTATTGATGAGATGATGCAAGTAAGCTCGTTCATCGATTCCAACTTCATTACCTCCACGAAACGCTGGATTCTTTTGAAGGGCCATAATGTACAGCGGAAGCAAGGCTAGATTAGGTGGCAACAATTGTGGCTGTTGCTGCTGTGCTGGTGCACCATAAGAAGTTCTTCCGCACGACATTTTGTTAGCACGAATCAGGTCCACACATGATTTTAGCAGCGACGCGCGTCCTTCTTCAAATCCTTTCTCCGCAACTGTAGAAGTCGCTGCTTTGCTCAAGTAGTTGCACAACGGGTCGAGGTTACCAGACTTGATAACATCTCCGGCATTTGTGGCAAGAGGATAACAGCTAGTCATCACACGAATACGGCGCTGGCCATTAGAGTTCGTGTAGAGCAGTGCTGCCTGGAGTGTCAACGATTCACCTTGAAGGGCTTGATCCGTGTGAGCAATTCCGATGCCGAAGGTAGCATCCGCATCACAATTTGGAAGTTGCATAAGATCTGCCCCTCTAACAAAAAAGTTCCCAAAAAATGGAGACACTTTAATGCCGTTGGAAGCCCGTAATCGAAATACACCTTCCCATGATGTTTCCCTTGTCAACGAACGCTCTATATCTTCTATCAAGCCAGATCCATGAACGTTGGCATTGAAGCGTGGGTAATAGTGACACTGACCGCCGGAGTAGCGACATTGCTGTTGCAAAGTAGCCAAATCACAATATCCAGATGCAAAAACAAACAATTCCACACATACTTGAAACTTTGACATTTCCACCGTATCCGCACGGTAGAACTTTGTGATGGCTTCACTGACTGATTTGAATGCGGTGTGCTCTTTGTCAGTTCCAAGAATTCTGGTTGTGTCCCTTTGTTCTAATTTCCCTGCTCCTAAAGTAGACATCTTGGACTGGAAAACCATCATTCTACCTCCAATATGACTCATCAATTTGAATGCTGACTGAATAGCAGATCCAGCAGCAACTTCATGTGAAGAATTCTTCGCATGGATCCTAGGAAGAGATTCCAAAAGCATGTCAAACGACTCTCTCGAGTCTTGCAAATTCACCAAAAGATCTTCAGGGCATGGAATGAAACATTCATCCAAATCGCTAACCACAAACATCTTGGGCTGCGAGAGTTTGCTATTCAAACTGTAGTAATGCACTGCGTAATCAAACGTAAGAAGACCTACATGGGTACGCGGCGAACCAGGCAGTCTGTCAAGACAACTCCGAATAGCTTCAACTGCAGAAGCAACAACACCTGTGGATATAGATTCGAAAGATACGTCAATTACAAACATGAAAACAGGAGCTTGCGGCGGACGCAACATGTATTCATGTGGTGCGACTATCTCAATGCAACCTTGGTTCAACTCCGCTTTCTCCATCTTATCAACTCGATTTCCCGAAGCATCAAGATGGTTGTAATACTGAGGACTTGTATTGTTGTCGCGTCCACAGATATTGCATCTCCACCGTCTTCCATTGTCAAGCCATTGCACGAACGGATTAATATACGCTCTGCATTTATCACAGCGTACCACGCCTACGCTCCCAAAATTAACCACTGGAGGTTCCTTTCCTTGAGGATGGTCTGCAAGTGGTTGAAGCACCACTCCTAAAGGAATACCAGATTGTGTTGCAATGGAACCAGACGCTGGGAACTGTGTGAAACTCGGCTGCATCCAAATGGGATCACACATGGAATTCGGATCGATATTGGTCCGTTGATTCATCATTCCACCTCCTGGTTGATTCATCATTCCAACTCCAGGTTGATTCATCATTCCACCTCCTGGTTGATTCATCATTCCACCTCCAGGTTGATTCATCATCCCACCTCCTGGCTGATTCATCATTCCACCTCCAGGTTGATTCATCATTCCGCGAGGTGGATGCGGTGCTTGAGACTGATTTGCCATTGGTGTTTGCTGCATACCATTGACAGGGTGCCGCTGTTGCATCATCTGAGGTTGACCCATTTGTTGTTGTCTCGGAGGACCATTCATTTGAGGTTGTCTCGGAGGAGCATTCATTTGCGGTTGACCCATTTGTGGCTGTCTAGGAGGAGCATTCATTTGAGGTTGACCCATTTGAGGTTGTCTAGGGGCGCCATTCATTTGAGGCTGACTCATTTGTGGTTGCCTCGGAGGAGCATTCATTTGAGGTTGACCTATTTGAGGTTGTCTAGGAGGAGCATTCACTTGAGGTTGACTCATTTGTGGTTGACTCATTTGAGGTTGTCTCGGAGGAGCATTCATTTGTGGTTGACTCATTTGAGGTTGTCTCGGAGGAGCATTCATTTGCGGTTGACTCATTTGAGGCTGTCTAGGAGGAGTATTCATTCGAGGTTGACTCATTTGAGGTTGTCTAGGAGCGCTATTCATTTGAGGTTGACTCATTTGTGGTTGCCTCGGAGGAGCATTCATTTGAGGCTGTCTAGGAGGAGCATTCATTTGAGGTTGACTCATATGAGGTTGACTCATATGAGGTTGTCTATGGGCGCCATTCATTTGAGGTTGTCTAGGGGCGCCATTCATTTGTGGTTGACTCATTTGTGGTTGTCTAGAAGGAGCATTCATTTGAGGTTGACCCATTTGAGGTTGTCTAGGAGCACCATTCATTTGGGGTTGACCCATTTGAGGTTGGCCCATATTTGTTTGTCCTCTAGGAGGGATCTGTTGACGGGGGTCATTCAGGTTCATTTGTCCCATCTGTTGGAACGGTGGATGAGACATTCTTCGGTTTAAGTTAACACTCTATCTTTCTCTAATACTGGGGGGGGCTAATAGACAGAAAAAATTGAGATGAATTTGAATCAAACAGGCCGACAAACCAATGCGAGGTCTCTTTTGTATCTTTCGACTTCGAATGTACAATGCCGCATCAGTAATGATGATTTTTAGTTGTACTTCAATCAAGCGTTTAGACAACCGATTCCAGGTATGAAACACATATAGTTTTGCTCATTTTGTGAAAAAAAAACGACAAGAGGTTCTGTTTGAAGGAGGTTTACATCTGGCTTGTTGTCGTTCAAATCCTACACGCTATTCTCCTCATAACAGGACTATTCAGGTTCTTCGGCATTTTGCACGATATGGTAACTTGGTGGATTCTTTTGGTGAACGGGTGTACAATTGCAATTCTTCTGGTAACGGAAAATTCTTATATACTGATTTCCGTGGTTCTATGGCAGTTAATGGGTCCAGACGGGACTTCAATTTAGGTATATACGCTTCCTTTGTTGATCCATTTGCGAAATCTTATGAATAATTATCACCTGACGAGGTTTTAGTTTCTAAAGAGAAGTTAAAGAAGTTGAAGTATCGAAATTCTGCGACCGATTCTGGTCATATTTTGGTTCCTTTCATTATTGGCATTGGTTCTGGATGGGGTATGGATACGAAGATACTATTGCAGAGGTTTTTGGTAGGTATGCGAGATCATCTTGGTGATGCAGAGAGAGGGACATCAATGTATAAAGTATTTTTAAATGCTTTAGTGGCTACTTCATGGAACGCGTTAGCAGGCGACATAGTTGTCAAGTCGAGGGATGCAATTAAATACATCGGGAGAAATATAACGTGAATTCAGTGATTTCTCATAGTGTTGCTGCTTCGGATTCCCTCACGGATTGCCATCAGGCTCTTTTCTTTCGACTAGATACTTTTGTTCTTCAAGAATTTAGCGATTGATGGCTTCTATCCACCACTTGCATTGTTTTAAAATAATTGACTGTGGTTTGATAAAACAAGTTATACGACTATACAAATAAATGTCTTTAAACATTTTTTCGAATGTGTATTATTTCAAGATATAGTTGTATTCTATTTTCATATTTTCTATCATATCCTTATTATTCTTCGCTATAGACTGTAAGTTGTTTTCATCCATCATTAAGTTTTCCGTTTTCTTTGACGCATTCTGTTCTGCCTGTCGTTTTCTTTCTTCATCTTAATAACTTTTACTCGTGCACTTTTTCCCCTCCATGCACTCTGAATGTTTATAGACGCATTTTCTATGATCATGTCCTTTTTAATTGTCTTGACTGCTTCCTTTGCGATGTTCTTTCTGCACAGTGATTGAACCTTGATACAAGCTCTGCTCTCCTGTCGTTTTCTAGCCAAATCACCTCGAAGTTGCTTGGCTTCTTTACAAGACTGGGTTTGAAGTACCTTATTTCTAATTACATTCGATGCAGCTATTTTCTGGTTCTTGTCTATCAAGTACTTTTGGCGCTGCGAATGAACTCGAAACTGTGTTTGAATCGAGAGAGCTGAATCCTTTTGCTTTTGAAATATGCGCAGTTGACGGTTCTCTTTTCTTGAATTTCTATTTTGTAATTCTTCTTCCTTTTTAGCTTTAACTTGAGCCAGTAAATGTGCTTCTATTTCCGCTAGCTCTTTCTTTTTTTGGATATGAACTTTCTTCAATTCGGTTCGTTCTTCTTCGAGCAACAACGAACCAATAGAAAAATCTCGATACATGTGAGTAAACTGGCTAGTGAATGTCGTTAGTCTGGGTTTTCGACTATCTTGATAAAGCCACATGTCTTTGCTAAATTGAGGTTCTGATTGTGACTCTACTCTAGCAGGCTCTAGCATATGCTCTAATCCTGTAGACACATGATATAATGCGCGATCTAATACAACAGGTACATGCTCCAATGGTTCCAAAACACGTGGTGTCGAAGGACTCCATTGTTCGTCTTCAAGCTTCATTAATCCGTTTTTGCCGCGCCACCAGATAGCCCCCCACATTTGTTTTTTACACACTCGTTGTTTGTTCATTCGCTAACACGATGGTAGATTTCACGTTGTCCATTCCTGTCCCTGAATCGGTGAAGACTTTACTTGGTGCCATACCTGGTCTCTCTACCTACACGGAATGGTGGCTGCACTTGAATCCACTTCATCTGGTCATTGAGACTGTTTTGATACTTGTGATACTTTACATCGTGTTGTGGAAACGCCCTTCAAAGAAGCAAACGAAACTGGAGACGCTGCCCCCCAAGGTAATCGAGGAACTAATCAGAGATTTTGTTCCTGAGCCTCTGTGTCCTCCAGTGACTGTTCGCGAAGAGAGCATTCTTGAGGACTACGTCATCTTGGAATCCAAACCGTCCACGGAGACCAAGATCAGAGGAGAATCAAAACTAATGCTAAACTTGACATCGTTTGATTTTCTGGGATTATGTAAGTACACACCATTGTATTGTATGTTGCTAATCTATTCGCCCTTCTAGCTACGCGACCAGAGATTGAGAAAGCTGCAAATGACGCTTTGAGCAAATATGGTTGCGGCTCTTGTGGTCCGCGAGGGTTCTATGGGTCCATTGATGTTCATGTGTACCTTGAACAGGACTTGGCCAAGTTCTATGGCACTGAAGAGGCTATCGTGTATTCTGACGCTGCAAGTACCGTCACCAGTGCCATTGCCGCATTTTGTAACAGATCTGATCTTTTGATTGTGGATGAGGGATGCAGTGATCCGATCATGACAGGTGTGGTTCTGTCTCGAAGTCGAGTATTGTTTTTTAAGCATAACGATATGGTTGACCTGGAGAAGCAGTTGGTGCTGATTGACGACGAAGACAAACGCTTGAAAAGAAAACCTCAGCGTAGATTTGTTGTAGTAGAAGGTCTATACCGAAATTTTGGGGATATCGTTCCATTAGACCAGGTGGTGGAATTGTCGAAAAAGTATAAGTGGCGATTATTTATGGATGAAAGTCATTCAATTGGATCATTCGGAAGTACTGGCAAGGGAGTCACGGAGCATTTCGGAGTTGCGGTTTCCGATATTGATATTTTGTGTTCTGCATTGAGCACCTCTCTTTGTAGTGTTGGTGGGTTTTGCGTCGGGACACGAGAGGTAGTCGATCACCAACGTCTCTTCGGAGCAGGTTATTGTTATTCTGCCTCTTCGCCTCCTTTTGTTTCGACAGTTGCATCCGCAGCTTTAAAACTACTAGAAAATCAAGGTACACAGCTGGCTCGTCATCTGAAAAACAACTCACAGCTCTTGCACAAGAAGCTCCAAGGGTCAAAGTTCCTTGTGACCACCAGCAACCCAAGCTCGCCGTTGGTACATATTAGAGTGGCCCCTGAATTCCAGAAATATGTCGATGACCATTCAGAAGAGGCTCGATTCGCCGAAGAGAAGCTTTTGAGGGCTGTCGTCAAGATATGCAGACAAGCAGGAATTTTAATAACCGTGTCCAACTATATACTGCCTGAACCACATTCAATGGTCCCCCTTCCCCCCCCTCCATCCATTAGAATTGCTGTCACTGCTGCTCATACAGAAGAAGATCTGGACAGGGCAGCGAAAACGATCCTGAACGCGGCAGAAAAAGTACTCCTATAGAAATTTCTTAAAAATTTAAAATACATTTCTCAAAGGAAACACGAAAATGAATATATTATTTCTAGCGTAGTATTTCGGGAGAGGGCAAATTGGGAATTGTGTCAGCTGTCTGGTTTAGTTTATAATTCATTAGCGAGAAAAAGATTGGCAGAGTTCAATTCCAACAGAAGCGGTACGATATGAATTCATTCATTTCTCACAAAAACAGCTACTTCTGATTTCCTCACGGGTGATTAGCTCTTATCTTTCAAAATGTACTGGTTCACTTATTTTTAAAAAAGAAAGACCTCAAATGATTGATTGATGACTTTCCACAACAGAGTCCATGGGCTCTACGAAAAATTCCTTGCTTCAATCTGTCGATTAGTATCTCAGTGGATAACGCGTGAAGCAAAAACTCTGAGTTAGCATGTAGAGTAAACTTCCTCGTTCATTATCCGGTAATTTCCTTTAGACGTAGATTGAGTCGCACCTCATTCCAACGCTCAAATAATACGATCAGGTGAAGTATTCCTATCATATGTTATCAAGGCAAAGTTTCTTCCGAGTTCTGAGACCCCTAGACTTTCCAGTAGAAATTGTGGAAATTCTACTACGAGAATGTGACAGTGTCCTGGTAATGAATCGGGTAGGCGTAAACATGAGCAACGTCTTCTTGGTTGCGTCATCTCCTGGTGGTGCTTTAAGCGGAGTTATTCCTGATCTTGCCAAGCTAATTCTCTCGAGACTGCAATTGGAACCTCCGAAGTTTATTGCCTTTCCAGGTCCTGCCGAATTAGTTGCTAGCTACAAAAACTGGGACCTAGGATTCGTAGCTGATGATCCGGAACGAAGAACGTCATTCAAATACGTCTCGAAACCTTATGCAGAGCTTGAAGCCACGTTCTTAGTCGGAATCTCCTCTCCCTATACGCATGTGGCACAAGTCCTTCATTCGAAAGGACAAGTATACATTGCGTCCAAATTAGGAGCTGCCTATGACTTGTGGCTCAAGCGTCGCTTTGATGAGAGCCGTATCATTTCTGCCAGTACCTTAGATGGATCTTTTGAATTGTTTCGTGCAAACAGTCATCTGGATGTGTTGGCAGGACTTCGACCAAAGCTAGTCAGTGATGCAGCCAAGTATCCTGGAAAGTTTCGAATTTTAGATTCTAATTTCATGTTGATCCGACAGTGTGCCGTAGTTTCAAAAAGCTCAAATTTGGATATTTCAGGTGTGATTGAAGAGCTTATCAAACAAGGAGAAATTGAAAACATCTTGTTACAAAACAATGCCGCAGGATCTCTCAAAGTTATTAAATAGCGTGAATGATTCGTTGCATCTAAAATATGAATCATCTCTATTCCTTTCGGGGAGTTATTATGAATTCGTCTCTGGTAGAACTTTGAAACCGCTTACTAATTATTTTGATTCTTGAAACCGGTTGTCTTATTTTTATTACTGCTGCTGATCTTTTCCGTAGAGCATGAATGAGTGGGATTAGAATCATTTATATTTGAATCATAATCAAGCGGGAGAAAAAGTGAAAAGGAACCGAAGCTAGTCAATATACTTTAAGGCGAAGATCCCAACGAACCAAATATAAAAAGACAATCACCATAAAACCAGTTCCAATTCTTAATCTGGACAATTAAAATAAGAATCTGAACGTTGCCGACGACAATAATGACTGCAAGCTCTCGTCCTTTTTTTGAGAAATTTCGATTCTATTTTTTGAATCAGGAGATTGAAATTCTAGAAAGTGATTTGATCGCGATGTATTCGCATGCTGCTGTTACACCGCTAACTTTTTTAGAACCTTGGAATGATAGCTTCGATTTCAGCTAGGCGATCAGCGTTAAGCCTTGGTTTTAGAGTCCAAACAGACAAATATATGAGGAGGTCATCCCTAGTTCCAGAATGAAACATATGAGACGATTCGGAAAGTTTTCGAAAGTCGCGGATAATGTCAACTTTGCACAATAAATCCTGTCTGTACATCTCAATCCATTCACCAAGAATTGTTTCAGTGTCAACAAGTGCACGATGATCACCATCTTTGTCAACAGCATCCTGGATTTGGTAAAACAGTGTAACAACAGATTGGTGGAGGTCGGTGAATGTGGTGAGATGTCCTTGAATTTTGTCTAACAACTGTATCCGCTTCACGGTCATTTTTTGAACGGTTAGCTTTTGAATTTCAGGGCATTTTAGGAATACACCCCAGTAGAGTCCGCTTTCTGTGAAGCTAGTTTCTACCAATTCGTTCGCTAGCTCATTGAGTAATTTGAAACTTGTTTCGGTAAGCTTGTCCCATTCACGTCCAACAACTGAGACCATCTCGTTGAAATACACGGTACCACAGAATTTGGTACTTTAAGATGGGGTTATATGAAACGTTAGTTGACTGTTTCAGAAGCACGCTCCGAAATTCAAATCATAAAAGCGATCCAGATTAACATTTAGTGATTCCAATATATTATATTGAAAATGATGCACGCGTTGGCAATTTCCCTGCTTCTGTGTCTTACATACGGCAACGTTACTGATGATTTGTGGGTTTCATATTGGGAAGATCTGGACTCATGTTTCCTGGGACAGTCGTTCTGCGCAGACAGCAGCAAGATATTGCCTGCATTGACAAAAGATGATTGCCATTCGAAAGGAAATAAATGGTTTCGTACTTTCGATTCATGGGACTCCCTCAAAGCGAAATCGGTTGAAAAACTAGCCGAGATTGACAAGCAAGGACTTTTCCTTGTAAGAAACGCTCCAAGCGACAATATTCTCGAAACTGTATATTGTGGAACCAATAAACTTTCGTTTATTATGGGATCTAAAGATGAAATGAAGAATATCGGCGGTATCGCGGTGCCTGATCTCCTGATTGTCGCCCCACAAGAAAAGCTACTTGGAAATCAATTCAAGATGGTCGAATATATGAGAACAAAACAATCACTAAAGAATCGTGGTCAGCAGAGCTTATCGACCATGTATACCAGCCCTGTTGTTTTTAAATTTTCAAGTGCTTTAAGTCTTGCTCTAGAAGGAACATCAGGTGATAACGAGTTCAAAAAGCTGGGAGTTACAGGAGAAGGTGAAGTGATTGCAATGGCTGATACAGGAATAGACACAAGGAGCTGTTTTTTTTCTGACGGACCTGAAGAACCTCGAACTGAAGTTGGGGTGATTTACAAATACCCAAACAGAAGAAAAGTCATCAGGTACAATGCGTTTGCCAATGGCAAGGAAAGCACCACGCTTGGTCATGGCACACATGTAGCTGGAATTCTGGCAGGGTCTGATCCATTCAATAGACAAGATGATGGAGTTGCATCGGCTGCGAAAATATCATTCTTTGATATTGGTGCGGACGATGATTCGATAGTTCTCCCTCGAGATATCCGCATTATCTTCGAAAGTGGAAAATTGGATGGGGCTCGAATCCATTCAAATTCATGGAGCTCCAGTCAGAATACTTATAGCGAGCATTCGCAGACAGTAGATTCCTATTCCTTCGATAACCAAGATGCATTATTAGTTTTCTCCGCTGGGAATGACGGGTCACCAGGAAGTGTAGGTACTCCAGGCACTAGTAAAAACAGTATGACTGTAGGTGCTAGCTATGGAGGCTCGTGCAGTAACAACTGTGAGAATAATGTGGCTGAATTCTCCTCGCAAGGCCCTACTGCAGATGGAAGGATCAAACCAGACATTCTGGCACCGGGTGTAGGAATTATCAGTGCTGCAGCTGGCGAATCATGCAGTGTCACTGTTAAACAAGGTACTTCAATGAGTACTCCGTTTGTAGCTGGAGCTGCGACTCTGGCACGCCAATTTCTGAAGAATGGTTTTTATCCTGCAGGAATCCCGAATCCCTTTTCAAGTATTGACCCTAGAGGTTCGTTAATAAAAGCCATTATCATCAATAGCGGAGTCACACTTACTGGAACATACAATGGCTCTTCTTCGGAGGTCGTACCACTATTTGTACAGGGATTTGGAAGGATGAGTTTGGGTCGTTCAATGCTTTCTGAAGGCAACAATCCACTTGGAAGTTCGGTGTTTTACGACGGAGACATGGCCAATGAAGGTTCGATATTTAAGGAAGAAGGTACGAAGGCCACCTATGAATTGATGGCAGTACCTGGTTCCATTTTGAAAGTGACTCTTTGCTGGCACGACCCACCGGCGTCGCTTCAATCTAGGAAGGCACTTGTGAACGATCTTGATCTAGTTGTGATCATGAACTCGGTTGAAGAATACCCAAATGGAAATAATGAAGCCGATAGGTTGAACAATGTCGAGCAAGTTGAAATCATAATACCCCAGTCCATGGTCGACACGTATGTCACCATAATCGTGTCATCTTTTGCTCTCAATGAAGGACCCCAACCATATTCACTGGTCATCTCTGGAGAATTTGATCTGCAAAACACCCATGTGAAATATCCAGATGGATCTAATTCTCCTTTTTTTTCACAGCAGCAATTGACAGCGATCGACGATGCGATTCTTGATCGAGCCGCGAATGCAGCTGTAGAGGAATCTTATGGGACAGCAGGATTCGCATTGTTTGGATTGATGGGAGCAGGATTGCTAGCTTATTTTATTCATGTGAAATTACGAAACAAAGAAAAGTTGCTTCCCACTTCCCAAGTCATCGAGTGGGATCGACCAAAGTCAAAAGGAGCAGAAGTGAAGATAGCAGTTGCAATGGTGCCGCAATTCATTGAGAATTCAAATGCAAAGCTCAATTCAATATCAAAGGAAGAGAAGCTAAAATCACCTAGTAGTGACAAATCAAATTTGGAAGGAAAAACAGAGTCTAGATCAGCTCTGAAAACGGACAAAAGATTGCCATCAAAATCCAGAAACGAGAGTTCAAAGCAAGATATATCAAAGGAAGATAAGCTAAAATTACCTAGAAGTGACAAATCAAATTTGGAAGGAAAAGCAGAGTCCAAATCAGCTCTGAAAACGGACAAAAAATTGCCATCAAAATCCAGAAACGAGAGTTCAAAGCAAGATACATCAAAATCATCCACAATGGTGAAGTCAAATTTCGAAGAAGGAACAAAATCAAAAACATTTTCGAAAACGGAAAACAAATTGACCTCATCATCCAAAAGTAAGAATTCAAAATCAAAGGAAGATGCATCAAATGTAACCATTTCAAAATCGGAAGATAAAACAACAATCTCGCATGGGAGAGGCAAGTCGAAAAACAAACTCAACATCGACGATATTATTTAATTAATTTTATCATACCAAGTAAATAATACAACTAAATCAAATTCAGAAATATATTTAATATCTGTATGTGTCTGGTTTGTAAGGACCATCTTTAGGAATTCCTACGTAGGTAGATTGTTCATCGGAGAGAATAGTCAATCGAGCACCAAGTTTCTCCAAGTGCAGGCGAGCCACCATTTCATCAAGGTGTTTTGGAAGAACATAAACCTTTCCTTTCTTGTATTCACCAGTGGTTCTCTTGGACCACAATTCAATTTGTGCCAAAGTTTGGTTGGTGAATGAATTGGACATAACAAATGAAGGATGTCCAGTAGCACATCCAAGATTCACGAGGCGTCCTTCGGCAAGGATGATCACAGCGTGTCCATCATCAAAGAAGAATCGATCTACCTGTGGTTTGATATTATCACGTCGGCATTTGGTCAAAACCGATGCCATATCAATTTCGTTATCGAAATGTCCAATGTTGCAGACAATAGCGTTATTTTTCATGTTGCTCATCATGTTGTAAGTGACAATTCCTTTGTTTCCGGTTGCTGAAACAATGATATCAATATCACCAATAACATCTTCACTTCGTACAACTTGAAGTCCTTCCATTGCTGCCTGAAGAGCACAAATAGGATCAATTTCAGTTACGAAAACAACAGCTCCTGCAGCCTTAAGCGCACGAGCACATCCTTTACCAACATCACCATATCCGCAAACAAGGCACTTTTTCCCGCAGATCATGACATCAGTTGCACGCATGATTCCATCAGGAAGCGAGTGTTGGCAACCGTACAAGTTATCGAACTTGGACTTGGTAACTGAATCGTTGACGTTGATGCAAGGGAACAACAATTTGTTTTCCTTTTCCATAACATAAAGTCTGTGAACTCCAGTGGTGGTTTCTTCTGATACTCCTACAATTCTAGGAACAATTTTATGCCATCTCTGAGCATCACGTTCAAGCTCTCTCTTGATAATAGTGAACACACATGCTTCCTCAGCATTGTCTGCTTTCGCTGGGTCAGGAACTTCACCTGTTGCAGCGAATTTGTTCTCCCACTCGTATCCTTGATGGATAAGAAGAGTCATATCTCCACCATCATCAACAATAACATCGGGTCCGTTTCCCTTGCCATCATCAGTAGGCCAAGTGAGAGCAGCAAGGGTGCACTCCCAGTATTCTTCAAGAGTTTCTCCCTTCCATGCGTATACTGCTGCAGTCTTCTTGGTTGCAACTGCTGCTGCAGCGTGGTCCTGGGTAGAGAAGATGTTGCATGAGCACCATCTCACATCAGACCCAAGGGAAGCCAATGTCTCGATAAGAACTGCAGTTTGAACAGTCATATGAAGAGATCCAGCAATGCGAGCACCAGAAAGGGAAGCTGGGTATTTCTCGCGGCATGCTACAAGACCAGGCATCTCTACTTCTGCCAGTTCGATCTCCTTGCGACCGAAGTCACTCAGGGTATCATCTGCTACTTTGTAAGGGAGTTTCGCGTATTCAGCCATTCTATTTCAGTTATGCTTGAGCCTCAAAATTCATTTGTGGTTTCTTCATTTTGCGAATCTTGGCTTCATACCTGAAACTATAGGAATACACTAAGGTTCAAAGATCCAGCGTCTGTCGATGAAATTCGATTTCGAAAGGAAATGAATGGCGATGGGCTTTTTTTTTGCATTCGAAATTGAATCGAAATTGAATTTCGAATTGGGAAGGACATAATTATATTTTCTTTAGGAGACAATATTCTGCGTACACATTGTGGCTTGTAGATACGTTAAACGGAATAAAAAAGGATCGAATAAATGCTGGAGAAGAACCCGCATCCAAAAACGGCCGACAAACAACTTTACTCCACCTTCCTTCCCATTGCCCAATATCACCATTGTCATCTCCCACTGCCAAATCAATAGCATATTCACATGAAGCAGGATGCGCATAAGATTTTGGTTCTTCTTTATTAATGTCGTTGAAGTGCGTATGTCGAATATGGGTACCAGGCCATTTCGAGAACTTTTGAGGCAATTGACCATCAAATCCAGATTTCACCCACACGATCTCGACATTCTTTGGAAGAAAAAAACTGGATGGAAATCTGTACCATTCTTTTCCAACACAAACTTGAACAGGTTCGTCGTTAGGGATAATTGATAATTCATGATATACTTGTTGCGGAGCTGCGAAACTATAAACTAAGGCGGCGTTTCTGGACATCGAAATGAACACTATTAATACAACGATAAGCACCGAAAGCAGTTTAACAATGATGGTTGGTGTTTGTTTGTCAAACAGTCGAGTTGTGAATGAAATAATTTGGTCCAAATTCAAAGCTGCTCCGAAACAAATGATAGGGTACACCATGGATAGGAATCGCTCCTCTTTGTGCGCCATACAACTGAAGAAAACGGTGGTGAAAATACCGGCACTTAAATACAGAAACGTTTGAAATCCTGAGGTCCCTTGTGTGGGCTTGTTGTAGATGAATACCAGAAATAATGGAGCGAAAACTGCCATCACGAATATCAAATTCAAGTTCAACACCAAGTTCTGGATGTAGAAGTACCAGGGCTCCGTCCCATACAGATCAGCTCCTTGGCCGTTTCCGCCGTGTCCGAATGAATTGTACATGACCAAATTCAAAATAGGAAATATTCTTTCACCGTACAAATAAGATTCCAATAGAGATGGAATTGCAGTAAATACTACCATCGATATCATTGCAGATGTAGTAACTGGAACGATCCCTTTATTATATAAACTGTCAATACCCATAGGAATAAACATCAGTGCAACAAACGGCCAGCAAAACAGAACTGCATAGGCCCCTACGAATAATCCTGCAATATGTTGCTCATGCAGCCAAGCAGCATATCCATAGAGTACAGCTATCATGCAGGAGGAACTTGGCAGTAAAGACGTGGCACTGTGAAACATTCCACTGTTGATAGATAGGAACAGAAATGTAAGATATCCCGTACGAGTTCCGTAGCGAGTCCTAATGGCTTGGCAGAAGAGCACCTCACCAACCGCGCAGGTAAGTCCGAGCATACCTTTGATGAAGTGAAAGACCATTTCCTTGTCTGCCGTTTCTTCCATGTTATGTGAAACAAAAACAGGCAGGCCAAATAGTCCATGCATTGCAATGTAACTGTATGAACGAAGTCCAAACTCGGGACTATACCTATAAACAATGTTAATTCTGAAATAAATTCAAAAGGAAATATATACATACTCCCATGTTTGAAATCCTCTACCAAACATAACATAGTGCAATGGTTCCCAGTAATTAAAGGTTTCGTCGCAGTCCATAATTGGAGCATACAACGAAGACAGCGCCCTCACGACAACTGCAATCGCCAACACCTGTTTCATCGAACGATTTTTTAAAAGTCGGTAGACCCTTGATTAATTGCGTCCATTGATATCTTTCATACTATGCGTCCTCTAATATTGAAGGGACATACAAGGCCTCTGACATGTGTTAAGTATAACAGAGACGGAGACCTTTTATTCAGTTGCAGCAAGGACAATGTACCGACCGTGTGGTACTCTGAGAATGGGGAGAGGTTAGGCACGTACGACGGACACAAAGGTACAGTATGGTGGTTGGATGTCACGAAGGACTCGCAATACTTGGTTACTGGTGGTGCTGACATGAGTGTTAAGGTGTGGCGTGTGAAATCAGGGGAAATGCTTCATGACTTTCCGCATACTGGTCCTGTTCGTCATGTAGAATGGTCCGAGGGTGACAAGATGTTCCTAACCGTTGCTGATCCTTTTCGAGGTGCTCCTTCAACTGTTTCGATTTTTGATTTTTCTGGATCGAATGTAGAAGGGCAGAGTCAGGAACCCAAATATGTTTGGGAGAATACGGGGTTGCCAGTTGGAAGAAAGATAACGCACGCAACTTGGACGCCACTTAACAAGAATATTATTACCACTGATGATGATGGGACGATTCGAGTTCATGAAGTAGATACCGGTCGAGTGATCCGTGAAATGAAAGAACATACCAAACGCATTAATGCTATTTCATGGAACAAAGAAAAGTTTCTGTTTATTACTGGATCTGCTGATTTCACTGCGAAACTATGGGACTTGGAAGAGTGGAAGGTGCTTAAGACTTATGAGACTGATCGTCCAGTAAATTCAGTAGCAATATCTCCTATCAAGGAGCATGTTTTTGTAGCTGGTGGCCAAGAAGCCATGGCAGTAACTACTACCTCGGGAAAATTGGGGAAATTTGAAACTAAATTGTTTCATACTGTGTTTGGAGAAGAGTTCGGGAATGTTCGTGGACATTTCGGTCCTGTGAATACTATAGCGATTCATCCAGATGGTACTGGATTCGTGTCAGGGTCCGAAGATGGATATTGTAGAGTGCATCATTTTGACAAAGAGTATTTCCAGTTGCATTCCGAGTTGGACGATCTAGAAGCGCTTTCTGCATTGACCAGGTAGTCAGTGTGTTATTTTAAAATAAATTATGGTGAAAGAAGCTGAAATTATTTCGTTGTACCTGCCAAGATTCAAAACTAATTTTTTTTTTTTTATTTTTTTTTAAACAACAACAAAAATCGATTTTTTTAAAACTACTAGTAGTGGATAAAAGCCATCAAATGCTAATTTCTTAATAAACAAGAGTATCTTGTTGAAAGAAAAGAGC
>Ga0105054_10006361_pt1 | contig 16486 bp, 18 predicted proteins | sample BON02_FD_78091 | JGI IMG/M metagenome (GOLD analysis project Ga0105054, IMG submission 78091) | Freshwater microbial communities from Lake Bonney liftoff mats and glacier meltwater in Antarctica - BON-02 (megahit assembly) | ecosystem: Environmental > Aquatic > Freshwater > Ice > Glacier...
CAATGGCCCTTGCGCGGTCGGTCTCACCTAGCACAATCAATGCGCGCACAAGGCGGGCCCATTCTTCGGCGGAACCGCCATCGCTGGCCAACCGCGCTGCCAAGCCTTCTACCATGCCGCGAATTTGGGCTGTTTGTTCTTCGCTCATCCCCTCAACGCCACTAGGTGCGGTAGGGTCAGCACCACCCATTGCAACAACAGCTTCACGCAAAGCGTCAATCTGGGCTTCAATTGCGGGAATATAGGCGGCGTCGGCGGGGCTATCATCAAGCAATTGTTGCCAGATTTGCAGCGCCAAATCCGGGCGCCCGCCTTGCGCCATTGTGAGCCCGGCATAATAGCGGCCGCGCGGGTCTCCGGCATCCATCGACAAGCCTTGGCGCAGCGCGTTTTCCGCCTCGGGTGAAACATAACCACCGGCGGCCGAAATCATCAGCTCGGCCAATTCGATGTAATCCGCTGCTACAGCGCTTTCACCTTTCAGCGCAATCACTTGTGTTTGTGCAAGCTGCGCATCGGCATAGCGGCCAAGCTGCGGTAAAAACTGGGCGAGCAATTCTTGGCCGCGCAGATCATCGGGCCGTTCGGCGGCGGCGGCTTCAAGCTGGGCAATCAATTCAGGTAAGCGCGGGTCAGCGTTTATCGCGGGCAGGGCGAGTTCGGCGATACTGTCTTGTGAAATGCGCGCTTCGGCCTGCGCTTGGCTTGGGCGGCTTTCAGCCATGTTCGCGCGGCGTTCTGCAAGGGGCAAGTCAGGGTAGCCGGGGGCACCAATGCGATTATAAGTGAAGAAAACCCCGGCAACCAAGAACAAACTTAACCCCAGCACCAATGTAAGATTCAGCCAAAATGGCGGCTCCGAGCGGCGCACCGCTTGGCTGGCGGCATCATCGGCAGCCAGAAGACGGCGGCCAATTTCGGCGCGGCTGGTGGCGGCATCAGCGGCGTTGATCGCACCGCGCCCGACTTCGCGGTCAATTTCGGCCAATTGGTCACGATAAACTTGCATATCATAGGCGGCACGTGGCGCAAATGTACTGCGAATCGCGAGCATTGGCGCCAGTGTGATTGCTGCCAAAACCAACACAGCGAGCGCCAGAAATATCCAAAAAATGTCCATGCGAACCCCGAAAAATTTGTCGCACCGTAGACGCTCTGCCCTAATGCGGCAAGCGACCAATCGGCGCAGTGCCAATGTCGGTAATGATCTGAGGAATGACGGTCCAATACGCTCGGCCAAGGTTGCGCAGGTCTATTGATCGCGCGAGTGAATTCGAAGGATGAGCCCATGCGCCGCTATTCCGCCTTTGCCATCGCCCGTGAGGCGCTGCGTTACCATACAGGATGGGAGCGGGCCTGGCCCTCGCCAACCCCAAAATCAAGCTATGAAGTCATTGTTGTTGGCGCCGGCGGCCACGGCTTGGCGACCGCTTATTATTTGGCCAAAAACCACGGCATAACCAATATTGCCGTTGTGGAAAAAGGTTGGCTTGGTGGCGGTAATACGGGGCGCAATACGACAATTATCCGGTCTAACTATTTGCAGGATGAAAGTGCGGCGATTTATGAAAAGGCCCGCAGCTTGTATGAAGATTTAAGCCAAGATCTGAACTACAACATCATGTTCAGCCCGCGCGGCGTTATGATGCTGGCGCAAACTGAACATGAAAAGCGCGGCTATCTGCGCACCGTTCATGCCAACCGCGCCCAAGGTGTCACAACCGAATTCATCGGGCCCGAGGAAATTAAGCGCCGTCTGCCAATCATCAATATTGATGGCCCCCGCTACCCTGTTTTAGGCGCATTGTGGCAAGCGCGCGGCGGCACAGCGCGCCATGATGCCGTGGCTTGGGGTTATGCGCGCAAATGTGCGGCCATGGGCATTGATATCATCCAACAAACTGAAGTGACGGGCGTTGATGTTGTGGGCGGCAAGGTGAGCGGCATTCAAACCACCAAAGGCGCAATTGGCTGCAAAAAGCTGGCAATGGTTGTGGCTGGGCATTCATCTGTTCTGGCCGAAATGGCCGGGTTCCGCCTACCAATTGAAAGCCAAGCGCTGCAAGCGCTGGTGTCTGAACCGATCAAGCCCTGCATGGATGTCGTTGTGATGGCCAATACCGTGCATGGTTATATGAGCCAGTCTGACAAGGGTGAAATGGTTATTGGGGGCGGCACCGATGGGTTTAACAATTATACCCAGCGCGGGTCGTTCCACCATATTGAGGAAACAGTGCGCGCGCTGATTGAGACCTTCCCGATGATTAGCCGTCTCAAAATGCTGCGCCAATGGGGCGGCATTGTTGATATGACAGGAGATCGTTCGCCCATCATAGGCAAAACCCCGGTTGAGGGTATTTTTGTGAATTGTGGTTGGGGCACGGGCGGGTTTAAGGCCATTCCCGGTTCAGGCTGGGCCATGGCCGCGACCGTTGCCAAAGGTGTGCCTGATGCACTTGCCGCGCCATTCTCGCTCGATCGGTTCAAGGAAGGCCGGTTCATTGACGAAAGCGTTGCAGCTGGAGTCGCGCATTGATGCCGCTCTTAACTATAAAAAATGTCGCGCGCAAAATGCGCGCGACGATTGTTATTTCAGCCAGTAATGCGGGCCGATCAGTGTTCGGTCGCCGGCGGTTTAACAAGTATCATACGAATATAAGAAGCAAATGCCAGCAGTACAGTCAGAACAAGACCGTAGAAAATGAAATAGTTAATCAGGTGGTTCGAAACATGACCAGTCAAGTCAAGGATGGCGGAGCCGATCCAAAATTGGCAGGTAGCGCTGAAATCAGCCCAGAAGTTGATTATTGTGGCAGCAAAATCACCAAACATCGTGGTTTCCTCCCTTCGTTACTATCAGTTGATTTAATGGTTGTTAATCTATCACAATTTGCCTTTATTTTGCCACAATTGTATCGACGCGCAATGCGCTTGAAGGCTGAAAGTTTTCGCACGGTAAAACCTGTTACGCAGCGTCGCCAAGTAAGCGCTTGTGACTCAACATTAATTCCGGTTGGCAAAAACATGCCAATTTTCGCTAAATATCAGGAAAACATGCCATGTTATTGCTGAATTGCCCCAATTGCGGCGTCCAAGCCGAGGAAACTGAGTTCACCGCAGGCGGTGAAGCGCATCTAAAGCGCTATGCAAACGAATCGGCTGATGACCAGTTTACCGATTATATGTTTCGTCGCAAAAACCCCAAAGGCGTGCATTTTGAGCGTTGGCGCCACGCCTATGGTTGTGGAAAGTGGTTTCACGCGGCACGCTGCACGGCCAGCTTGCAAGTATTTGGCACCTATTCGGCACAAACGTCTGAACCTCCCGCAGAGCTGATTGCTGCCATCAAAAAACAACGCCCCGATTGGAAAGGCTACAAATGAGCACGCGTCTTAAATCGGGTGGCCAGCTGATTGACCGCAGCCAAAAATACGCCTTCACCTTTAACGGCGAACGTCTTTGGGGCTTTGCGGGCGATACATTGGCAAGCGCTTTGCTCGCAAATCGTAAACTCATGGTGGGGCGGAGCTTTAAATACCATCGCCCGCGCGGGATCGTGGCTGCAGGCCCCGAAGAACCCAATGCGCTGATGAACCTTGGTGAGGGCGGCACGTTTGAGCCGAACCAGCGCGCCACAACAACTGAGTTGACGAACCAAATGACGGTGGCAAGCCAAAATCATTGGCCAAGCCTGAATTTTGATGTGGGCGCAATCAATGCGCGGTTCGCGCGATTCATGCCTGCCGGGTTTTATTACAAAACCTTCATGTTCCCACGTTTTGCATGGAAGCATTTGTTTGAGCCGTTTATTCGCCGTGCTGCTGGCCTTGGCCGCGCCCCGGTCGAGCGCGATGCTGATCGCTATGAATATTTTTATGCGATGACCGATGTTTTGGTTGTTGGCGCGGGTGTGGCCGGCTTGGCGGCGGCGCGTGTTGCGGCTGAATCGGGCCTACGCGTACTGATTTTAGAACAGAACCCAACAACCGGTGGCCGCGCGTTGGTGGATGGCGAGGGGATCAACGACCAGCCCGCCGCTGATTGGATTGCCGCTGAAACGGCAGCTTTGACATCTATGCCCAATGTTACCCTGCGTCTGCGTACCATGGCATCGGGTGTTTATGACCATGGCTATGTTTTGGGTTATGAACGTGTGTCCGAACATGTGCCCAAAGGGGCCGACCTGCCGCGCCATCGTCTGTGGCGCATTCGTGCAAGCCGCATCATCACCGCCACCGGGGCGATTGAGCGCCCACTGTCTTTTGCTGGCAATGACGTGCCCGGTGTCATGCTGGCTGCGGCTGTGCGTGATTATGCCGCGCTCTACGGCGTTAGCTGCGGTGATCGCACTGTTGTTGTAACCAATAATGATGATGCTTACCGCACAGCTTTGGCCATGGCCGATGTTGGATTAACCGTGCCTGTCGTGCTTGATGCCCGCCCCGAAGGCGGCGGCGCGCTTGCCGAAGAGGCCCGTGCACGCGGTATCCGCGTAGAAAACGGCAAGGCGATTGCGCGCGTTATTGGCGGCAAATTTGTGCGTGCTGTTGAAATTTGTGATCAGGCTGGCGAAGGCACGGTCCTCGAAACAATCGAGTGTGATTGTGTGGCCATGTCTGGTGGCTGGTCACCTGTGGTGCATCTATGGTCTCATTGCGGAGGCAAGCTGAATTGGGATGATACCAACGCTATGTTTTCACCTGACCCAGCGCGCCCACCCCTCGGTGCCGATGGCAAAGGCATGGTTATAGCCGCTGGTGCCGCAGCCGGTGCATTGGCGCAAGACCTAGCGCTTGCAAATGCGCATAGCGCAGGCCGCCAAGCGGTTGAGGAACTGGGGCAGCGCCCCGGCGAGGTCGCCGCCCCGAGCTCTGTGCCCATACATACTGTGTCAATTATGCCAGTATGGACCATGCCGCAGGGTGCGGATCGCATGAAAATGGCCAAGGCGTTTCTGGATTATCAGAATGACGTCAAGGTCTCTGATGTCCGCCTAGCCGCCCGCGAAGGCTATGAATCGGTTGAGCATACCAAACGTTATACCACGCTCGGCATGGCAACCGATCAGGGGAAACTGTCTAATATTAACGGCTTGGCTATTTTGGCAGAACAATTGGCCGCGCCTATACCAGCCGTTGGCACCACCACATTCCGCCCACCCTACCACCCTATTTCAATGGGTGCGATTGCCGGTGAGGCGCGTGGTGATTTGTTCAAAGTGCTGCGCCGCAGCCCGATGCATGATTGGCATGATGCCAATGGTGCCGATTGGGAACCCGTGGCCGATTGGCGCCGCCCCTATACCTACTTGCGCGCGGGCGAATCCAAGCATGATGCTGTAAATCGTGAGATTTTGAACACCCGCAACGGGCTTGGTATGTTGGATGCGTCCACGCTCGGTAAAATTGTGGTCAAAGGCCCGGATGCCGGCAAATTCCTTGACCTAATGTATACCAATATGATGTCCACGCTCAAAATTGGGCGGTGTCGTTATGGGCTGATGTGCAATGAAAACGGTTTTTTGATTGACGATGGCGTCGTCGCGCGGATTGGCGAGGATGAATTCCTGTGCCACACCACATCTGGCGGGTCGGACCGTATTCATGCGCATATGGAAGAATGGCTGCAAACCGAATGGTGGGACTTAAAAGCCTATACCATCAACCTAACCGAACAGTTTGCCCAAATCGCTGTTGTTGGCCCCAAGGCCCGCAAGGCGCTGGAAAAGTTGGGTGGCATGGATGTGTCGGCTGAAACGCTGCCCTTCATGGCATTTGCCGATGGCGAATTGGCAGGCCTGCCGGTGCGCGCCTACCGCATTTCCTTCTCGGGCGAGCTTTCATACGAAATCGCCGTGCCTGCCAGCCAGGGGCTGGAGTTGTGGGCGAAAATTCACGAGGCAGGGCAGGAATTTGGGGTGATGCCCTATGGCACCGAGGCGCTCCATGTGATGCGTGCTGAGAAGGGTTTTATCATGATTGGTGATGAATCTGATGGCACCGTCATCCCGCAGGATTTGGCGCTCGATTGGGCCGTGTCAAAAAAGAAAGAAGACTTCCTTGGTAAACGAGGTATGCAGCGCAGTTTCATGACGCAGGCCGATCGCAAACAGCTTGTTGGGCTTGAAACGCTCGACCCGAAGGTTGTGTTACCCGATTGCGCCCATGCGATTGAGGGCAAAACGCCCGAAGGCCGCGATGCGCTGATCGGTCATGTTACATCAACCTATTGGTCACCCACGCTGGACCGTTCTATCGCAATGGCCATTATCAAAGGCGGTTCACGGCGCATGGGCGAAGTGCTGAGTTTCCCAATTGGCGGCGGCAAAATTGTGCAGGCCAAAGTGGTGAACCCGGTCTTCCTTGACCCTGAAGGAGCACGTCAAAATGTCTAATCCGGTTTCTGCGCTGAAGGGCGCCAGCCATACAGGCGCTGTTGAAATTACCGAAACTGGCTTGCGCGGCATGATTACGCTGCGCGGTGATTTTGCTGATGCGAGCTTTGCCAAAGCGGTTAAGGCTGTTCTGGGGGGCGATTTGCCTGGCCTGCGCGGCGTTGTGCAGTCAAAATCTGGCCAACTTATCTGGATGTCGCCTGACGAGTTATTGGCCGTGGTGGATTACGATGCCGCCCCTGTTTTAGCCGCCGAAATCAGCGCAAAATTGGCCGGAAAGCACCATTTGGCACAGGTTGTATCTGATGCGCGGGCCGTGTTCGCCATCAAAGGTGCGGGCGCACGAGAAGTGCTGGCTAAAGGTGCACCGGTTGACCTTGCCCCATCCAGCTTTGCCCCCGGCCAAGTGCGGCGCAGTCGACTTGGACAAGTGGCGGTTGCATTTTGGATGGCGGATGAAGAAACATTTGAACTCGTGTGCTTCCGTTCAGTTGCCGCTTTTGTGTTTGAATGGCTGAAAACCGCCGCAATCCCCGAATCCTTGCCAGAATATTTCTGAAACCGTCGCGCAGCGGCCTTTTTTTCCTTGATCCTTGACGGGGTCTCGGTAATCCTTCGCTCATAAGAAATGGCGCATAACGCGCCAACATTATGTTCGGGGAGAACATTACATGAAACGCACACTTGGTGCGGCCGTATTGGCCGCGACTATTGCAACGGGTGCTATGGCCGATTCACTCAACATCTGTGTTGAGGGCGCATATCCGCCATTTTCCTATACCGAAGCTTCAGGCGAAGTTGCTGGCTTTGATATCGACATCGCCAACGCACTCTGCGCCGAAATGGGCAATGAATGCGAAATGGTCAAAACCGAATGGGACGGCATTATCCCAGCCCTGCTTGAAGGCAAATGCGACGCGATCATCGCATCCATGTCCATCACGCCTGATCGTATGGAAGTGATTGATTTTACAGCAAGATACTACCACACTCCAGCCGCCTTTATCGGTGCTGAAGGCATGACAATGGAAGCGATGGAAGCCGGTGTTGTGGGCGTTCAGCGCGGCACAATCCACCAAGATTTCTTGGAAGGCGAATTTCCAGGTGTTGAACTGCGCCTTTATGGAACGCAGGACGAAGCCTATCTGGACCTTGTAGCCGGCCGTGTTGACGCGATCATGGCGGATTCGGTTGCTATGGATGACGGTTTCTTGAAAACCGAAGCTGGCGAAGGCTATGCTTTCTTCGGTGAGACATACTCGATTCCTGAATACCACGGTGATGGTGCTGGTATCGGTGTTCGTAAAGGCGAAGAAGAATTGCGCGATGCCTTCTCCGCTGCAATTCTGGCCATCCGTGAATCGGGCGAATATGCCGAGATCAACGCACGTTATTTCGACTTTGACGTTTACGGCGGCTAAGCCGGATTAGGCCGCGCCCTCGTTGGGCGCGGCCAACCCTATGGAAAACCTTATCCTATATGCGCCACTGCTGTGGCATGGCACGCAGATCACTATTGCATTGGCATTGGTTGGTCTTGCGATTGCAACTTTGCTTGGTGCCTTGGGCGCGGCAGGTAAAATTGGTGGCGGGTTTTTCGCCCGCAACATCGTGTTTCTCTACACAACGATTGTGCGCGGTATCCCTGATCTTGTTCTGATTTTGCTGATCTATTTCGGTGGCCAACGCATTGTAAACTCAATCGCACAAGCTTTGGACATTGGGTATATTGATGTCTCGAAGTTCTGGTCAGGCGCGCTTGCGATAGGGTTTATATACGGCGCTTACCTAACCGAAACCTTTCGTGGCGCCTACATGACCATCCCCCGTGGCCAGATTGAAGCTGCACGTGCGCTGGGCATGAAGCGGTTTTCAATCCTGTGGAAAGTCACGCTGCCTCAGCTCGTGCGGTTTGCCATCGCGGGCTATGCCAATGTCTGGCAAGTGCTGATCAAATCCACTGCCGTTGTATCGGTCATAAGCTTGCAAGACCTTGTGGGCCTTGCCAATGACGCAGGCAAATCGGTGCGCGAGCCCTTTACGTTTTTCGCAGCCGTGTTTGTCGTGTATTTGCTGTTTACCTTCATCAGCCAAAATATATTCAACTGGGTCGAACGTCGCTACACAATTAAGGGACGTAATGATGCAGTTTGATAAAATAATTGATAACTTGGATCTATTTTTCGCTGGCGCGTGGATGACGGTGCAGCTTACCGGGCTGGCACTTTTGATCGGGTTTTGCATCGCGCTGCCCTGCGGGCTTGCGCGCGCACGTCGTGTGCCGATTTTCTCTCCGCTGATAAACGCCTATGTATATGCGTTTCGTGGCACGCCGCTGCTGGTCCAACTCTATTTGGTGTATTACGGCCTATCGCAGTTTGATTTTATCAGAAATGGTTATGCGTGGTATATTTTGAAGGATGCTTATTGGTGTGCGTTAATCACCTTTTCGCTAAATTCGGGCGCATACGCGACAGAGATTATTCGCGGTGCCGTTGAAACGACGCCCGAAGGTGAAACCGAGGCTGCAACGGCACTGGGCCTATCTCGCCGACAGGTCGATTTCCTTGTGCTGATTCCGTCAGCCCTGCGCCGCGCCTTGCCGCAATATGGCAATGAGGTGGTGTTCATGTTGCATGGCTCGGTCGTGGCAAGCGTGATTACACTGCAAGATATTTTGGGCGTTGGGCGCACGCTAAATGCGCGTTATTACATGGCCTATGAGGGTATTTTGACAGCCGCCGCATTTTACATGGCGCTAACATTCATTCTGGTCATGACGTTTCGTTGGCTTGAGAAACGGTATCTGAAGCATCTGGCACTGGCGCATTAACAAAAGCCACGCTAGAGGGTGCGGCATGGAACAAGAACTGCTTGAACGCCCCGTCATCCGCCTAAAACCCAAAGGCCCCGCCCAATTGGTGCGCTTTGGTGCGCCTTGGGTATTTACCGATAATCTGGTGATGGACCGCCGCTCGCGTGGTGTTGCGGCCGGGCGGATTGTAGAATTGCAAGATGATCAGCGCAATCCGCTGGCCATATGTGCCTTCAACCCCAATTCAAAAATTGGCATTCGTGTGTTGGACCGTGATATGGGCGCGCAGATAAACCGCGCTTGGCTGGCGGCAAAACTGCGCCGTGCGCTGGCCTTGCGCGATGATCTGTTTGATGCGCCGTTTTACCGGCTTATCCATGCCGAGGCTGATGGTATGCCCGGTGTGATTATTGACAGGTTTGGCGATGCCGCCGTTATCCAACCCAATGCCGCTTGGGCCGATGTTTTGATTGAAGATTTGGCCGCTGCATTGGCCGAGGTAACAGGCGTTGCGCATATTTACGCCAATACTTCGGGTCGCGCTCGCGTGCTTGAAGGGTTGGAAGGCGAAAGCCGTTGGTTGCGCGGCGGGGTGGATGAGCCCGTTCAGGTAGCCATGAACGGTGCGGTGTATTTGGCCGACCTGACGGGTGGGCAAAAGACCGGTTTGTTTTATGACCAACGCCCGAACCACGCCTTTGCCGCGCGTTTGGGACGCGGGCGCAGCGTTTTAGATGTGTTTTCGCATGTTGGCGGCTTTGGGTTAGCGGCATTGGCGGCTGGCGCCACGGGGGCGCTAGCCGTTGATGCCTCTGCTGGCGCGCTTACGCTTGCCGAAGGCGGCGCGACCGCCGCTGGGTTTGACGCAAAGTTTGTCACGCGTCGCGGCGATGCGTTTGACGTGATGGCAGCCTTGGTAGAAGAGGGCGCGCGTTTTGGCATGGTTGTCTGCGACCCGCCCGCCTTTGCCCCGGCCAAACCCGCGCTTGAAGCGGGGTTGCGTGCCTATGAACGAGTGGCGCGGCTTGGGGCGGGCTTGGTGGAGCCGGGCGGTTATTTGGTGCTGTGTTCCTGCTCGCACGCTGCCGATTTAGCAAAGTTCCGCGCCGCCTGCTTGCGCGGCATTGGCAAGGCGGGGCGCACGGCGCGTATTCTTCATGAGGGCGCGGCGGGGCCAGACCACCCTGTCCATCCGCATTTGGCCGAAAGTAGTTACCTTAAGGCCATATTCTTGGCGCTGGATTGATGCGTGCCATACTAGACGCCTGCGTGTTATTCCCGAGCGTGCTGCGCGAAATGCTGATCGGGGCGGCGGATTTGGGTGCATATAAGCCAATATGGTCTGCCCGGATATTAGACGAATGGCGCCATGCTGCTGCGCGGTTGGGTGATAAGGAAGGCGGTATTGCGCGCACAGAAATTGCATTGCTACGTGCAGCTTATCCATTGGCTGAGGTTACCCCGACACCGCTTGATGACATAACCTTGCCAGACCCGGATGATGTGCATGTATTGGCCGCCGCGGTTGCAGGGCAGGCAGATTACCTCGTTACCAAAAACCTGCGCGACTTTCCAAACCGGGTAGTTGGCCGATTTAACGTCATTGTTAGCGACCCCGATGTGATGCTGCTAAGCCTGCTTGAAGAGGGCTGGGATATTGAAGGGGTTGTGCAGCGTACCGTTGCCCGAACAGAGGCCATATCGGGCCGTGAACAGCCGTTGCGAGCACTTATGCGCCGGGCGGGATTACCGAGGCTCGGTAAGCGACTAGGTTAAGTGACGGGCCCATTGCGGGCTGCAAGGTCACGGATTGCGGCAATGCGCTGATCGGCCTTTGGGTGGCTCAGTAGCCAAGCTGGCGCGCCAGTCTTGTTCTTTTTGCCAAGCTTTTCAAATAGGCTAACCTGCGGTTCGATGCCAAGACCGGAACGCAACATCAGCGCGGTTGCAAATGAATCCGCTTCAAATTCATCTTGCCGCGACAGCCGGGCCGATATGAGCGAGATCAGGAAATTGACAACGTAAATCCCGACATAGGGCAGAAACCGCCCGACTAGCAGCATAAGCGTTGTTCGCAGGGCGTTCTGGGCCGAAAAATCAACCATCCGGCGGCGGGCATGGCCAAGACCAACATGCCCAAGTTCATGCGCGATGACTGAGGCAAGTTCTTCGGATGTATATTTACCGGCCTTCATAGCGTCTACGAAACCACGGGTAATAAAAACCCGCCCATCCGGGGCGGCCAAACCGTTTAGCATTTCAACTTCGTAAACATGCACGGGCAGGGCATTTAGCCCCAGATCTTGCTGGAAGCGCTGGCAATGGGCGCGCAATTCCGGTTCATCGAGCGGAGTCGATTGTTCGTTCAGCATATGGCGCAAGCGCCATGCTGAAACCAAATACATCACCAAGCCAATGATAACGGCGGCAAAAATGGGCAATAGCTTAAACATAGGTCTAATTTAGGGTGTTTTTTGTAAATTGCGAGCACCAGCATGTGCGGTATGGCGCAACCAAAAGCCAAGGCCAATGGTCAGCGCGAGTGCGGCTAGAAAGCCGCTAGCATTGCCAAGTAGCCGGGCGATTTCTATGACCTGACCGGAAAAGCCATAGCCTAGGCCAACGTATAACCCGACCCATAATAGCTCACCCATAAAGGCGGGCAGCACAAATTTTGGCCATGCTAGCCCGGCTGCGCCTGCTGCAAAATTTACATAGGGCCCAAGGGGGCTGATCAGCCAGCGGCTTAGGAACACCCCCAGCGCGCCACGCCGTCGCACAAGCTCTTGCGCTTGGCTTAAACGCCCGCCTTTGCGCTGCAGCCATTTTGCGCCCCGTCTGCCGATGGCGAACCCGCTGATATCACCTATGATCGCACCGGCGAATGCGGCGAACGCGGTCTGTGTCAGCTCCATTTCACCACTTGCCGCAAAACCCCCGGCGCTTAACATGATCAGCGATGCCGGGATTGGTAATGCAAGGCAGGATGCCAAGGTCGCAACGAATATCAAGATAAGCCCGTATTGTGGAATGAGCGCAAGTAGCCAATCACTCATCGGGTTGGGCCTTCGAGGGTCGTGCGGGCGCTGATGACGGCCTCCAAAATATCGGAACGCAGCGTGTCCAATGACTTGTTTTGTAGTACAGAAATTGCGGCCAGCGTGCGCCTTGGGGGCGGCGCTGCGGGGTCAATGCCAATGGAAGCGGCAATGATTTCGAGCGGCACCCGGTAGCTGCGCGCCACATATCCGGGGCTCATCCAGCCTTCAATTTGCACATTGCGATGGGCCGGGTCCGCCCAATATATGCTCGACGTCACAAAGCGAGCCGCAAAGAAACCCGAGACAGATAGGGCCAGCAGAAATGCAACCAATGCAAAGCGCTGTGTGTGCCAGAGGTGCTTGATCAGGGTGATCATCGCCCAAGTTCCTTTACCGCACGGCTTAGGCCATCAATGGTCATGGGAAACATCTGACCCCCAAATATTGAGCTGATGAGGCGGGTTGAGTGCGTATATTGCCAAGCGCGTTCTTGCACAGGGTTGATCCAAATGCTAGATGGCCATTGCGTGCGGGCGCGGGTTAGCCAAATTTCACCAGATTCTGCATTATAGTGTTCATTTGCACCACCTGGATAAAGTATTTCGTAGGGTGACATGGCAGCGTCGCCAACGAAAATACATTTGTAATCAGACCCATAGCGGTGCAACAGATCGGCGGTGGCAAGCTGGTCATTCCAGCGGCGTGCATTATCTTTCCACACGCCCTCATACAGACAATTATGAAAATAGTAATGTACAAGATGTTTGAATTCGGCGCGGGCCGCCGAAAAAAGTTCCTCGACCACTTTCACATGTGTATCCATTGACCCGCCATTATCAGTGAAAAGCAGCACTTTAATCGCATTGCGCCGTTCGGGCCGGGTTTTTACATCAATATAACCAGCATCGGCACTGGCCCGAATGGTGCCGGGTAGGTCCAACTCCTCCTCAGCGCCTTCACGCGCCCAACGGCGCAGGCGTTTTAGCGCTACTTTAATGTTGCGCGTGCCGAGTTCAACTGAATCATCAAGGTTGCGAAATTCGCGCTTGTCCCAAACCTTCACGGCGCGCTGATGGCGGCTTTCGGCTTGTCCAATACGCACGCCTTCTGGGTTGTAACCATAGGCCCCGAATGGGCTGGTTCCAGCAGTGCCGATCCATTTACTGCCACCCTGATGCCGCGCCTCCTGCTCACGCAGGCGTTCGGCCAGGGTTTTCATCAAGTCTTCAAACCCACCCAGAGATTTAATTTGTGCCATCTCCTCCGGTGTTAACATTTTTTCGGCCAACTTTGTTAGCCATTCGGCAGGCAGGGGGCGTGATGCCAAAACATCGGCAAGCGAGATATCCTCTAACCCTTTGAAGGTAGAGGCGAATACCTGATCAAACCGGTCCAAATGCCGCTCATCCTTGATCAGCGCCGTGCGGGCCAAATAGTAAAATCCGGTGACATCATTTATCACAACCTGTTCACCCAAAGCGCCAAGCAGGGTTAGGTATTCCCGCAGGCTTACAGGTAAATGTGCCGCACGCAAATTGGTGAACAGGGTTAAGAACATTAGCTTAGAATGCCCGCCAGAATTGCCCCGCCAAGCAGGGCGACGATGCCGAAAAACAACATATGCGCGGCGGCATATTGAAGTTTATCAAGCGTTTGGCCGCCGCGCTTGGCAGCGCGCCACCAACCAACGGCAAATCCGAGCGGCATAGCGATAAAGGTGAGCATAGGGTTCTCCGGTTCAATTACTGGTGGCGGTTGTTGGGAAGCCAAGCAGAGGGTCTTGGCTGGCTTCCTCCGCACCAAATGCGTATGCAGCGCGGTTAAGTGATTCAATGCGCGCTTGGTCGGCCTCAGCCATGAGGCCAAGGCGCAAATAGGAAATCGCGCGGATCGCAAGCAACCCCGCCTGAAGCGGCGCATCACCCGCGCGTGCTGCAACGGGTAGGAATTGTGCAACAAGGTCAATCGCGGCCTGCGGGTTTTCGGCGATTAATGTGGCCGCGAGGTGATAGCCTGTTTGGGCTGAACGCAGGTTGTTTGGGCCAAATTGCGCAAGGCTCAGGTTATGCGCCTCGGTAAACAGGGCGCGGGCTGCGCTAGAATCGGCGCGCATTTCAAAGCGCCCAGTGATCATGAGGCTAAGCACCAAACGATGGTCAGCCGGGCTGATTTGGCGTGCGAGGCTTAGCGCTGAACGTGCGGCCGTGGCGCGGGTGCGGTCACTTGCACGCGGGTTTAGCGCGGTTTCTAGTGCACGTTGCCAGCCAGCCGGTTCAGCCCCACGGGGGGCCGATGGCTGGTTGTTGCCCGAGGCATTTACGCGCGCCAGAATACGGGGCAGGGCGGCGGCCACCACTTCACGGCTGGCGCCGTTTTCCAAGTCGCGCGTGTAAAGCACCCGCAAAATAAGGAGGTCAAACGATGTTAGTTCAAGATGGATATTGTCATCGTTGAACACACTATCAGGCAGGCGGTAAAGGTCATTCACCGGGCCAAGCGCCTGGCCGATTTCTTCATTCAAACAGGCGCGCACTGAATAGGGTGGTGCATCGTCGGGAATAAATACGGCGGCGCGGCCCAAACCCGTAAGGGTTGACCAACGCAGCCGCGGATTGGCACGAAACTCGTCCCAAGTTTGCACGCCGGGGGCCACAAAGCAGGCAGCGCCGGGCACGGCTGCATGCAATTGTGCGGCGGGCACATAAACGACGTGAATTTGAGAATTGGCACCACCCATCGCGATATCAATGCCTGCCCCACGCCGAATAAGTTTCAACAAAGCATCCAAATCACCAGCATAGGCGGCTAGGGCCGGATCAAGCGAAACGCGCACTGGCTCTTCATATTTTAACAACCGATCCAGTGTTTGCCCTGTTTCCAGACGAAAGGTGAGGTCCAGAAAATCTTGGGCAAGGTCCACATTGGCACGGGTTGTATCGGCTGCTGGCAGGCTGGTATTGCCCGATTGCACGCAACCCGCCAGCAATAGCGCCAACAATGCGGCCGCTAAGCTACCGCGCATATTTGATAAACGGGGTAACATGGCCGATCCTGTCATAAAGCTGGCGCGCGGTTTTGTTAAAATCTTGAGTTAGCCAGTAAACCGCTGGGGCGCCTGCCCTGTCGGCCTCGGCATAAACGGCCTCTATCAATGCCCGTGCTACGCCTTTGCCACGTGCGGCTGGCAATGTGAACAGGTCTTGTAAATAACACACATTTTCAACCTTCCAACCGTGGCGGTGAAACAGGTAATGCACAAGGCCAACGGGTTGGCCATCAAGCACCGCAATTTGGCCCTGAAACTCATGGTCTGCTGCAGATAGCATACGCGCGAAGCTGCTGTCATAAACCGATTGTGGCAGTTCGGTCTCGTAATAGGCCAAATAATCTTGCCATAACGCCCCCCATTGCGCGCGGTCATCTGGCCGCAAGGGTCGGATATCAAGGCTCATGCCTGCGCCTTAACGTATTCGATAAACCCGCTTCGCTGGGCAACCTTGTTGTAAAGAGATTGTGCAGGCGTATTTGTTTCATGCGTCATCCAATAAACCCCGGACGTGCCGCCCGCTTTGGCAGCCTGATCTACGGCGTTAATTAAGGCTGCAGCAATGCCTTTGCCGCGATGGTTTGGGGCGGTGAACAGGTCTTGCAAATAACAGATGTCTTGCACCTGCCATGCGCTCCGATGAAACAAGTAATGCGCCAACCCTACAATTTCATCCCCAACCACGGCCACAAAGGCCTGAAATTCACTTGCATCACGCGAGGTGAGTTTTGCAAATAAATGGTCGTAAATTTCGGGCGCAACCGAGGTTTCATAAAAGCGCAAATAGTCGGCCCAAACCATGGCCCATTGGGCGCGGTCAGTCAGCTGAATTGGGCGAACCAAAATACTCACTGTCGCCCCCGTGCCATAAAGGCCAACCGTTCAAACAAATGCACGTCCTGTTCGTTTTTCAGCAAAGCACCATGCAACTTGGGCAACACGTTTTTACCGTCTCGCACCAAATCCTCTGCGCTCAAATCTTCGGCCAATAGCAGTTTCAGCCAATCCAGAACCTCGGATGTCGAAGGCTTTTTCTTCAGTCCTGGCGTTTCACGAATTTCAAAAAACTGGGTCAGCGCGGCATTTAATAACGCAGGTTTGATGCCGGGATAATGAACATCCACAATTTGCGCCAGTGTTTCGGCATCAGGAAAACGAATATAGTGGAAAAAGCAGCGCCGCAAAAACGC